>Ga0114950_10003559_pt1 | contig 12030 bp, 10 predicted proteins | sample N075metaG_FD_83503 | JGI IMG/M metagenome (GOLD analysis project Ga0114950, IMG submission 83503) | Deep subsurface microbial communities from Kermadec Trench to uncover new lineages of life (NeLLi) - N075 metaG | ecosystem: Environmental > Aquatic > Marine > Ocean trench > Sediment | place...
ATTATCTAAGAATCATTTTATATCTAATTCGAAAAATATTTTTTATACATCATATATCTGAAATCAAAAGTAGTAAATGTACTGTCCTGTTTTTTTAACTTTTTATAGGTTGGGTTTGCTCCTATGGATCGGTTTGCGGCATTTGAAGGAGATATCAATGATATGGTATTAATCGTTCTCCCATTTGAATTAAATTGATGAATTCTGGGAGACTCATTTGACACGAGAATAAATGGTATTGATTTATTCTTAAGAAGTTTTCTGAATAAATATTCAGGTCCGTTTTTACTGTTTCCTCCCATAAATAATATGGTTTCGATCGTTATGTTTTTATTTAGATATTTGATTAAATTTCTTAGCTTGATGTTTTGCATACCTAAATCTGAAGCATTATTTTTTTTTCGATCACAATAGTCAACAAGATCACAGATGCCAATTTTATGATGAGTTAAAAACTCTTTTCGTTGTAGAATAGCTTTTTGGGTATTTTTAAATTCCAATTGGAGAAGGTATATTTTATTTAATAAAGGCCAAAGTAATCCATGCTTGCTTCCATAACAAAAGTCGACATCATCATCAAACAGTTTTTGAAAAGAAAATCTGGGCGGAGGAATTGTACCAACGATTAAAATAGTTGATTTTTTGGGGATATATGGTGCATAAGGATGTGAGTGTTTGAACATGGTTTTAATAATAAAATCTCAATCAGAAATAATATAAATAAGGTTTTTCATTTAATTTATTCCCACCAGTGGGTTTAATACCCCGGCGCTTGCGTCGAAATATAAAAGATTATTTCCTTTCAATGCCTCGTGGGTCTGCCCCGAGGTAATTTACTTTAATGAATTGAATATTAAGGTGCATAAATATAATCAAGATGTTTATCATGCCCATAAAAAAAACCTGTTTTCAATTTATTGAGAACAGGTTTTATACGTTAAGAAACAAACATTAGAAATTAAAAATAAATGTAGAAGTAAATCTATTATTATTGATATCTAAACTTGCCGGCAATACCATTTCGCCTTCAATATTCAAAAAGCTGTATTGATCATTTCTCGAAGAATGGTCAAAAGCTAAATCTAAATTAAAATTATGAGAGAATTTAATACCAAGTCCAAAAGAATATCCATGTAAATCAAAATCGGAATCCGAATTTTTGTATGGGTCCTGAACTACTCTATAGCCACCTCTAAAACTCAGTAATTTATGACGCCATTCCGTACCGATTCTAATCGATGAGGTGTTATTTAATCCAATTGATAATTCCTGATTTTCATCTATAAAAGCACTTGATGGTTTTAATCTTGTATTTTTAAAATCCTGATAGATATAATCGAAACTGATTAAACCACTTTTGCCAAATACATAGGCAATGCTACCGGTTAATTTACCGGGTGTTTTTAAATCATAATCAAAATAATTTGGATCGTAATATTCTGTATATAGTTCAGGATTATTACTTACAGATATTTCTATGTTATCGACAAACCTTTCCGAGAGATGATACCATATAGGTGATTGATAAGAAAATCCCAAACGCAGGTTTTGAACGGGTTTTACAATTGCACCCAAACCAAAATTAAAACCATTTCCATAAACAGATAAATATTGAGAGGTATAGGCATCCAAAGTATTTCCATTGCCATCATTATTTGATTCATCATAAATAGTGTTTTGATTAAAATTAAGATGCTGAAATGACATGGATGCACCTAAATACAATACATCTTCATATTGGGCAGCAAGACTAAATGAAAATCGATCATTGATTCCGGATGTGAAATTTCCAAATAATTGATTGTCTACATTTTCATAATAAATATTATTGGATTCATCATCATCATAATTTAAATATGGGTCGTCTATAAAATCTGGAACTCCACTATTTCCTTCCACGATATAATTATTATTGAAATCTTTTATAATATTGTAATTAAATCCAAAGGCAATTTTATTTAAATTTGAATTACCATAAATTTTCGTGGCAATTACACCGCCTATTTGTGAGAATTTAAAATAATCATCTTTATTATTTATGTTAGAACCGTAAAAACTAGTATTGTATTCCGTATCTCGAAAGCTCAAAGTTGTAGAGATTTCGGAAGCATTATACACTCCCAGTCCCGCCGGATTAATATCTACAGCTGTCATATCTCCTCCCAATGCACCAAAGGCACCACTTAATCCCATATATCTTGCTGAACCATAATTGTCATCCGTTGAAAAAAGAACTGCAATATCAGTATAACTTAAAGATTGAGCATTTGTCAAAAAAGAAGACATAACTAGTGCGTATAGTAATATTTTTTTCATATAAATTTTATTTAATAGTTTACTTATCTTCTTGATCTGGAAACAGATGACCTCGAACTTGAACTAGAAGAAGATCTTGAACTTGAGGGGGATGATGATCTGGAAACTGAAGACGATCTGGAAACTGAAGATGATCTACTCGGAGAAGAAGACCTTGAGTAATTATTGTTCGATGAAGCAGAACTAACTCTTCTTTGATGCTGATTTCCGCTACTACGAGAATAATAATTTGAGGAATTGCTCTGAGTTCTTTTATAAGTTGTGCTTTTTGAAGTATTTCTAGCATTCGTATATGACACTCTTTTTTGATTGGTTCGTGCAATTTTTACAGGATTATTACTGCGAGTTGAACTGTTGCTCACATAATTACCGGTTCTTCTTCCGGAATTGATAAATTCTTGTTGTCTTCCGGTACTTCGTCTTACGGCACCTGATCCGGTTCTATAACTTGATGAATTATTTCTCGTGTTGGAACTTCTGTTATAGTTTTTTGTACCTATAGTTTTTGAATTACGTAAGCTACTTCGGGTTTTTGAATTGTAACGACCGGTGTATGAATTATTTGTATTTGACCTTTGGGAATAGTTTTTTGTAGTAGCTCTTCTGTTTGATGAACTATAACCCCTTTTATAATCATAAGGTTCAGAAGTTGCTATATTTCGAGTATTTATACGGCTTCTACTATATCTGTTTGTACTATATGTATCTCTTTTACCATACGAATAATAACCATTATAAGGAGGGTAGTAACCTGAATAATAAGGTGGGCAATAACCTCCCCAATAACCTCCGCCATAACCATACCATGGGTAATATCCACCATAACCATATCCACCATAACCATATCCACCATAACCATATCCATAATGCCTATAACCATATCCATAATACCATGGATTATAATAACCGAAATATCCACCAAATCCCATATAAAAACTTACAGAAACTTCGGTTGCATAATTCCAGGGAGCGGCTTGGCTATATTCACTGCTAACATAAATTGTATCAGAATCTTCATAACCATATTCATCTATATCAGTAAATATTTCATTTTCATCAATATCATATCTCTCACCTTCTGCTTCAAAATAATTTTTATAATAATCGGATTTTATATCTTTAACGATAACCACTTCTCGGTTTTGTTCGGTTGCATAGATACCGTCATTATTGTATGCACTTTGAGACGAGCCACAAGAAATTAAACTCAAGGTTAAAAATCCTATAATTAAAATAGAAAAAATATTTTTTAAAAAAGTATCGTTTTTCATAATCAAATAATTTTATTGATGTAACTTAAAAATAAGTTAGATTTGCAACTTATTTTCATTTTCATAATGAATATTACAATATTTATGCCAAACATTTTTTTATATGAGTAAAAAGTTGACAAAAAGAAGTGAAGATTATTCAAAGTGGTACAATGAACTGGTTATGAAGGCTGACTTGGCAGAGAATTCCGGTGTGCGTGGAATGATGATAATAAAACCTTATGGCTATGCTATTTGGGAAAAAATGCAAGCTGAATTAGATAGGATGTTTAAGGAAACGGGTCATGTAAATGCATATTTTCCATTATTAATACCCAAGTCTTATTTTACAAAAGAAGCAAGTCATATTGGTGGTTTTGCAAAAGAGTGTGCAATTGTGACACATTATCGATTGAAAATTTCTGAAGACGGAAAAGAAATCGTAGTGGATGAAAATGCAAAATTAGAGGAAGAATTGATAATTCGTCCTACATCTGAGACCATAATATGGGCTTCATATAAAAAGTGGATTCAGTCCTATAGGGATTTACCTTTATTGATTAATCAATGGGCAAATGTATTGCGTTGGGAAATGCGTACTCGTTTGTTTTTGCGAACAGCTGAATTTTTATGGCAGGAGGGGCATACAGCCCATGCAACAAAACAAGAGGCTATTGAAGAGGCAAAAAAAATGCAGGGAGTATATGCTGAATTTGCTGAAGACTTTATGGCAATGCCGGTAATTAAGGGTGAAAAAACTGAAAATGAAAGATTTGCCGGGGCCATTGACACATATACAATTGAGGCCCTGATGCAAGACGGAAAAGCATTGCAAGCGGGAACTTCACATTTTCTAGGTCAAAATTTCGCCAAAGCTTTTGACGTAAAATATACAACTAAAGAAGGAAAGCAAGAATATGTTTGGGCAACTTCTTGGGGAGTTTCTACAAGATTGATTGGGGCCTTAGTTATGACCCATAGTGATGACAAAGGATTGGTATTACCTCCAAAATTAGCACCCATTCAATTGGTCATCGTTCCGATTTATAGATCAGAAGAGCAATTGGAGGAAATCGATCTTAAAGTTGAAAAATTATTGAAAGAAATCAAGGAAAAAGGAATTTCAGTTAAATACGATAATCGTACAACCTATAAGCCGGGCTGGAAATTTGCCGAATATGAAATGAAAGGAGTACCTATTAGAATAGCCATTGGACCGCGAGATATAGAAAATAACACCGTTGAATTAGCGAGAAGAGATACTTTAAGCAAAGAAACGGTGAGTATGGATAATATAGCTGATAGAATCGAAAACTTATTGGATGAGATTCAAAATTATATTTTTAATAAAGCCTTAGATTTTAGAAATAATTTACTTACCGAAGTAAATAATTTTGAAGAATTCAAAGATGTTATAGAAAATAAAGGAGGATTTGTTTCTGCACATTGGGATGGTACTTCTGAAACAGAAGATCAAATTAAAAAAATGACAAAAGCGACCATTAGATGTATTCCTATGGATGTAAAAGAAGAAGAAGGTGAATGTGTTTTAACAGGAAAAAAATCAACGAAAAGAGTATTGTTTGCAAAAGCGTATTAATTTTTTGAAAAAATAATTAAAAGTCCTTGCAGAGTTAGAAAATTGTTTTAATTTTGCACTCGCTTTTATAAATAAAAGTGTATTCTGGCCCGTTCGTCTATCGGCTAGGACGCCAGGTTTTCATCCTGGTAAGAGGGGTTCGATTCCCCTACGGGCTACAATTATTTTTAACTAAAAATAATATCATTTAAATTTAAAAAAAATGGCAAATCATAAGTCAGCTTTAAAGAGAATTAGAAGTAACGAATCTAAACATTTGAGAAATAAGTATCAGCATAAAACAACACGAAATGCAATAAGAAACTTACGTTTAGTTGAGAAGAAAGAAGAAGCAGAAGCACTTTTATCTAATGTTGTTTCAATGATTGATAAATTAGCTAAAAAGAATATCATTCATAACAATAAGGCAGCAAATTTAAAATCGAAATTGAAAAAACACGTTTCGGCGTTATAAGTAAAGATTTCTAAAAATTTATATAAGAGGCAGTCTGTTTACAGACTGTCTTTTTTTGTTTGATATACTACTTCACATTATGAAAAGTGAAATCTTTCTTATTTTGCACACGATTGTTACCATTCATAAATTCTATCTGCATCCAATCGAATTAGGATAAATAATAATATGGTAAAACCCCAAAGAGAAGAGCCACCATAACTGAAAAATGGTAATGGTATGCCCACAGTAGGGAGTAGTCCAATAACCATCCCAATATTTATCGCAAAGTGAAAAAAGAATATGGTAACCGTTGCATACGCATAAACTTTACTAAAAGTTGATTTTTGCCGTTCAGCAATTTTAAGAATTCGCAATAAAAAAAGAACAAACAGAATAATAACCAAACTACTTCCCAAAAACCCCCATTCTTCACCAATTGTACTATAAATATAATCGGTTTGTTGTTCGGGAACAAAATTACCTTGTGTTCTGTCTCCTTGTAAAAATCCTTTACCATTAAAGCCACCTGAACTTATGGTAATTACAGATTGATCTGTATTGTATCCAATTCCCTGAGTATCGGCTGTTTTTCCAAGTAAAATATTAAATCGGTCTCTATGGCGTTGTTCAAAGATATTATTAAAAACATAGTCGACACTAAATATAAAAAAACCGGTAAAAAAATAAATTGCCAGAAATCTCATCCAATTGTTTCGCAGATATTTTTTATTTTTATGATTAAAATAAATAAGAAGTAATGTTATAAAAATTGCAGCAACGATTAATGTGTTGAGATATCCGAAAAACAATGTTATTATAAACAATGTTAATGCTAGTCCTCCAATAACCAAATAATATAATGGCAAACCAAATCGGTATAAAACCAAAATCAATGACATATAAACCAGTGCAGATCCGGGATCGGGCTGCAAGGTTATAAGTAATGCCGGTACAAGAATAATACTGGATGCTTTTAATTGGCTAGGTAGTTTTTTTAAATCTTGATTTTTTTCGGTTAAAAAATTAGCTAAAGCCAATGCGGTTGCTGCTTTGGCAAATTCAGAAGGTTGAATTCCAAAAGATCCAAAATTGTACCACGAAGTTGCCCCGTTAATATTTTTTCCTAAAACAAATAAAAGGATCAATGAAAGCATGGATAGCAGAAAAAATAAGCCCGAAAAATTTTCATAAAATTTCTTATCAATGGCCAAAATAATTATGATAAGAATGAAGCTCAATAGAATCCAAATGGATTGTTTTCCATATTTCGTGCTAAAATCCAATAGTTCATACTCTGTATCTGAAAAGGTTGCGCCATAAATACTCATCCAGCCTAAAAAAATAAAGGTCAAATAGAATAGGACTAAAACCCAATCAATTCCTTTGAATATGTTATTTTTCCTTTTGCGCAACGTAATTTTCTATATCTAATTGTTTTTTATACTCCTCTTCCAAACCTTGCGTTAGCATCTTATTCTCTGCATTTTGTCTTGCATAAGAATCACCAATAAAACCATTAATGTATTTTTCAATCATTAAAGTGGCTATAGGAGCTGCCCATCTGGAACCCCAATAACCATTTTCAATAAAAACGGCAATCGCTATTTTTGGGTTTTCTTTGGGAGCGAATGCTACAAATATAGAATGATCCGTAAAGGCTACTTTTTTTCCGTTTATCCGTTTGAAATTTTCAGCAGTTCCTGTTTTCCCACAAATTTCAATTCCTTGTACTTGAGAGTACCTTGCTGTTCCAAAATTAAATACGTCAAACATACCTTGAACTACTGGCTCAAAATATTCAGCATCAATTGTTGTGTATTTTCTTTTGCTGAATTTTTCGTTAAAAATAATGCTATCTTTTACAGATTTAAGAATATGTGGTGTATAATAATAACCTCTATTCGCAATAGCTGCAGTCATATTTGCCAATTGAATGGGAGTCGTTAATACCTCACCTTGTCCAATAGCATTTGAGATGGTAGTAATCGCCCTCCATCCACCATTGGGATACATCTTTTTGTATAAGGCGGCATCGGGTACCAAACCTTTTTTTCCGGAAGGCAAATCATAACCCAAAAAATTTCCCAAACCAAAACTTTTTACATGGTTGCTCCATACATCCATGCCTTGAGAGGGTGTGTCATATTTTTCAATAGTCTTACGGTAAATATTGGCAAAATAAGAATTGCATGAACGATAGATACCCTTATTTAGAGATATTGGTGAACCCACAACACCACAGTGGCATTTCATAAACCTACCACCATATCGATAACCATGATAACAATAAAAGGGAGTTTGTGTAGTGATAACACCTTCCTGTAAGGCAACCAATGCATTGATAAGTTTAAAAGGTGATCCTGGAGGATATTGACCTTTTAAGGCCCTATCTTCCATAGGTCTCTTAATAGTGTCATTAAATAATATAACGGAGTTTTTCGAGCGTTTTCTTCCTACCAGCATATTTGGATCATAAGTAGGCGTTGATACTAAAGCGAGAATTTCTCCTGTTGCGGGTTCTATGGCAACGATTCCTCCGCGTTTATTATACATCAATTTTTCCGTGTATTGTTGTAATTCAATATCTAATGTCAGCGTAATGTCTTTACCCGGAATTGATAAGGTGTCATAAATTCCTTCTTTATAAGCACCAATTTCTCTATTAAAACGATTTTTTTGAACATAATTTACTCCTTTTTTTCCGCGTAGTATATATTCGTATTGTTTTTCCACGCCCCAGTGCCCTTTTAAATCTCCCAAGCTATAATATGAGTCATTTCTTAAAACACTTTCAGTAACCTCACTATTATAACCCAATACATTGGAAGCCGTTTTTAAAGGATATTGACGTAAAGACCTTTGTTGGATATAAAAACCTTTATACTTGTACATTTTTTCCTGTAAATATGCATAATCTTCTTTGGACAACTGCGCTAAAAAAATCGATGGAATTCTAGGTGAATAATTGTTAGCTCGTTTGTAAGATTTAATAAAATCTTGTTTTGAAATTTTTATTAAATCACAGAATTCTAACGTATCCATTTCCTCAACATCTCTTGGGATTACCATAACATCAAATGAACTTTGATTGGCTGCCATCAGTTTTCCATTTCTATCATATATATAGCCTCTATCTGGATATATAGTTTTGGTGGTTACCACAGAATTATTCAAAGGGTTTTGTCGGTATTTGTCTTCAAAAATCTGCAAATAAAACAAACGAGATATAAAAATTATACCAACGGCAATTATAAGTAAATATAACAGTGATTTTCTAGCCATTTTTATTTTTTTCTTGGAATAAAAGTAAAGCTTATCATTACCAAAACAACAGTAAAGATACTGGTTAAAATTGTTTTGAGAATAATAATTCCAAAATTATCCCATTTAAAGTATTCTAATCCAAAAACGATAAAATGATGTATTATTGTTAAAATCGTTATATACGAATATGTTCTAAAAAAGGGTAATTTTATGAGACTGATTGAATTGTAATCAATTTCGCGTTTGCCTAAAACAATTTTTAAAACCGGGATTCTAATAAATGTTATAAAAAGAGTAGCAGCAGCATTTACACCACCCGTATTAGAGAAAAAATCAATAAAAAGTCCTAAAATAAAGCTTAATAAAAGTAAGGTATTGTCTGTTTTTCTAATAGGATAAATGAAAATAAAAATGATATATAAATAGGGATTTATATAACCCAAAAAATTTATATTGTTCAGAACTATTATTTGCAGTAAAACTAAACTAATAAATAAAATTGCTGTATTTATGGTTTCTTTATTCAATAGAGGTGTTTTCTTCTAAATTTTTGATTTCTAATTTATCTAAATTCTCAATAATTTCAACAAAGCTTATCGCACTCATATCATTAAATAATGTGACATTGATATATTCGTAATTATTGTTCTTTGTTTTAAAGTCCTTAATGGTTCCCACGGGAATCCCTTCAGGAAAAATAGTCGACTTACCACCGGTTAAAACAGTGTCGCCAGTTTTTATGGAGGCCTGAATAGGTAAATAAAGCAACTGCACGGTTTTATAATCTTTATTATCCCAACTTAAACTCCCAAAATGATCACTATTAAGGAGTTTAACATTAATTTGATAATTAACATTAAGCACTGACAATACTGTGGCATACTTATTTGAAACACTTCTGATTATGCCAATGATGCCTTTGCTATTTATAACACCCAAATCTGATACAATACCATGCGAAGACCCTTTATTTACAGTTAAATAATTATTGTTTTTCCGATATTCATTATTGATAACTTTAGCAGAGATATAGTTGAATTTTTGATAAAAATTTATCTTACCAATAATTGTTGAATCAATTTTGGAGTTCGATTTGTTTTGCAAGTCCAACAAATTTTTTAAATGAACATTTTCTTCTGCCAATCGCTTGTTTTCACTTTTTAAAAGAATAAATTCCTTAAAGTTATTTATTTTATTATAAATACCTCCAGTAATGAAATTTGAAGAATTTACAAATTTGCTTTTATGATATGAATGGCTTTGGATTGTAAAGAAAATTGCAATAAATTCAAGAGACAAAAACAATAAAAAGAATTTATTCTTTATAAAAAATGAAAGAATTTGTTGCATTTTATAGTTTTGTTTATTGCATCAATACGCTTTTATATTTTTCTAAGTCCTTTAAAGCAATCCCAGTGCCTCTAACTACTGCTCGAAGAGGATCTTCGGCAACATAAACCGGTAAATCAGTTTTTCGAGATAAACGTTTGTCAAGGCCTCTCAACATGGATCCTCCACCGGCTAAATAAATACCTGTATTATAAATATCCGCTGCCAATTCTGGAGGAGTTTTTGATAAAGTTTCCATAACTGCATCTTCAATTCTAACAATAGATTTCTCAAGGGCTTTGGCAATTTCACGATAAGAAATTTCGATTTGTTTTGGTTTACCACTTAATAAATCTCTTCCTTGAATCATGAGATCATCTGGCGGATTATCGAGTTCTTCATTTGCTGATCCAATCTGTACTTTTATTTTTTCAGCAGTAGCTTCACCAACATATAAGTTATGTTGAGTTCGCATATACATAGATACATCATTGGTAAACACATCACCCGCAACCTTTATAGATTTGTCGCAAACAATTCCGCTTAGTGCGATAACTGCAATCTCTGTCGTTCCACCGCCTATATCAATAATCATATTTCCTTTGGGTTGCATGATGTCAATTCCAATACCAATAGCAGCAGCCATTGGCTCATAGATTAAATAAATTTCCTTGGCATTCATTTGTTCCGCTGAATCTCGAACTGCACGTTTTTCAACTTCGGTAATTCCAGAGGGTATACAAATTACCATTCTCAATGATGGACGAAAAAATCGCTTTTTTATGGTAGGAATTTCTTTAATAAATTCTCGAATCATATGTTCTGATGCTTCGAAATCGGCAATAACACCATCCTTTAATGGCCGGATGGTTTTAATATTCTCATGCGTTTTGCCTTGCATAAGATTCGCCTCTTTACCAATGGCAATTATTTTTTTTGTAGTTCGGTCTATAGCAACAATTGAAGGACTATCCACTACAACTTTCCCTTTATGAATGATTAAAGTATTTGCAGTTCCTAAATCAATCGCAATTTCTTCAGTCATAAAATCGAAAAACCCCATAAATGTAAAAAAATTAAGATGTTATTATTGAGAATTAGACAAATGTAATAAATTTAGCCTATTCATTATGTATAAGACAAGAAATTGTCGCAACTATTTTATGTCTTTAATATTTTTAATTGAAAAAGGGGATAGGTTTGATCGTTAATTGTTCTTTTAATGTTTGAAATGCCTCGTTCCTGTAAACACCATTGACATATTATGTTCATTGCAATAGTCAATAGAAAGTTGATCTTTAATTGAACCGCCAGGTTGAATAACAGCCGTTATTCCGGCATGGTCCGCAATTTCCACACAATCCGGAAAAGGAAAAAAGGCATCGCTTGCCATGACTGCTCCTTTTAGGTCAAAATTAAAGTGATTGGCTTTTGCAATGGCTTGATTTAAAGCATCAACTCGTGATGTTTGTCCTGTTCCACTTGCATAAAGTTGTTTATTTTTTACCAAAACAATGGTATTCGATTTTGTATGCTTACATATTTTTGAGGCAAAAAGTAAGTCGTCAATTTCATGATCTCCAGGACCTAACGTTGTTACTTGCGACAGATCTGATTTACTATCTGTAATATTATTTTTTTCTTGTGATAATACCCCGTTTAAAGCAGTTCTGTATTGTATATTAGAAAATTCAACACCTTTTTGAATTAAGATGATTCTATTTTTTTTCCCTTTTAATATATTTAAAGCATCCGCTTGATAACTTGGTGCAATAACAACCTCACAAAATAATTTATGAATTTCATTTGCAGTTGCAAGATCAATTTCTTTGTTA
>Ga0114950_10003560_pt1 | contig 12028 bp, 11 predicted proteins | sample N075metaG_FD_83503 | JGI IMG/M metagenome (GOLD analysis project Ga0114950, IMG submission 83503) | Deep subsurface microbial communities from Kermadec Trench to uncover new lineages of life (NeLLi) - N075 metaG | ecosystem: Environmental > Aquatic > Marine > Ocean trench > Sediment | place...
CACAGTTCACTTGGCTATCGCCCGCCTGCCCCGGAAACACTCACCCCAATCGAGGAATTTCTCAACCGATCAAAAGCTGCGTAAACTAACTTTCAACCTGGACCAGTTTATGCGGGCACGTCACTCCTGCATATCTGAGGGAGAAGAATTCGCGCAAGTTTTTGGGTTTTTAGGGTCGCGACCTTCGCAACGGTAATGCGACGCACCGACAATCAATAACTTACAGCGCCGAGAAAGCCCAATTAACAATAGGTTACGCGCATACGAGCGTCGCATTACTAAACCGGCTCGAAGAAGCGATGAGTAGCAATTACGCGCACTTAGAGCACAAGCCTCCGTCAGTAAGTGCGCGTTCTTGCGTGTGGAGACAGCGGGTGTGTCAACGGCGTGTCAACGACTAGGTCGCGTTCATCTAAGGTGACCCGATGTTACCGTCACATTCTGCGACATTCATTTCCTGAGAATAGCTACAGACTTGGGAAAGGTCGCACAGTGCGACGCTTTTCCCCTTGGAGGATAGTTTTGATGAGGGCAAACGGTCGCAGAAAGCGACGATCGGGAAAGGATGCGGGCTGCGCCCTGAGTGATAGTCCATGACGAAACGGCAAAAAAAGCGGCTGACTGACGGCGAGAAAGCCTTCGTTGTTCAAGAGCTTGCTTGCTTTGGCAGCCCGAAAGAAGTCTCAGAGGCTCTCATGGAAGAGTGCGCGGTGCAGCTCGCTCCGCAGAACATCGAGTGCTACGACCCGAACAAGCGGGCGGGTCAGAATTTGGCGCAGAAGTGGCGCGAGCTGTTTGAGCATACTCGCACCGCCTTCCTCGACCACGTCGAGAAAGCTGTTCCCCACGCGCACAAAGCTGTGCGTATCAAGAAGCTGGCCAGGGCGTCCGACGCCTTTGAGAGCCGCGGCAACTATGTGGCCATGGCCGCCATGCTTGAGCGAATTGCGAAGGAAATGGGCAACGTCCACACGAACCGGCGCGAGTTCACCGGCAAGAATCAAGGCCCGATCAAGATCGAGGCCGTCCACGATATGACGGACGAGCAGATCGACACGGAGCTGGAGCGGCTGTGGGCCAAGGCTCGCGGGGAAGAGCCCAAGCCGACTAAACATTGAAGCTCCCCGCATGGAAGCGACTGACCTGTCACGCCTCTCCCTAGCCGAGCAGCGCCTAGCCCTACGCCTGATCCATGAGCGCGAGGACCGGCGCGCGCAGAGGTTGTTCTTCGAGAAGTACCCCGAAGAGGATTGCGTTTGGGATGGGCACACAACGCGGTAAACTAGGTCTGGTCACTGGGCGCTCGCTTTTCATTTCTCCTACTCCCCCAGGACAATGAGGTCATGAGCGGGTGCTCGGTGGCACCACTGTTCTGTTCGGCCAGACGAGAGACCGACTAGTTCTCTAGGAATCGACTGGCTCGTCTGCTTTCCACGTCTGACGGACCTTCTTGGTCCAGTTGTTGTAGCCTCGCCAGCTATAGATCGAGGCGTCTAGCGGTGAGCGCTGGGCCGGCTGAGCACTATCCCGAGACAACCACTTCCGATAAGCCTCCCAGCCCTGTTTCTCGCTGATACCAGGATCGTTGGGCGTGGCAGAACTCGGCGCTCTCGTGGTCCCGTCCGGCCTTCCTCTATCGCTCATCTTGCCAGTGACAATCCCTGTCGTTGTGTGAGAGCAATTGAACTATTAACGACCTCGATCCACCAGGAAATAGCTCACAAAGAAAAACCGGCGCAAGGCCGGTTTCTTCTATCCAATAGTGGATAAGTCCTGTTACGCGAGCTTACGTCGTCTAACCCAAGCGATACCCGCAAGGCCGAAGCCCAATAGGCTGAGGGTGGTGGGTTCAGGAACAGTTAGTGTGTTGCCGGACAAATCGATAGTGTATGCCTAAGATAAACGGGACAAAGGTAGCGTTGACTCAATGTCATTGAAACGTGAAAGTGTGATTCTCCTCACGCCCCACCGGCCTGTCTGCCCATAGACTTGTCGCATTCTGTTAAATGCATCGCAGGGACTAAGGACATGTGGCAATCTTTAAAAAAAAAGAGTGTCGCGAACGATAGTAGATCCGGGCTGTCCATCGACGATTCGCGCGTCGCGTTCGCTCGCGTGCAGCGGGTAGACGGTGGTGTGCTACGACTCGCCGCCTTAACAGTTGACCAGGACGCGAACAATGAAGAGTGGACTCATCAGATAGCGGCCCGGATGAGAAGCATCGACCCCGCGCCGTCGCGGGTTACGTCAGTGCTGCCGCACGGCAGCTATCAGTTACTGCTTGTAGAAGTCCCCAACGTACCGGCCCATGAAATCAAATCTGCGGCCCGTTGGCAGATAAAGGATCTGCTCGATTTTCCCGTCGACGATACAGTCGTCGAATTGTTCAAAATGCCTGAGCAGTCAACTAGCGACGCTAAGCCCATGGCGTATGCCGTGGCAACGCGGCGAAGCAGCATTCAAGAGCATACCGAGCTGCTACACGGTGCCGGTTTTTCGTTGGATGTCATCGACATACCGGAGCTGTGCACGCGTAACATAGCGACACTGCTTCCTCAGGATGCCGACGGCGTCGCCTTTTTTCATTTCACGGAGACACACGGAATTCTGACCGTGACGCGACAGGGTGTGCTCTATCTCATTCGGTGGATCGACATAGGACGTCGTGCAATGAAGTCTGCCTCCACAGTCGATATCACGTCAACGGATCTGGAATCGAGCGCTGTGCTGGAAATCCAGAGATCACCGGACGATTATGACGGTTATTCTGGCTTGACCGCCGATTCCACACGAACGGAACTGGTATCCGCCATTGTGCTGGAAATCCAGAGGTCACTGGACTACTACGAAAGTCACTTTGACGGTGGACCACCGACCGAACTCGTACTCTCCCCTGATTCAGATATTGGCGGTTTGGCCAAATCGCTGAATAAACAACTCGGCTTGACGGTGAGCAATCTCGATCTCAACAAGCTGTTTGAGATTCAGTCTGCACTGTCGCTGGTGGAACAAGGCGCTTGCCTGCTGGCTGTCGGTGCCGCGCTCAGGTCAGAGTCACTGGCCGCATAGGATCGAGCACGATGCAGCAACAGATCAACTTTTACCAAGACGGATTCCGCTTCGCGCAACAAATTTTCGGTGCCAAAACGCTGCTTATCAGCTGCGGCGTGATCATGCTGGCGATGCTCGCGACTTATGTGTTTGCGCTGTACAAGCAGAGCAGCGTTAGCAGCCAGCTGCAGGTCGTGAACGATCAGGAAAAAGCGGCCGTCGAACGACTTGAGAATCTTCGACCGGCCATTGCCGCTGTCAGCACCGAGAAGAATTTGTCGGAGCGACTGGAAGACGCGACACACTTGCTGCGGGAAAAGGAACTTGTGCTCAGCCTGGTACGAGGTTCGACGCTGGGCGATGCACGGGGCTTCTCCCGTCACTTAAGATCACTGGCCCGCATTGACACTGACGGCCTTTGGCTGACTCATATCAGCCTTTCTGCGCTAGGGGACAATACCCAGCTGCAGGGACAGGCGCTGCGGGCCGAACTGGTCCCGGCCTATTTGCAAAGCCTCGCCGAAGAACCACCGTTCGCCGAGCAGCGATTTCATCAATTCCAGATCGACGGCGCGGAGGAACCGAACGGGCGCACCGTGACATTTTCGATGACAAGCGACACAAAACTGTTGGCAGAAGCGGGGGATTCGCAGTGACACAGGTATCGCAGCTGTTGACAAAGCTCAAGCCGCTGCAGGCGACTGTAGACAATCTGAGCCTAAAAGAGCGACTGCTCGTCTTTGTGACAGGACTGATGTTACTGGGATCGGCTTGGTATTTAGGCCTGATGCAACCACTAGATCAGCAGACCACAAGAAGCCGCTCTGAAATCAGATCGCTGCGGGAGCGAATTGAAATGTACAATCAAAATCTCGAAGTCGAGGTGCTGCAAATCTCCAGTGCCGGCACCGGGGATCGGGAAAACTTGGCGCGGATTCAAGGGCGCCTTGATGAGATAAACGAACGACTGGGCGGATACGTCGCCGAAATGATCGACCCGGCACAGATGTCGCGCGTTCTGCAAGACCTACTCAAAGAGCAATCGACATTGCGGCTGATACGCGTACGTAATCTCAGCCCCGAAGCATTGTCAGCCTCAGCCGACGCCCTCAATAAGACATTCTATAGACATAGGCTCGAGATCGATTTCGAAGGAAGCTACTTGGCCTGCCTCGAGTATTTGGAGGAGATCGAGGACCTGCCGTGGCGCTTTTACTGGCAGCTCCTTGATATCGAGGTCCTGGAATATCCGCGCAACCGGATTCGACTCGAAGTCAGCACGCTCAGTCCGGATGTGGAGTGGATCGGTGCGTAGCCGTTATTCAATGTTAATCGTGTCGGGAGTATTGCTATTCGGCCCATTGCCGACAGACGGTGCCGAGCTTCTTCGCGACCCGACTCGGCCCTATTCCCGCACGCCGACGCCGGTGGTCAGGCCGGCCACAGCTGCAACGTTCAGCGTTACGGCGATCTTTGTGTCTGAGGAACGCCGTGTGGCCATCGTAAACGGGCAGCACGTCAGCGAGGGCGATCGGGTCGATGGCGCAACCGTCGTCGAAATTCTAGCGCATAGCTTACGACTGAATCTTCGCGGTACGGAGTTTACGACCCGCCTTCTGCCTGACGTATTGCGAAAGTGACAAAAACAGATCAATGTTCAAGAAACTGATTACTGGGTTAACGGCGGCTGCATTCCTGACGGGATGTGCGACACCGATACCACGTGGGGAGGCGACACGCTCCGGCATTGAGGCGGCTCTGTTCGACGCCGCCTTCCCGCCTGTAATACCGGCCGAAGTCGAGGCAGCTCTTTTGCCGGAGGTCGGCGTGGATTTACCGGATCCGGCGGCAAACAATGAGCGCTTCGATGTGGACACCGACCAGACACCTGCCAGGACATTCTTTATGGCGCTCGTGCAAGGCACGTCCTACAACATGGTGGTGCATCCGGATGTTTCCGGAAGGATTTCTCTGTCGATGACAAGCGTGACAGTACCTCAGGTTCTCGACGTCGTCAGCGACGTTTACGGCTATGCAGTCAGAGAGACCGACACCGGCTTTACTGTGCTGCCCGCCACCGTACAGAGTCGCATTTTTCAGCTTGACTACCTCAACCTGCGCCGCTCGGGCACATCCAGCACGCGGGTGAGTTTCGGACAGGCCAGTACAGATGGCGGTGGCGGTAGCGCTTCAGGGTCCGGCCAGGAGGGTTCAAGGGCGCCACAGAATCAGGTTCAGCGATTCCCCGGGGCAGGTATCGAGACCATTTATGAAGCCGACTTCTGGACGGAATTGCGGGAGACGTTGGAACAGATCCTCGGCGTTCACGAGGACCACCAGGTCGTGGTCAACGCGCAGTCCGGGGTCATTGTCGTCCGCGCTATGCCCGCGCAACTGCGCCATGTCGAAGAATACCTCGAGATCGTCCAGTCTATCGCGCAGCGACAGGTAGTCATCGAAGCGAAGATCATCGAAGTCCAGCTTAGCGACGCTTTCCAGGCCGGCATTAACTGGGCCGCCGTCGCGCAGAACAGCAGCGGCGACACTTACACCTTCGGACAGCGAACGCCCCCCTTCGGATTCGGGGGCGACTCTGACGATCTCGGCGGTAGGCCGATCGTAATCGGGCCTGGAGAAATAACGACCGGATTCGTGAGCGCCACGGTCGGCGGCGCATTCGCAATGGCATTCGATTTCGGCGATTTCAATTCGTTTATCGAGTTGCTCGAGCTGCAAGGCGAGACGCGCGTGTTGTCCAGCCCGCGAGTCTCGACCCTGAACAATCAAAAGGCAGTGATTAAAGTCGGGAGCGACGAGTACTTTGTCACAGACGTCTCCAGCGACACCGTTACGGGCGTGACCGCGGCGACCAGCCGCGATATCACGCTCACGCCGTTCTTCTCCGGTATATCGCTCGATGTAACACCGCAGATCAGCGCAAATGGCGAGATCATAATGCACATCCACCCGACCGTCAGTGACGTGACGGATCAGCAAAAGGTTATCACCGTTTCGGGTGAAACGGACACCCTTCCATTGGCTTTCAGCGAAATTCGCGAATCCGATAGCATCGTCAGGGCGAAGAGCGGCCAGATCATTGTCATCGGTGGACTGATGAAGACATCGATGCGAACCGAAGTTTTTGGCACGCCGGTTCTCCGTCATATCCCCGGCATCGGTAGGTTGTTTCAGAGCACGCGCGAGGTTGAAACGAAGTCGGAGCTGGTCATCCTGCTGAAACCGATCGTCGTGGACAACGACGATGTGTGGACAACGATGACCGGCGAATCATTGCAGAGCATACGCAGACTGGCGCAGCAGTAGGACATCGCGTGTATCGCGAATATTTCAAACTCCGTGAATATCCGTTTTCGTTGACGCCCGACACGGACTTCTGGTTCGACGCAGCGGCCCATCGCGATGCGTTGAATGTGCTGTGCGCGATGCTACGGGCGGGCGAGGGTTTCATCAAAGTCACCGCGGAAATCGGACTGGGCAAGACACTGTTGTGCCGCCAGTTACTTAAAGAACTGTATGGGCAATTCGTAACCGCCTACATACCGGACCCGCAGCTCTCGCCTCACGGACTAAGAACCGCCCTGGCGGACGAGATCCGCGCCGGGACGTCGAACAGATACGCTCGCGACGAGCTGACGACGCTTATCAGGAATCGGCTCCTGAGCCTTGCAAAACACCAGACACGGGTCGTACTCATTATCGACGAAGCGCATCAGCTGCCCGATGTGACGCTCGAAGCCTTGCGACTCCTGACAAACCTCGAAACCGAAAAGTTCAAACTCCTGCAGGTCGTCGTCGTGGGCCAGCCTGAGCTCGATCGCCGGCTCGCGCAGCAAACGATGCGCCAACTGAAACAGCGCATCAGTTTCTCCTGCACGCTGTCGCCTATGTCGGTCGACGCGACCGGCCGCTACATACTTCATCGCATACGCGTCGCCGGTTGCCGTTCCGGCCTGCGTTTCGAAGAATCCGCGGTGCGGCGGGTCTGCAAGGCCAGCCAGGGTATACCGCGACTAATCAACGTTCTCTGCCACAAGGCGCTGATGGTCGCCTACGGGCGCGGCGAACAGAGCATCACACGGGCGCATGTCGAGCTTGCGATCGCGGATACGGAAACCGTCCTTCAGCCATCGTCATGGCGCAGTCCGATCGCGATGATGCGAGCCATGTTATTTGCGGGCCCTCGTAACGGCGCGGACCTCAACGCACTGCACAGAGTCAGGTAATGAGTCTGCTGAACAACGTGTTACGCGACCTGCAGACGCGCGGGGCGTTTGGCGTGGAGCCATTGACCGGACTGGAGCCGGTGGCCGAGGCACCGACGCAGCACCGCTGGCCCGCGCTGCTACTGTCGGCGCTGGCCGCACTCTCGATAGCATCAGCGACAGTGCTGTGGCGACCCGCGGCCGACGGGCGATGGCTGCCGTCAATTGCGAGCATCATGGTCGATGCGGATGCGCAGCCCCAACCCGGATTTCAAACCGCTCCCAAGACATCGCCGCAGGCTGAGCCAGACGTTACTGCCAGCGGCGACCAGTCGAGCGGTGCCGTTCCTGTTGACAGGACCAGCGAATCAAGCCCGGCTCCGCTCGACGATGACGTCGTGGATACGCCGGTGCCACCCGATTTTCAAACTCTTGCAAAGACATCGCCGCAGGCTGAGCCAGACCTTGCTGCTACCGGCGGCCATTCGAGCGGTGCCTTTCCTGTTGACAGGACCAGCCAATCAAGCCCGGCTCCGCTCGACGATGACGTCGCGAACACGGCGGCGGATTCGCCGTCGTCATCGGCCGAATCGGCGGTATCGCCCGTATCGGCGGTAGCGCCGGCAACAGCGACCATTTTGCGCCGCGAGACCGTCGATGCAGCAACAGCTGCCGCCAGATCTGTCACAAGGGGGCTGATAGCGATGCGCGGCAATGATCTGCCGACCGCAGAGCGCTTGTTCCGCGAGGCCCTCACGATCGACCCCGGCGATGGCGCCGTCTGGAGCTATCTGTACAGCGTACTGGTCAGGGCGTCGAAGCCGGGGGCTGCCGAGCAGGCATTACGGCGGGGTCTGATCTCAGCCAAGCAGCCCGCTCCGCTGGCGAAACTCTATGCGCGGATGCTGCTGGATCGTGGGGAGAAAGACGCCGCTGTCAGCATGCTCCGGACCCACCGGCCGCTGCCCGCCTCAGACATTGTATACGATGCCTTTCTCGCAGCGCTGCTGCATCAGCTGGGGCAATACACCGAAGCCCGGGACATCTACCGGAAACTGCTCACAGTTGAGCCAAGCACGGGGTCCTGGTGGATTGGTCTGGCGATGTCTGATGAGAGCCTCGGCAACCGCCCGGAGGCGCTGTCGGCATTTCAGCGCGCTCTGCGCACGCAGTCACTGAAGATACCCCTCACCCGGTATGCCCGGCGCCGTATCGCGGAGCTGCAGGCACATGACTGACGACACGGGCGCGCAAAAACTCGACGAGACCATGAGGTTCATGGCCTTGAAGCTGAAGCGGCCAAAAAAAATCCGCTTCGGGGAGAGACTCGTTCAAGGCGGCGTTATTTCTGAAGAACAGCTGCAGCAGGCGCTCGCAATACAGAAAAAGAAGGGCGGCAAAATCGGCCGGGCACTGACGGATATTGGCGCAATTTCAGAGAGTGAGTTACATCGGTTTATGGCCAAGCATCTGGGCGTCGATTATGTCGATCTCAGTCAGGCGAATCTGGAAACGGACACGATCTTGCTGCTTAGAAAGATCCATGCGCGCCGACATCGGGCGCTGGTGCTGCAGTCGAACGAGGAAGGCCTGCTGGTCGGCATGGTCGATCCCACCGACATACATGCCTACGATGAGCTGTGCCGTCTGCTTAAACGACCGCTGCGCCTCGCGCTCGTTAGTGAGGCCGATCTGTTGCACACGATCGACAGCATATACCGCCGCAAGGATGAGATCGACGCGCTGGCGGCAGAAGTAAAAGAGGAACTCGGCGAAGGCGAGATCGACATCGATGGACTCTCGGCGGGCGCGGACGCGACAGAAGCACCGATCATTAAACTCATCCAGTCCATGTTCAAGGATGCGGTCCAGGTCAATGCCTCGGATATCCATATTGAACCCGAGGAAAGCAAGTTGCGTATCCGCCTGCGCGTGGACGGCGCGCTGCAGGAACATATCATTGACGGCCGGCAAGTCTCGAGCGCTCTGGTCACCAGGCTGAAACTGATGAGTGGTCTGGACATTGCAGAGAAACGCCTGCCGCAGGATGGCCGGTTTTCGATGCGTGTGAATGCGTCGATCCTTGATGTTCGCGTCTCCACCCTGCCGGTTCAGCATGGCGAATCGGTGGTGCTCCGGCTGCTCGATCATACGGCGAATCTTCTGAGCCTCGAGAAGCTCGGCATGATGCCGGACATCCGGAAGCGCTTCGAGAAGCTGATCGACCAGCCCTCTGGCATGGTGCTGGTGACCGGACCTACCGGCAGTGGCAAAACTACGACCCTTTATTCGGCGCTGAACCGCGTAAATAAGCCGGAAACAAAGATCATCACGGTCGAAGATCCGGTGGAGTATCGCCTGGAGCGTATCAACCAGGTGCAGATCAATCAGGTCATTGGCCTGGATTTTGGCTTAGTTCTGCGCACAGCCCTGCGCCATGACCCGGATATCATTCTGGTCGGTGAGATGCGCGACAAGGAAACCGTGGATATCGGACTGCGCGCCGCCATGACCGGACATCTGGTTTTCTCCACCCTCCATACCGTCAGTGCGGTCGCGACAGTCAGTCGTCTTCGGGAGATGGGTGCACCGGGTTATCTTCTGGCTGCTGCACTGAACGGGATAATCGCACAACGCCTAGTCAGACGAATCTGCGAAAGCTGTAAGGAGAGTGTCGAACTGAGTCCCGGACAGCGCGCCTGGCTGAATGCCCAGATCGGTAGCGAGCACCATAAGCTGGATAAATTAGCGCGCGGTCGCGGCTGTAACCATTGCCTCTTCACAGGCTATCGTGGCCGCATCGGCGTTTACGAACTGCTGGAAATGGACGCTCAGCTTATCGCTGCCATCCGGCGCGAGGACCTTGGCGAATTCAGCAAGGTAGCCGGCGAAAAAAAGAGCTACGTGCCGCTGGGCCGCCGTGCACTGCAATACGCGATAGCCGGAGTAACGTCACTTGACGAGGTTATGCGATTATTGGGTGGCCTGGAAGACGACGATGACTCCACCGTGTCTGAGCAGTCCGCTGCTGCCGGGTCCGCTCCTGAGACTGATGCTTGCGATGGCTGAGTTTCTCTACAAAGCAAGATCTGCCACCGGCGACCCCATCAACGGCCGCCTTACCGGCACATCGTCCGAGGAGGTAGCAGACCGGCTGCAGAGCATCGGCGTGATTCCCGTTGAGATCACTGCCATCAGGGGCTCCGCGATGACCGTGGACGAGCTCTGGATACGCATGGGCGGCGGTCGTCCGACAACCAAGGATCTGCTCCTGTTTTGCCGGCAGATGAATGTCATCACCAAATCGGGTCTGCCGCTGTTGAAGGGTATCGCCGGTCTGGCTGAGACCACACACAACGCGGTCCTCAAGGCAGCGTTACTGGATGTAATTGCCAGTCTCGAGTCGGGCCGTAGCCTCGCGCAATCGCTGAAACAACATGCGGACATTTTTCCCCGCCTGTTCATCAGCATCGTCCAAATGGGCGAAACCACCGGGACCCTGGAGGTGGCATTCCTCAGAATGTACGAATACTTGAAGATGGATCAGGAGATTCGCGACCGGGTCACCTCGGCCACCCGCTATCCTATGATCGTCATAGCAGCAATCGGTTTAGCGTTAGTGGTCATCACCGTATTCGTCATACCGAGCTTCGCACCGCTATTCGTGAAACTGGGAGACAACGTACCGCTGCCGACCAAGATCATCCTTGGCGTATCCGATTTCGCGCTGAATCACTGGCTGCTGGTACTGTGTCTTTGTGGCGTTGCCGCGCTAGTAATCTCCTCCTATGTGAAGACCGAGCGGGGCCGTTTCCGCTGGGACTTGTTGAAACTTCGGGTCCCGATCACGGGACTGATCGTCCGCAACGCTGCCTTGTCGCGAATCACACGATCTCTCACGATTTCGCTGGAGGCCGGCCTGCCGATGAACGAAACGCTGCATACGGTTTCCTCGTCCATCGGCAATGCCTATATGGCAGAGAAGATGGCCCAGCTCGGCGCCGGTATCGAGCGCGGAGAATCTCTCTTCAGGACGGCGCATTCAATCAACCTGTTCACGCCATTGGCATTGCAGATGATCGACCTGGGCGAGGAAACCGGTGCCCTGCCGGAGCTCCTGAACGAGGTCGCGGATTATTACAAAAGCGAAGTGGACTACGACCTCGAGAATCTCAGTGCCGCGCTGGAGCCTATACTAATGATTGCGGTGGGCGGCATAGTGCTGGTGCTCGCACTCGGCATCTTCCTGCCGATGTGGGACATGGTCAGCTTAGTGTAGCGGTGAGCGCGAAGTTGACATAACTGTGACTACCGTCACAGTCCCGACCCGAATATTGTGGAAATCATCACAGACCCAAACCGCCACTTCGTGGACAATTGGCTACGCTTGCGAGGGTACCGCGTGCCATGCGTAACTTCTCGTATTTTATGAGTATTTTTGTTTGTTAAATTCGTTCGCCGGGCTCAAACCGGCAGCGATATACAGGAGATTGCGATATGAACAAGGCACAAGGAGGCTTTACGCTCATCGAACTGGTGGTCGTGATTACGATTCTAGGGATACTGGCGGCATTCGCGTTTCCACGTTTTGCAGCCCTGGAAGTCGAGGCACGAATCGCCGCGACGGAAGGTCTGGGCGGCGGTATTCGCGGTGGTTCCTCGCTGGCGCACAGTATGTTCTTGGTCAATGGCGGCGCCGCGGTCGTGATGGAAGGCGTGACCATCTCCATGACCAATGGGTTTCCCGACGCTAC
>Ga0114950_10003561_pt1 | contig 12027 bp, 17 predicted proteins | sample N075metaG_FD_83503 | JGI IMG/M metagenome (GOLD analysis project Ga0114950, IMG submission 83503) | Deep subsurface microbial communities from Kermadec Trench to uncover new lineages of life (NeLLi) - N075 metaG | ecosystem: Environmental > Aquatic > Marine > Ocean trench > Sediment | place...
CCAGACCTACGAAGATGAACCACCCTCGATTGATGTGGGCGGACGACAGTTTAAGGTCGGTCTGGCAGCAGGTCAGGTTGAAGCAGTAAAGCGGTCTGTTTCCCTGGGCAGGGCAGGAAAACCGGAAGATGGCGCGGGGGCGATCTATTTATTCTGTATCCCGGAATCCAATTTTGTCACCGGGGAAGTACTAACCTGTTCCGGAGGCCTGTAAACAACCAAGAAAAGAACAGGAAAGAACAAAAAAAAGGGGCCAGGCACATTTATCCCATCCCACTGACCCTTCTTCGACATTTCGTTTAATTTATGCCCGAGGTCCTGGAGACCGTGTGCCTCAAAGACTGGCCAGTAGGAAGGTGTGGAACCATAAAACCCTACCCGCATTCGAACCCATCAGCACCCGTTGCCACAAATCCGCCTCCTGAAATTTCGAATTGGTCACGAGACCTGCCGGAATGTCCTAACCCGGTCTCCAGCCGGGGCACGACAACATCTTCAAGATATTTTCTGGTACAGAAACCGTGCAGTAGAACACCATCGCATTCTTCAGCGGCGACCTTCATCATGGCCGGGCCGACTATTGCAACTACATTTCTGCGGTCTATTTCGTGAATCGCTGTGCACTTCATTAGAGATATTCAAATCCACGCGGTAGTATTCAGGCAGGATAATTAAGAGAAGGTGTCATCAATGGCGTACACGCAGATTGAATACGAAACGAACGGCAGAATCGCTATCGTGCGAACCAACCGTCCAAAATATCGCAATGCCCAGTCCCGCATACTCATTGAAGAGATGGATGATGCATTTATAAAGGCTGAGCGTAACCCAAACATTCACGTGGTGATATTGCAAGGTGCAGGGGAACACTTCTCTGCGGGACATGATCTTGGTACACCCGAACAGCAGGCTGATCTTAAGGCAAGGCCTTATACTGAAGGGACGCTTGGGCACTTGCAGATGACCTGGGATCTCTTTGTTGATGCATCCCTGAGGTGGCGTGACCTGAAAAAACCAACCATTGCACAGGTGCAGGGGTACTGCATATTCGGAGGTTACCTGATCGCTTCCTGCATGGACCTGATCATCGCTTCAAAGGATGCCCTCTTTCTTCCCTCTCATTTGCAACTGTTCACTGCGCCCTGGGATCTTGGCATCCGCAATGCGAAAGCGGTTCTATTTGAAAACCGGTTCATGCCTGCAGACGAGGCTCATCAATTGGGATTTGTTCACAAAGTTGTACCCCGGAAAGACCTGGAAGCGGAAACCCTGGCCCAGGCACAGCGAATCGCGGTAAATGACTTGCTCACTCTGCGAATGCTCAAACAGTCGATCAATGGAGCGCAAGATGCCATGGGTTATCGCACGTCTGTGCTTGCGGCGCATTCCAACTACATGGTGATGATCAGCGGCAGGAAACCCAGGGAAGAAGGTGACAGGAAACTCGCAGGTGTGGGAGCAGCCCTTGAGAAAATGAAGAAAGGGGAAGATTAGGAACCTATGCGGATTACGCGGCAACGGATCTAACGGTAGAAGCCATATCAGGATTTCTGTCTATCAATGGAACGAGTGACAGAGCGCCTCTCAGGATTCCGGGGTCAGCACCTTGATTACATAACCTCCTGAACGCTCATCGAGTTCGAGTTTTAATAGACCTCGATTTTCTGCTTCTTCCAGGAGATCGCTAAAAGACCTGACACCGTAATATCGTTCGTTAAACCCCGGATGCCGCCGTTTCAGCGTTTGCTTCACCATCGACCCCCAGAGTTTCTTGCTATCCCCCTGGTCTGCGTATAAGGCCTCTGCTGTCTCTAGCACCAGGCTGATTGCATCATCTATGGTGTTGTCCTCGGCAGTTGAAGGCCCGGATTTCCTGGAAGTTCCCTCTTTGCCAGCGGTTTTCTTTTGCACTTTCTTTTTGTTTCTTTTCGAGTGCGATTGTTCGTCTCGAACAAGGTCATCGTAAAAAATAAATTCATCACAATTGTTCATCAGCAGATCTGACGTGGAATTCTTGACGCCGATGCCAATAACAAACCTGGCATTTTCCCTGAGTTTGCTAACAAGAGGCGAGAAATCAGAATCACCGCTGATGATCACGAAGGTGTCAATGTGTTCTTTGGTATAGCAGAGATCCAGGGCATCCACGACCAAGCGGATATCAGCAGAATTCTTGCCGGATTGTCTCGTGTGGGGGATCTCTATCAGCTCAAAGGAAGCATCGTGCATTACAGGCTTGAATTCCTTGTACCGGTCCCAGTCGCAATAGGCTTTCTTCACAACGATACTTCCCTTCAAAAGCAAGCGGGCAAGTACCAGTTGAATATCGAATTTCGCGAACTTTGCATCTCGTACACCCAGGGCCACGTTTTCGAAGTCACAGAACAGGGCCAGGTTCAGGTCGTCATTCTCTTTCGCCATTTCATTACTCCTTAATCATCACAGACTGACCTTAGTCTGTTGGTCGAATAATTAAAAGGACCAGCTTGTTATCTACATAGCAGTTACGTAGCAAAAAGGGTGGTATGCCCTGACCTGCATTGCTGTTAACAAAATGAATCATCGTCATTATTGTCTGACCATTGAGGCGGATTTCGAAAACCCCTGATGAGTAAGCTGAAAGACAGATAAATATCAAAATTATTTTATCTGGTCGTAAAGAATTGGATGTACAACTCCCTTAGTCCTGGTTTCATCAATTCTTTCGCAACGTGCTCTCAGATCCTTTTCCAGACGATCGACTGTGCTCTGGCAGGTAATATTTTGATCTGCCTTAGCATGCTGCTGGAAAACTAATTGCTGGGCGCGTCCCCTCTGAACACATGTTGGAATTAACATTAATCAAGTAGCGATGAGATTCTGCTATGCGAAGAGCGCCAGGCAGCCTGCTTGGCGGTATAGCCAAGATATGAATGTTGTTGATAGTGGCACTCGTAACATCATCCGGCGGTCTCTATTTGCTACTTCCGGCGCCAACCCGGCTGGGTCTGCTTAGGGCTAATGGTGTTGGCGCTGGCTTCGCACAACTCAACGCGGGAAAGAAGCTGCCCGGTATTGATACATCTCAGCGCCCTCCAGTTTGTACGACTGCTGCCAGGATGATGTTCTGCGTTTTCAGCGTTGCGCGGCATGTGGTAAATTCCGCCATCTGCCGCGGTATATGTGCGCGTCTTGTGGTTCCTTTCATTGCTGCCGTCGTTGAATTTCCTGAAGGTGCGCGCGTGGTGAGCCATCTGCTTGATGCAAAGGCAGAAGATCTAAAACTCGGCGTGACCGTTAGGATGGAATTCAAGACGGTGATTGAAGACTTTCAAACCCGGTGTTTAGATTGTCCGACTAACAGCGAGGAGACTGACCTGTTCGATTCGCCGCGTTGGTCACATTGGTCGAGTCGGCAACGAAAACCCTGTGCATAATCGCGCAGAGTTTTCTGGCAACAGGTGGCCATATCTTAATTCCTTGATCCAGATCAACGATTTCCAGTAGAGAGAAGGCTAACTTCGAGCTAGCAATAAATCCGCCAGAAAGAGCGGTTGAGCACTCGAGTCTCTAGTGGGTCGAGTTTTAATGTGGGCAATCCAATGTTTAGGCACTTTATGCTCAGGGGGAATGAGTGCAGGATTCTCACGTATCTTTATACCGTAACGTGCTGTCTATCACACTGACAGGAATCCTGTCGCTCGTTTTTCTGGATGGATGTGCCCATCGTGTTTCATCAACATCTGCCAAAGTAAAACCCGGTGAAGAGATTGTTAATCTGCAGAGCAGGGCGCAGGCTCCAGGCCAGTTTTCCGCCTATGGAAAAGTCTACCAATACTCGCGGCTCGTAAATCCTGTTAGAAGAGAGATCCTGACTCAATTCATAGCTGACCCTGGAGCTGGTCAGTTGCTTTACGCCGAAACCGTGAAAACCGGCAGAGACCTGTATTATCGTAATTGCGTGCATTGCCATGGTGATCTCCTTGATGGTGCGGGTCTGGTATCGCTGGGCCAGACTCCTTCTCCGCCGGACTTTCATGGAGACACCGGTATAGGCACACTTACCGAGCCTTACCTGTTCTGGCGGATATCAACCGGTGGACCGGGATTACCCACAACACATAACCCGTGGAACTCCATGATGCCGGTGGGTCAGGAGCTCTTGCAGGAAGATGAGATATGGCAGGTTATTGTGTTTCTTTACGACCGGGTTGGCGTGGTGCCAGGTGATTGGAATAACAAAATCAACGAGGCTGCCCTGGCATTACATAACGAATCGCAGCTAGCTAAATCCGGGTTCACCGGCATGGAGTTGTACCAGGATCACTGCTCGGTCTGTCACGGCGAAACAGGCGCAGGAGATGGCCCGGCGGCACAATTTCTGTACCCGGCTCCCCGTGACTTCACCATCGGGCTGTTTAAATACAAAACTTCGGATTTCGAGATCCAACAGCCCATGGATGCAGACCTGTTTCATACGATCAAGTTTGGCTTGCCGAGGACCGCTATGCCAGCGTGGCAGTCAGTGCTGAACGATGACGAGGTTCGTAAACTCGTGGGCATCGTGAAGCATCTTGACTTTGTCGGCACCTGGGCACCTGAAGATGCGGAAGACGAGGAGTTTGATGAAGAAGGACTCTTCAAAGGACAATCAATAAGCGTCGAGACCGAACAAGCGGCTGTCGATCGGGTCCCTTTCTCCTTTGAATCTGTTGTTAAAGGCAGAAATCATTTTGAAATCAATTGCACGCCCTGCCACGGTGACGAGGGAATTCGGCAGAAAAGAAATTGCGCGACGACTGGGGCGCAAGGATCTGGCCGAGGGACCTGACAAAACCCTGGAACTGGCGAGTAACCAATGTCACGGATGACAGAGATGAAACCATCCATAATATATTCACACGCCTTTCCGTCGGCATACCTGGCACTCCCATGCCGGAACATGCGAGTGGAGTTGATGGTCAGGATCGATGGCACATCGCCAATTATGTTTACACATTGCGAGAGTCGACCCCGGCGCTATCAAAGTCGTTAGTCATTATGGCAATGCGGATAGATGGTTCTCTACCGAAAAACGTCACAGATTATAATTGGATAAACGCTGAGGCATTTACACTCGTTCTTGTTCCAAACGTAATAAAAGAGGGGCGTCTGTTCAAACCATTGAACGACAGCATGACAATTCGAGTCCTCTATAACGACAGTGAGATTGCATTCCTGTTGGAAATGGATGATCGAACTCACAGCCGACCCGGAGAAGCCGATGCCGAGACCATTCGCGATCCGGCGCTGGAATTGTTTCCGGACGCAATGGCGATTCAATTGCCGCTGGCGCGATCATTCAAAGCCGGTTCTGCCGCGGAATTGCCGCTGTTTCGGCATGGGGATCCCGGCCATCCCACGGTCGTCTGGTATTGGCGCACCGAAAGTATAGACCCCCTGATACCGGCAAAAACAATGGTATTTGATGGCAGTGGAGTAGATCAGAAGCTCAAGCCTCGTACCGATGACCATAGTGTTAGTGCCTCCGGAAGTTGGGTCAACGGACGATGGCGGGTGATGATGACGCGCAGTCGCCAGGCCGGTTATGCCAACGATCCTGAATTTTCTGACAACATTTCGATCCCCGTTTCATTCGCCAGCTGGGATGGCAGCAATGGTGAGTCGGGATCAAAACACATGCTTAGCTCGTGGTATTGGGTTTCCTTAGGCCGAACCAGCCAACGGCAAACTGAATCGGAGCTAGCCGATATCCCCGAAGCAAATAGTCGCACCCCGGAGTAACAACTAAACACGTTTTACTAACGAGGAGTTTTTAATGATCAACCAGAACTGTTTACACAGGCTGTTGTGGGCAACTGTCTTAGCAGTAATTTGTTCGACTTACGCATTCGCGGAAGACGAACCAACAGATAAACGGTCTTCAGCGGACCGGTATCTGGAACTCGGGACAGCAGAAGGCGTATTGGGCGGAGAAAAACAGAAAGCCTTTGAACGGGCGCAGATAAAAACGCAGATCTTGACTTTTATCCCACCGCTGCTGCGGCCTGCGTTCACCCAACATGCTTACATCCTGCCGCCCGGAGCTTTCTCTGTTTCTGTTTCCAGCCGTTTTACGGAGATTGAAGGTGATGACTTTTTTCTAAAAGGGAGTTCTAACAAGGCAGTATTTGCAGATTTCGATGTGAAAAGAAACTTCCTGGACTTCGATTTTTTCTATGGATTTGACCTCAATCGCAAATACCTGCACGGATTCACACTCCGGCTTAATGTGCCCTATGTGAATTCCAGTACCGATGGATTTGTGCATCCCAATGGGCAGCAATTCATCAGCATCGAGAGTGCCGGTAGTACGCAAGGCATCGGCGACGTCGGCATCTTCCTGAAGAAAAAACTGTTCGACCAGGGAACGTTTCCGCTGGGCATTGCTGTGGTTGGCGCCGTGTTCCTGCCGACCGGAGACAACGATGACACTTTCGGCAGCAATGGCCGAATAACCACGAAACGTCCCCAACCACCCAATACAACTGCCGCGCAAGGATTCGATGCCGTCATGCAGGCAAATTTTGAGAATGCCTTTATCGGGACCTTCCATTCAACAATGGTGTTTTCGGCAGGTTCTCGGGAGACGGTCGTTTCGGTACTCCCCTGCAACCCGGAACGGGTAGTACCAGCTATCTGTTGGGCGCCTTTTTGACCCGGCAACTCGGTGCCGGGGGTTGGTGAGGACACATTCGTTTTCGAACTGGTGGACCGACCAGATTTTTCGGGTGGATTTACCGGATTTCTTGCGCCTTCAATCATCTTCAGTCCAGATCCGCAGATCCGGCTATCGTTAACAGGTTTGTTTCGAGTCGTGGAACCAGACCTCGGTCCCGCGCCTGATTGGGTGCTCCGGGTTGGCATGGATGTCATATTTTGATGTTGCACAGGAGTTAATTCCAGTTTGATGCTGGTAAGAGGATAAATTCATGAATAGGTCTATCAAGAAAACGCTAACAGTAATATTGAGTCTTACCCTGCTCGTTTCGAGTGGCATCAACGCCAAGATTCTGTTGTATACAGCAGACGGCCGAACTGTAGAAATAAAAGGTGGCGCGATGCAGCCCGATCTCAGTGCATACCGGTCCCCCATTGAGAGCAAGGTGGTAGACCGGCGGTTTGAAACGAATGATGCGACCTTCATGGCGAACGAAGGATTCAAGTCTGGTATGGAAGGATTTGATGACCTGGTTAAGGCGTCAATGCCGGTTGCCTATCGCAGGGTTTTCCAGTGGGTTATGAGCAAGGAAATATATTTCTATGCCCGTTATCTGCTGGACTACAGCGTGACCGGGGGGAGCGAGAATTTTCAAATAAGGACATCATGTTAGGCGTGTACCTGCCTTTGGTCTATCAGCGGACCGGTTTCCCACGCGTATTTGATGATGTGCAACTTAGTTACATGCAATACAAATCAGTAGACCCGCACTTTACGGGGAAACTGGACAACCGGGATAATTTTGAAGATCCGATGAGTGGCAAAAAAGGTGGCTGGGGTCAACCTAATACTTTTCTCAACGACTATCAGCAACGTTTCGATCACGACAAAATGGATACAACATTCGATCTTGGGGCGATAGGTCAATTCGTCAAGCGTCGTATGCAATGGTCAGATTATTTCTTTCATAGCGAGCATACCGAGGAATCCACAGTATCGCTGGGCTCAAAGGTTGACATGTTAGGAAACGATGCTGAAGAGGGGATGCGAGGCTGGGGGCTCACCATGGGCGCCCTCAATGCCATACTGGAGGTCAAGTCAACCTTGTTTACCGATGGTAAAAAGCTGATGGGAATTAACCCTGCAAAGTATGATCCGAAGCAAGGTCTGCGCTACATTCCACATGAAGTGGCGCCCAATATCTTGTGGGTAGGGGATATTCCGGAGCGAATCTGGTCAGTCGAACTCAAGGACAATTCCAGCCAGCTCTGAGATCAGGCTTCATGGATCTGGGGGACCTCGGCCTACGCCACAACGGTGAAGCGCAGAAACCTGGCATTCACGGATAATCCACCAGTAGACGGCGGGTTTGTTGAGAAGAGCACGACCTACGTGGCGGAGGCGTTGGCGAATTCCGTATTCCGCAATATCGAGCAGATGCACATCAGGGAGGGAATACTTGTCTCCGAGTGGACGCCGAAAGAGGGTAAGGGGCGACAGGTTACCGTTCGTGATCTGTCCATGTCACTGGTTGCCCTGCGGGATCTTGCCCAGAGCTGGGACATAATTGATCGATATGCTGAAATCGCAGAACGTGCACGCGCCATGCTGGAGCAGAATGCTCGTTTCCTTGTAAAAGTTCAGGGCAAGGACGGATCTTTTCACGTCGGATATTCAGTACCTGATGGCAGCGCCATGGGTCCAGGTGATCTCGGCGCACCTCATTGGGCCGCGATACGGGATCTGGTGCAGCGTGACTATATGGAAAGAATAGATGGTACGTTAATCCCGTTGCCTGCATCCAGGCCTATTAAAATCGGGCTCGGTACTGTGCTTAATCTCTCTGGTCAGCAAATTTTTGATGCGAACTGTGCCGGGTGCCATGGGCAACATGGCGAGGGCATTGATGGCATGTCTTATGCCGATGACGTTGAGCGCACCCATGAAGCCATGTTCAAGATTGTCAATACAGGACGCCACGAAAAGTTCATGCCGCCGTGGGGTGAGGGAAATGCAGATGGTTTTGGGGGCACCCTGACCAGGGCCGAGATCGACAAGATCATTAAATATGTTCAGGGTGACGAGTTTAAGAAAAGGTTCTACAGGGTTCAGAAGGGTGAAGTGGTCGCAGGGGCCTGGCCAAAGGATGTCTGGTTTTATCTTTCTCGGGACAATGCCAGGGCACAGGGCAAAAAAATCTCGAATGCAGACGATGCAAGACGGTATTACGAGAAACATCAGGACCCGGCTGAAATGATCGCCGCCAGGACAGACAATTTAAGCCGGGTAAAACCTGATGCCGACCTTACCATGGCAGATAAACCGATGCTTGAAGTCCTCTATGGATTGGTTGAAAAACTGCAGGATCCAGTCGCCCAAAATGAGTGAGGGTACGAGTGGGATTAATTGAATTATAACTCAGGGAGTTGACGATGTTGTTTAGTGGTCTGAAAAGTTTGCGGTGGGGAGCGATCATCTTCCTTGTGTTTGCTTCAACCCAGGTGGGTCAGGCCTGGGCTGGTTCCACGGAAGGTGGACAATTATTCGAGGCGAACGACTGCGCGGCATGTCACTTGATGGCAGGTCCGGTTGACCCAATCCCTGTGACGGAACGCCCCGGTATTAAGGGCCCGCCTCTGTGGTTTGCGGGGAACAAGTTTAATCAGGAATGGCTTGTCGCCTGGCTCGAACATCCCGCACCAATAAGGCGGGTCCCGTATGGTTCCGTAGAGCATGGTGCAAACGATCATGTCGCATTGGACTCTTCGTCAGCACAGGACGTGGCCGAGTACCTGATGACATTAACGGATGCCACGGTCACACCCGGCCAGGTTGAACATGTGAAACTGAATCGTCGCAAAATGTTTCAGGGAGAGAAACTCTTTACCAAGAAGCAGGTCTGCTTCGGCTGCCACGAATTTCGTTCCCGGCAAGGAGCGATTGGTGGATTTACCGGTCCTTCGCTGTTGGGGTCTGAACAACGGCTAAATGTAAACTGGGTACTTGCATTTTTTAATGATCCACTACGTTATTACCCAAATGGTCGGATGCCAGTCTATGGCGATCAGGCCTTCGATCCGTTTACCGAGGCAGAGCTGAAACTGCTCGTCCAATACATCACTAACATGTAACACAAGGAATTTCACGAATGCATAAATGCGACTTCAGAATCATGAGCCTCCTGGCCATCGTCCTCTGGCTGTGCACTCCGCTGCTGACTTCTGCCGCCACGGCGAAAGAGAATTTCGAGTGGTATTGTTTGCAATGCCATGGCCCGGAAGGCGCGGGTGATGGTATTAATTCTGAGGTTGAAGAATTGCCGGTGGGTCCCATGGCGTTGAGTAAGGGCAAGGAAATGAAAAAATTCAGCAATGATCAGATCATCAAGACCCTGACTCATGGCGGGCCCGCGAACACGCTTGAATCGTTGATGCCACCCTGGGGCAACACTTTTACTACAAAAGAAATTGAGGAACTGATGTTGCATGTACGCAGCCTCTGTAAAGATGCTGAATGTCCCTGAAGTCAAGTGTCGCTGAAGGCGGGAATGCATGCCGGACTTCTCCGGCGTTCGGTGCTATCCAACGCGACCTGGCTTGATTTCTGACAAGGGACATAACCCAAACCCTGGCGGATTATGCGCTCGAAGCAGCGCCGGAAGATCCAGAAGTACAACAAATTGTGAGTGACCTGTACGAATCAAGGGCTGCCGGTGAATCGAGTCTGATGGCCACGAATTTATTCAGGTCAGCCGCTGCTTACGCACGTGAAGCCAGGCCATTTTCTTGAGTTCGCACGCAGCGGAACATATCGGGGACCACAGCGGAAGTCGTGTCTTTGGGTCTGGGACCTGTCGTTATTAGGCGCTGGGCCGTTCATCGAACACTTCAAGAAGGGGGCACTAAAAAGCGGTAGAAATTTCAACGAAATCCGGCCGCCACCACGTGACAGGAACGGCTGGACAATCTGGGGCAGGTCATAGAGATGGTGAAAGAAGTCACTAAGCAGGTGTCGTGAGTATCTTTCAAGGATTGTCAGGGGTGATGAAATCGCATGTTGGTCCGCTGGCACGAGCGAGCTTCAAATCCAGGGTTGCCAGGGGACAGTCCAGTGCCTCGGCAAGTGCTACATACCAGGCGTCGTAGCTCGTTAGGTTGTCTCGAAGCGACCAGATCCTTTGTGCAAATGGAGCGTATGGATATAGATACAGATCAAGTCGGGTAAGATCACGCTGTGCGCTATTGGCCTCAAGCCTGGATATGCGCCCGGAACGTTCCAGCCGACGTAATATGTTGGTCGTCTCGACCAGAACCAGTTCAGGACCAATTGCGGCGTGGCTGGAGATAACAGATTCTGCCCAGCCGCCATTGTTTTCTGAATCAACCAATGCAGCAACCATTAACGATGCATCGAGGACGGCTGTCACCTACGATCCGAGTCTCGAGCACTTAGAATGTCCGAAGCCTCTATAGAGGTTCCTGCTGCATCCTTGCGCTCGCGCAAATTATGTAACCATGATTCGAGTGTCGGTCGGCTTGCGATGCGTTCCAACTCACAACGGAGAAACTCCTGCATGGACTTACGTTCCAAAGCTGCTCGAGAAGCGAGCTCGTCCCGGACGTCTTCGGGGACACCTCTAATGGTAATCTGAACTGGCATGAAAGCATTTTGACATTACTGAAAGCATTATGCAAGCGCTTAGATAGCGCAGTGTAATTCCCTGCAATCTGCCCATTTAAGTTTGCCATGCAAATTGCCTATGGATATGGACCAGGTTGGCCAGGGTTTATCGTTTCAAAGGAGAGTATTCTGACAAAAAGTCCAGGACTGATCGTTTATAAAGCTCGTTGCCAACGGCACTGAAATGGCCACAACCTGGCAGCGACACCAGTTTCTCGCCACCGATCGCGCTCGTTAGTCCTTCTCCCGGGCCTGCTAAATTGTCCTGCTGGCCAATGACGATCAGTACCGGGTTTGTGATATTTCCAAGGTCCTGTGCCTCGAAATCACCCCGGGGAACCCTCATGCAGGCTGCAAGTGCCTTCAGGTCGTTGGCTTTGTTCAGCCAGCCAATTTCCAGTTTAAGTTTCGGTCAGCTGCAAAACCGCGAACAAGAACTATGGGCGGGCCAACCCCCGTCTGTTCATATGCAATATCAATTCCTTCAGAATCAAATACAGGCATCATTATTCCTCTGTCAGTCGTAATCCGAGATATAAAAATCGGCCGTGAAGAGTGCACAAACATTTCCCTGCGCATTTCGAATCTCCGCACGCGTCACCGCGATGGTTTTGCCGAGGCGAATGATTGTGCAGTAGGCCTTGATTTCACCCGGCGCGGTTGGCTTA
>Ga0114950_10003563_pt1 | contig 12025 bp, 10 predicted proteins | sample N075metaG_FD_83503 | JGI IMG/M metagenome (GOLD analysis project Ga0114950, IMG submission 83503) | Deep subsurface microbial communities from Kermadec Trench to uncover new lineages of life (NeLLi) - N075 metaG | ecosystem: Environmental > Aquatic > Marine > Ocean trench > Sediment | place...
ACAACAATGGACTCAGGAGTTCGCTTGCAGCGTTACATCATCCAGGAGTGGGGAGAAATCTACAAAATCCCCGCGCTGAACAACGGCATCCTTGCGACCCTCATCGCTGTGGGTGCCTGTCTGCTGCTCGCATTTGGTGCGGGTGGAATCTCGGGTACCGGTGGCATGACAATCTGGCCGCTGTTCGGTTCGACCAACCAGATCCTCGCCGGGATGACCCTGTTGGTACTCACCGTCATGTTGATCAAGATGGGTCGTACGGCTTACTACACGATGATACCGATGATCTTTGTACTCACGGTTTCTTTTCTCGCGGGAGTCATCACCCTCATCCAGTTCTTCGAGGACGGAAACTGGTTGCTCGTCGTCCTAGATATCGTGGTACTGGTCACGAGCCTGCTGGTGATGCTCGAAGCAGGATCGGTACTCAGGAAACACAAAAGATCAAATTCCGAAGAAATCGACAGCGACAGCGCGCTGGAGTCCGATTCTTCGTGAGCGAGACCCGGTTATGCCGACAAGCTTACCGGCATCGTCTTGATGCTGTTCAGGAAGTTGGTGCGCATGCGGGTGACCTCGCCCGTGACATGAATGTCGGGGAAACGCGCGAGCATCTCTTCGAGTACCACACTGAGTTGAAGCTCCGCAAGGCGCCAGCCAATACACAGATGTTGTCCATAACCGAACGACAGATGACGAGGTCCATCACGGGACACGTTGAACGTAAACGGGTCTTCCCACTTCTCTTCGTCCCGATTACCCGACATGTACCACAGTGCAAGTTTGTCGCCCGCCTTGATTTTCACGCCACGCAATTCGTAGTCTTCAAGCGCGGTACGGCGCATGTAGATCACCGGGTGTACCCAACGGATGATCTCGTCAACGGCCTTGGGAATAAGCGAAGGATCATCCAGTAATTTCTGTCGTTCTTCCGGGTGTTGCGAAAGTGCGAGCGTTCCGCCTGAAATCGAATTGCGGGTAGTTTCGTTGCCGGCTACTACGAGCAGCACGAATGCAGACAAGTAGTCGGCCACACTCATTGGCTCTCCGTCTACTTCCGTGTTAACCAACATGGTGATGAGATCGTTGCCGGGATTTTTCTTGCGATCCTGATAGAGCTGCATCGCGTACCCGGCGAGCTCCATGAACGCGCTCATCACGTGTTCCCGCGAGACCGACACGTCAGGATCGTCACCGCCAATGATGAGGTTGGACCATTTGAAAAGTTTGTGTCGGTCCTGCTGAGGGAGGTTGAACAACTCCGCCAACATCTGAATGGGTAACTCCGCCGCGACGCTTGCGACAAACTCGCAGCTGTCCTGACCCTTGATGCCATCGAGGATGGCAATTGCGCGTTCGCGGATTCGAGGCGCGAGGCTATCCAGGGTCTGTGGGGTGAAGCCGGGTGCAACCATACGACGATGTTGAACGTGCTCCGGGGGATCCATCGAAATCATGCTGCGTCCGCCCTCGAACTGGGAAAGCTCGGCCGGACTTTCCACCTCTTTTTTGGTGAGGTGTGAACGCTTGGCGATCATCGCCGGGCTCGGCAGCGTGATCCCTCCGTGTTTAGCATCGGAGCTGAACACTTTAGAGAGCTTGGAGATCTCCTGAATGTCGTCGTATTTGGTGATCGACCAGAACCCGGGACCGTCCCAGGGTTCTTCACACCAGGCCACCGGTTCCTCCGCACGAAACTGGGTGAAAATGGCATGAGGTCGTTCATGATCCTGAAACAACTCGGCTTCAGAGAGCGCGATTCGATCTTCTTTGCTTACTGGCATGTCAGTGTCCTGTGCTACAGTCAAACGAACTTGAAAATCCGCAAAACGCGGTTCGTATTACAAACGTCTCAATTCCGGCGCCTCTCCGGTGCTTCCCTTGGTAATTCCAGATACCTTCGCATTGCGCGCGCTGGCTCCAGCAAATTTTTTCGATAACTCGGGTCCTGCCGCGGTAAGTCCGCCGTCAACCAGCAGATATTCTCCGGTGACGAACTCCGCATCGTCCGAAGCCAGAAACAGAGCCGCCCCGGCGATGTGTTCGCCTCGACCGTAATCCGGCCAGGGTTGTGCTTTTGCAAACGCCTTACGGGTGCCCTCCCCGTCATGCCCCTCGGCAAGCGGCGTTGCGATAAATCCTGGGCAGATCGCATTCACTCGAATACGATCAGCCCCCAACTCGACCGCCGCCGATTGGGACAGACTGATGACGGCGGCTTTTGCTGCTGAATACACCAGCGGGCCACCATCGCCGCTCAAACCCGCGATGGATGCCGTATTGATGATCACACCACCTTCTCCCTGCGCTTTCATCACCCGCGCGGCATGTTTGATTCCGAGAAACACACCCTTGGCGAGCACGTCGAAGGTGTAGTCCCAGTCTGCCACGGTGGTTTCGACCAGCGGTCCGATCGCACCACCGACGCCTGCATTGTTGAACACGATGTCCAAACGACCAAATTCATCCAACGCACATTGCATCATCGCTTCTATATCGCACTCCCGGGCGACATCCGTTCGAATGAATCGAACCGAATCGCCATGACCCGCCTGCGTCGCCGCGACCACGGTATCCTCCCCGGTTGTTACGTTGAAATCGGCAATGACAACCTTGGCTCCCTCGGCTAAAAAACGCAGGACGCTGGCGCGGCCCATTCCGCTCGCGCCTCCCGTTATGACGGCAACTCTATTTTGCAAACGCATGTTGAGAATCCCAGAAAAGCCGGATCATCTTAGCTGCAATCCTGGTTTCGGGCGCGCAGAATTTTGTTGTTGATTGCTCGAAAATGACTTGCCTGAAGTCACCCGGTCAATGAAAGCAGAATTTTTTGCTGGCATACTCGAGCCGTTTTTTTTACTCGGCCAACTTCATGAGCACGCTTGCATTGATTTCCCGCACCATGGCATTCGCGAATCTGCTGGGTTGCTGTGGAATTCTGTTCATGCCCGTCGGTTGGGCATCCACGGCAGATCTGTACGACATTGCAGCAAGCACGTCGGCCGATCGTATCGAATCCGACATCCGTCGATTAGTGGGCTTCGGCACGCGGCACACGCTGTCGGACACAAGTTCTGAAACTCGCGGCATCGGTGCGGCACGACGCTGGATCAAGTCGGAGTTCGACGTTATCTCCAAGGCATGTGAGGGCTGTCTCGAGGTCTTTTTTCAGAGCGAGACCATCAGCGGCGAAAACCGAATCCCGGAACCGACCGAGGTGGTTAGCGTGATCGCCGTGCAAAAGGGAACTCTGACTCCCAACCGCTACGTCATCATGAGTGGTGATATCGATTCCCGAGTGAGTGACCCGATGAACTCCACGTCGGATTCTCCCGGTGCCAACGACAATGCTTCGGGACTCGCCGGGGTTCTGGAAACCGCCCGCGTACTCTCTCGATACGAATTTGCGGGTTCGATCGTCTACGCCGCACTCGCTGGAGAAGAACAGGGCCTGTTTGGTGGACAGATCATGGCCCGTCAAGCAACGAAAGATGGCTGGTTCATCGAGGGGGTGTTGAACAACGACATGATTGGCAACATCTCCGGCATCAACGGGGTAACGGATAATTCGACTGCGCGGGTTTTTTCGGAAGGCATACGGGCAACGGAAACCTCTGCAGAGGCACGCATCCGCCGATTCACCGGCGGCGAAGTGGATTCGCCTTCACGTAATCTCGCCCGCTACGTCGATGTTATTGCAGACACTTATATCGACAACCTCGATGTCATGATGATCTATCGCCTGGATCGGTTTGGTCGAGGCGGACACCACCGACCGTTCAATGCAGCCGGTTTTCCCGGAGTGCGCATCATGGAAACCAACGAGCACTACCACCGTCAACATCAGGATCTGCGGGTAGAAAACGGTGTTTCGTACGGCGACGTCATCACCGGGGTGAACTTCGACTATGCCAGAAAGCTGACGGCGCTGAACGCGGTATCCCTCGCGGCCATGGCCTGGGCGCCGGGGCCTCCGCACAATCTCCGCATCGCAGGCGCGGTGCAACCGCACACGACGCTCTCCTGGGACAAAGTGGCTGGTGCCACGGGTTACAAAGTCTATTGGCGCCTCACGACATCGCCCGTGTGGACGTGGTCCCGATCGGTTGGTGACGTGATGAGTTACACGCTCGAGAATATTGTCATCGACAACTACATTTTTGGTGTCGCGAGTGTCGCTGCCAACGGGCTGGAGAGTCCTGTCGAGTTTCCCGGACCCATCGGCGATTTTTACCCCAGAATCGAAGCACCAGCACCGGATTAGACTCCCAGGTTTAGTCGCCGAATGCCGAACGTCGATACCGCAGCATCTTGCCGCTGCCCACTCCTGTATGGGTTCCTTTCTCGTAGGCAATCCGGCCGTTGACGACGACAAGTTCGATTCCATCGGGCTCCTGCTTGGGGTCGTCGTATGTCGCCTTGTCGATCACGACATCGGGATCGAAAAGCACCAGATCCGCCCAGTTACCTTCCTTGATCAGACCACGATCGATCAGGCCAAACGTCCTGGCGGGAAGTGATGTCATCCTGCGCACCGCCTCCTCCAGAGCGAGCACCCCGCGTTCTCGCACGTACCGGCCAAGCACCCGGGGAAACGTGCCGAAGAGGCGTGGGTGGGGCTTGCCCCGCAGATCGGGAATGCCATCGGAACCCACCATCATGTCGCGATGGGCGAGGTTGGTTTCGATGTCCGCCTCATCGATGATGAAGTGAATGCAGATTGTCCGGTCTCCACGCGGTGCGGTGAGAATCATCTTCACGACCTCCGTGACATCCATGTTTCGTTCGGCCGCAATGTCGACAACCATTCTGCCCTCGAACTCACGAAACGCTGAACAGCTCGCAATTCGAATCACTTCGGCCAAACCGCGATTGATTCGATCGAGATTGAAGTATTCGATCATACGACCGCTCCCGGCCGTGTATGGGTATACATCGAGCGTCACCCTTTGCCCTGCCGCCAGGGCAGCATCGACTTTCGCCAACGAATCTTTGACCTTGCCCCAGTTCGCACGTCCGGCTGACTTGTGATGCGAGATGTGCACGTGCACATCCGCTGCACGTCCAATCTGCAGCGTCTCCTCCACGGCTTCCAGCAATTGATCCCCTTCATTACGCATATGGGTGGTGTACAACGCATCAAAGGGTTTTGCCATCCTGGCCAGTTCGATAATCTCTTCTGTCTGGCTCCATCGCCCAGGGCGGTATATGAGTCCTGTGGAGAAACCACACGCACCCTGTTCGAGCGCTTGTTCGACGTAACCACGCATGACGTCGAGTTCATCTTTGCTAGGTTCCCGTTGCGCCATGCCCATCGCGAGCGTCCGTACGGTATTGTGGCCGACGAGCATGAGATTGTTGATTGCGGGATGTTTTGAGAGTGCCGCCTGGAAGTACCCGTCAAGATCCGTGAACTCGCCCTCGAGGCCGGCGAGAATACCGCCGCTTGCGGCAACCGAATCTTTCTCAGGGTCGGCAGGGATCGCGCTGAATCCACAATTTCCACTCACCACCGTGGTCACGCCCTGGGCGAGCTTGAATTCCATACCCGGGTGGCGAAAGAACGCACCGTCGTCGTGGGCATGAGTATCGATCAATCCCGGCGCCACGCACTTACCCTGACCATCTATCTCGTTGCCGGCAGCCCCGACCGTGCCAATCGAGTGAATGTGCCCTTCATGGATACCAACGTCGGCCTCAATCGACTGAGAACCGCTACCATCGAGAACCTTCACGTTGCGGATCGCAAGGTCGATCATGTTTTTCTTCCTTTATTCACTAGCCCGGATATTGCAGGGATGTTGCAAGAGGACGCAGAGTTTTGGGTGAGAGATCGTGGTCGTCATGACGGCTCGTGACCGAAAGCGTACCCGTAGCTACGGAAGCGCGGACCTGTTTGTGCTTGCGCAAACAGGTCCGCGTTCGCATAGCGAACGCGCTGAACATCTGGCGTCTTGGCGGCCGCGAGATCCAACCAAAAATTGCGAAGGCGCATCAACAACACTTCGAACACATTCGAAGTATAGAAAATTTCTAATAATTTCAAAAAGTTAACCATCATATGCGCCGTACTCGTGCAACATCCGGGCTAGATACCTGGGTCTGGGGTACGCTACAGCCCATAACGCGTCGATGAAGTGCGCAACCACTCGCCAATCATCTCACCGATCATGATGCAGGTGAGGTTGGTGTTCGCCCGCGGCACACCGGGCATGATGGAGGCATCGGCAACCACCAGCCCATCGAGATTGTGGCAACAGCCGAACTGATCGACCACCGCTTGCGGATCATCGCCCGGGCCCATCTTCAGGGTACCGCAGGGATGGTAACCGCTTGCTGAGAAACGTCGGCAAAACCCGGCAATTGCCTCGTCGTCCGCGGTACGGGCAGGATCGGGGAAAGTCACCTGTTCCACCAGATCTGCCAGAGCGCCTGTGCGAGTGAACGCGAGCGTATCTTTGAAACAGCCGACCAGGCGGGTCACGTCGCGCTCGTCCTCGCAGAAACGATTGTCGACAACCGGGTTTACCTGAGGATCCGCATTCTCCAGGCGCAGTTCACCGCGCCCGTACTGATATTCGAGCACGGCCGCAATCGCAAACATGGGAGGATCGCCCGGTTTGCCGGTAAAACTGATCTGTTCGATCTGCAGGTCGTTACGTTTATCCGAACCGTCCGCCGTATAACGAAGTATCGTCTGGATCAAAGGCGCGTCGAAGTCGATGATGGACGCATCTTTCACGATACAGGCGACAGCCAGCGCGGGATGATCGGAAAGATTCTGACCGACGCCCGGGGTATCACTGACAACATCGATGCCAAGCTGCTCCAGTTGAGCCTTCGGGCCGACGCCGGAACGCAGCAGAATCGCCGGAGACATCAGTGCACCTGCGCTCAGCACAACCAGCCGCGCGAACAGCTCTCTAACCTCACCCGATGCGGTTTCCACCTCGACACCGGTACATCGACCTCCTTTGATAACAAGCCGACGTACCAAGGTATTCGCTCTAATCTCGAGGTTGGGTCGAATCCGAGCCGGTGCGAGGTATCCCACAGCACAAGAGATACGCAACCGACCGAGCTTGTTCATCGGGTGCGGGCCCGAGCCCCAACCCGACGGTTCGTTGGCATCATTGCAATCCGGATAACCCAGATCCCTGGCAGAGCTCAAAAAAGCCTGGTGTTGAGGTAGGAGTTCCGCCATGGGATAACGCCGGATGGAAATGGGTCCGGCGTCACCATGGTAGGGTTCGTGACCAAAATCGAGATCGCGTTCGAGCCGGTTGAACGCGATCAATACATTATCCCAGGTCCATTCACGATTGCCGAGATCCGCCCACTCGTCATAGTCTTCCGGCATGCCGCGTAATGCGATCGCGGTGTTCACAGCACTCGAGCCACCTGTCACTCGACCGCGGGGAAAGGCGACTTCGCGATCCCGCGTTGGCCGGTATGCCTGTCCCCAATCGTGATCCCGGTAGGAGTTGTTGTGACTGTTGACCAGGTCGAATGGCGTCTCGGAAATATCGGGGTAGTCTGGCCCTGCTTCCAGCAGCAGCACGTGCTTACTGGGATCTTCGGTGACCCGAGCGGCGATCACCGAACCCGCGCTACCGGCGCCGACGATGATGATGTCGAATGGGGTTTCCATAACGATCAAATCAAACGGGAACCGGACCTTCGACCTGCAACCGATGGATGACGCGCGATTGCTCGGCGTGATCGTGCACTGCAAAGTGCAACATGCTGCGGTTGTCCCACATCGCCAGATCTCCGGCTTTCCAGGTATGGCGCGCTTGAAATTCCGGGCGTATCGAATGTTGGTACAGGTAGTCCAGTAACGAGGCGCTTTCCTCTCGTGACCAATCCACGAAGCGACGGGTAAACGCCCGGCAGACATACAACGCCCGGTTTCCCGTTTCATCGTGCACGCGCACAACCGGATGCTCGGCACGAGGGGCGGATTTCGGATCCTCCCCATACAGGCTCGCCAAACCCTCGGCCGTGTGGATCGCTCGCAACTGATTAACGACTCCTTTCAGGCCGTCGGACAACGCCTCGTACGCGAGCTCCTGATTTGCGAACGCGGTATCGCCACCAAACTCAGGTACTTCCAACGCGTACAACATCGTCAGTTTTGGCGGTTCGGCGTTATAGGTCATATCCGAGTGCCAATGCTGGTTGACGTCTTTCTTTTTACCGTGATTGCGCAACTCGATGATGTTCGGGTGACTGTCGAGCCCCGCATACGGATGACGTACCAGGGAACCCCAACGTTCGCCAAACGTTATCTGCTCCTGGGGCTCGAGCACCTGGCCTGGAAAAACCAACACATGATGTTCACAGAAAAGGCGATTGAGCTCGACCCAGGTCTCGTCATCTATGCTGCGCACATCGAGATCTTCAACCACGGCACCTGCAGGCGCTGTCAAGCGACGAACCTTCACTTCCGGGACCTCGTCAATCTGAACGGTGGTAGTTTAACCAGCAGCGCCCGCGCATGTCCTTTGGAATTACCCTTCACGAACGTTCCGGATCGATCAGGTATTCGGTTCGAAGAAATTTGAAAAAACACCAGGTTGCCACGGCGCTCAGGAGATGCCAGATCGCGTGAGCTTGTATCAGCGAATCTGGATTGCACAACGGATTCCCGGGGCGACCGGTCAACCAGATTGCAAATGCCGCCATATAGGTCACCACGCCGGCAATAAACCAGGGTCTGTAGGACCGTCTCCCGAGAGGCGCTCGAGGAGCGAGCAATGCCGGAAGCCAAAACAAGACGATCCACCAGTACTTCGCGGGTTCTGCGAACATTTCCCAGGGCATGGTGCCAAAAATTGCGGCAATGACAAAACCAAACAGTCCTGACAGCCAGCGCATCGGTTGCGACCAGAAACGGAACAACACCTCCGAAATTCCCCACAACGCAATTGACAGACCGAAGAAGTCGAGGTTGATGCCAAGCTTTCCACCAAAAAGCAGACGCCCAACTCCGTACACAACCACCAAACTGAGATAAACCAGAAAAAATCGTCGAGCTGTCCACCGTCCCATCGCGGCCACATTGACCAGCCACGGAATCAGGATGTACATGACCATACTGAGGTTGTCCGCCCAGGCACCCCATGCTGTATGCGTGCCATGCATGAGCATCGAACCAGGACCCAGCCAGATTGCTGCGATTGCATACAGCATCGCCACAGGAGTGAGACCATGGAATTGATTGGGACCGTCTGCGTTGCGTGGATCTGTGGACAGAACGCGCAACATTAACAATCCCGCAAACATGAAACCGAGATTGCTCAGCGCATTCGCCGGTTCCCTGAAGATGCCGTCACTAACCCGTTCGCACCACCGCGACGCTTCACCGGTCAATTGCTCGGATATCGCGGGTATGCCCCAACCCAGCCAACCAAAATAACCGTACAGCACCATATAGCCAATGCAGACCCATACCGCGACAGGCAGAACTTTGTTCCGCCAGGTACTGGGGTTTGCTGTCGTCGCCGCCATTCTTTCGTCTGCCTCGATGAGTTTTTAATGAGACGCTGAAGCCATTACCGACCGAGCAGGCATGCTTTTTGTCTCAGGAACAGGAAGAATAACCGATTGATCCTCTGGATTATCGAACAACCAGTGGAGCAACCTATTTGCCTTGGAGGGGAGATGATACTTTCAGGAATTACCGTGCTAGATCTCACCCGTGTGGTTTCAGGTCCATGCTGTACGCGCACGCTCGCAGATCTCGGTGCCGATGTAATCAAAATCGAACCGCCGGAAGGCGACCTGTTGCGTCGCGGGGTGCCGAAGGCCGGGCGCGTCGCGTTGGGTTTTGCTCAGCAGAATGCCGGTAAACGCCACCTCAGCATCAATCTACGCAATCCTTCGGGGAGAGATCTGGTCACAAAGCTCGCCGCAAAGGCCGATGTGCTGGTTGAGAACTATCGTCCAGGGGTCGCCGCTCGCTTAGGCTTGGGTTACGACGATGTACGAGCCAGAAATCCCGACATCGTCTACTGCTCGATTACGGGTTATGGCCAGAACGGGCCTGCCGCCAACCGTCGGGCATATGCACCCATCATTCATGCAGAGCTTGGCCTCATCCATCTCAATGCTCGAGAACGTGGTACCCAACCCCAACCTGAGGCGGTGTCTCACGCAGACTTTGCGGTCGGCGCACAGGCGGCTACCGCGATACTCGCGGCGTTGGTGCACAAGCTGCGAACCGGTGTTGGCCAACTCATCGACGTATCCATGGCGGAGACGATGCTCGCGATGAACGAGTGGACGGCCGTCGAGGTCAGTGGCGGTTTTGGCGATGAAATCAGCCCGTTCCGACCCGGCAAGGCTGCACTCCTGCAACTCAAGGACGGCACCTGGATGCAATTACCTGGCAACCCCACGACGAGTGTATTCCGAATCGCCGCAGCGCTCGACAAAACCGACGAACTCGACGCTCGCGGCTGGCATGATCCAGAATCGACCCAGGGTAAGGAGGTTGAGGTCAAAGAACTGCTGCAGAGTTGGGCACTACAATACGCAACGGTCAGCGATTTTGAAGCCGCACTCGAATCCCTGCGCATGCCCCTCGGAGAAGTAAAATCACTCGGCAACACGGTCAATGAGGATTGGGCGATCGCGCGGGAAGCGTTCGTTGAGATCGACGTGGACGGTGAGCCGGTCAAGATTCCGCGATCTCCATTTCGCTTCTCCGCGGGACCGGTCGGGCCTACGTCGGGTTCCCACGTTCAGGGCCACGACAACCGGACCGCGCTCAAGGAATTGCTCGACCTCGATGATGAGACCTTGGACGCACTCGAAGCCGACGGTGTGCTCATAACCCAGTAAAACCGAATCAGAATCAGGGACGGACCTCGTAATACAGGTTGCTCGGATCTTCGAGATCGTGTTGTACAAATCGAGTAAACCCCGCCTCCCGCACCATCCGTTCGGCCACCTCCGGGTTGAAGCCGAGCGTACCCAATCCGGCACCGCCCGGTTCCGATAACGCCGAAGACATACAGGCCGATACCGAAAAACCGTAAAACATCGCCAACAGCGGATTACGCATGTTTTCCTTGAAATCTGCCCGGCTGCGGATGTCTTTGATCAACCAGGTTCCATCGGGTTGCATCGATTGGTAGATCGCCGCAATCACCTTCGCCGGTTGGGTCATGTCGTGAATGCAGTCAAACGAGATCAGAAAGTCGAACGTTGGTACCGATGGTATGTCTTCACCTCCAGCGATGAAAAGTTCGACGTTTTCAAGTGCCAACTCCTTGACCTTTTCATGACAGCGCTCGATGGCGATCGCACTCAGATCGTAGCCATGGAAAGTCGAGTTCGGGAAGGCTTTTGCCATCGTGACCAGCGCAACGCCACTGCCGCACCCAATGTCCGCGACAACTGCACCCTGGCTCAGCTTCTCAACCACACCGTTGAGCACAGGCAATATTTTCGGTATCAACTCCTGACGCGTCCACGGTCCCAACATCCGCTCGGTGCGGTGAGCGGCGTTAGGGCCGAGATCTTCGTACGACAGTCCGATTCCTGTATGGAATGCTTCGATCAGCTTGTCAACGGTGTCGGGTGGAGTCTGGCCGCCGAATGCACCCGCGGCGAAGGAGAGGCTACCCTCCTCGTCAGCCAGCACCGCACTGCCCACGGCACTTAATTCGAATCGGTCCCCATCATGATATTCGAGCAACCGCGCTGCCGCCTGACCACGCAACCACTCCAACAGCCAGCGTTCCTGCAATCCGGTTCGTTCGGCTAATTCTCCGGCGCTCACGGGGCCTGCTCTGTCCATGGCTTGATACAAACCGAGGCGGTCGCCGATATGAATCATCAGCGACACCATCTCACCCTGTTTGAAACTCCATACCGAAAACGAATACCGTTTCAGCTGATCCGGGTCGATGACCGGTTGTTCCATGATTTCTCCCTGAGTAATTCCAGCCGCTACTTTCTTACATATTTTTTTAGCGCGCGCGATCCGACTTCAGCGCCGTATATATTTCCTTCG
>Ga0114950_10003564_pt1 | contig 12024 bp, 8 predicted proteins | sample N075metaG_FD_83503 | JGI IMG/M metagenome (GOLD analysis project Ga0114950, IMG submission 83503) | Deep subsurface microbial communities from Kermadec Trench to uncover new lineages of life (NeLLi) - N075 metaG | ecosystem: Environmental > Aquatic > Marine > Ocean trench > Sediment | place...
GCGTAGTCAGGTTTACGCCCAGTTGTGCGAGGTGAAGACGGGCTACTTTCTCGTCCAGATGCTTCGGCAGAACGTAGACTTCATTCTCGTATTCATCCGGACGCTGCCACAATTCTATTTGTGCCATTACCTGGTTAGTGAATGAGTTTGACATGACGAAGCTCGGGTGGCCGGTTGCACAGCCCAGGTTAACCAGTCGGCCTTCAGCCAGCAGGATGATGCGTTTGCCATCCGGGAAAATGATGTGATCAACCTGAGGCTTGATATTTTCCCATTCATATTTTTGCACACTGGCAATATCGATTTCGTTATCGAAGTGACCAATGTTGCAGACAATGGCCTGGTTACGCATGGCTGCCATATGGTCATGTGTGATGACATTAAAGTTACCAGTCGTGGTGACAAAGATATTGGCAACTGGTGCTGCTTCTTCCATTGTGACTATGCGAAAACCTTCCATTGCGGCCTGCAGTGCACAGATAGGATCGATCTCGGTTACCCATACGATTGCGCCAAGGCCTTTCAGCGACTGCGCGCAGCCTTTGCCGACATCACCGTAACCGGCGACCAGCGCGATTTTGCCTGCGATCATGACATCGGTGGCACGCTTGATACCATCTACGAGTGACTCACGACAGCCATACAGGTTGTCAAATTTTGACTTGGTGACTGAGTCGTTAACGTTAATAGCAGGAAAGGGCAGATCGCCAACCTGCTGCATTTGATAAAGACGCTGTACCCCCGTGGTGGTTTCCTCGGTTACACCGCCAATAGCATCACGACGTTCTGAGTACCAGCCTGGTTGTGTGGCAAGGCGTTTCTTAATAGCTGCGAACATAGCGATTTCTTCTTCGCTGCCAGGGTTGTCCAGAATGGAGGGATCTTTTTCTGCTTTTGCACCCAGGATAAGCAGTAAGGTCGCATCGCCACCATCATCCAGGATGCGATTCGGCACACCGCCGTCGGCCCATTCAAATGCGCGGTGCGTGTACTCCCAGTACTCATCCAGTGTTTCACCCTTGTGAGCAAAGACGGGCACACCGGTTGCCGCAATAGCTGCGGCGGCATGATCCTGCGTGGAAAAAATATTGCATGACACCCAGCGAACATCGGCACCGAGATCGACCAGGGCTTCAATGAGCACCGCCGTCTGGATGGTCATGTGCAAAGAACCCATGATACGGGAGCCTTGCAGAGGCTTCTTGCCAGCATATTCCTTGCGCACAGCCATCAGGCCAGGCATTTCGGTTTCAGCAATGGCTATCTCGCGACGGCCCCATTCAGCCAGTGAGATGTCCGCAACGTGATAATCATTTCCGAGGGCGACGGCGGGTTCCGTGCTCATATTAATTCTCCAGTATTTATTGAAGCCATCTTCATGGACGGTCGTGTTTGTTTGGTTCCGAGTTAGCCAGCATCTGCTTTTAGTATCTCGGCCTTGTCGGTTTGCTCCCAGCCGAAGCCTTCATTTTCACGGCCAAAATGACCGTAAGCGGCTGTAGCGCGATATTGGGGTTTAAGCAGATCAAGCATTTCGCGAATGCCATAAGGCGTGAGATCGAAATGCTGACGTATCAGTTGGGTCAGACGATCCAGCTCAATTTTACCGGTACCAAAGGTTTCGACTTCGACCGTAATAGAAGTAGGCTGTGCAACACCGATGGCATAAGAAACCTGAATTTCGCAGCGATCCGCCAGGCCCGCAGCAACAATATTTTTCGCAACATAGCGTGCGGCGTAGGCAGCCGACCGATCAACTTTAGACGGGTCCTTGCCGGAGAACGCACCGCCACCGTGGCGAGCCATACCGCCGTATGTGTCAACGATAATTTTACGCCCTGTGAGTCCACAGTCGCCGACTGGCCCGCCGATTTCAAATCGACCCGTCGGGTTGATGTGATAGAGCGTATCTTTAGTCAGCCACTCTGCCGGCAAAATTGGTTTGATGATGGTTTCCATCACGGCTTCCTGCAGATCAGGAAGGCTGATTTCCGGGTTGTGCTGTGTTGACAGGACTACTGCATCAATTGCGACTGGCTTGCCGTCGTCATATACGAGCGTTACCTGACTTTTTGCATCAGGCCGCAACCAGGCGAGTTCGCCCGACTTACGTACCTGTGCCTGCTTCTCAACCAGCCGATGTGACAGCTGAATGGCAGCAGGCATCAAAACATCAGTTTCATTGGTGGCATAACCGAACATCAGGCCCTGGTCACCGGCCCCCTGTTCACGCGGGTCGCCGCGATCAACACCTTGGGCAATATGAGGTGACTGAGCACCGATAGCATTCAATACTGCGCAGGATGCGCCATCGAAACCCATATCGGAACTGTTGTAGCCAATATCGAGGACTACATCGCGAATCGTTTTTTCGGTTTCTATCGTGGCGTCTGCAGTGACTTCACCTGCGACTATGACAAAACCGGTTTTCACCATGGTTTCTACCGCTACCCGAGCATTTGGATCTTGCTTGAGGTATTCATCCAGAATCGCATCAGAAATCTGGTCTGCCATTTTGTCTGGGTGGCCCTCAGAAACTGATTCGGAGGTGAACTGATAGCGTCTAGTCATGGATCGGCCTTTGACCTGTTGGTTGAAATTAGCCGGGCATTATAACTGCCGATAGCTGTTTGCCTATCTCCCTGTGTTGTTTTTGTTTTTCCTCGAAGTCCCGGGTTTAAGATGTGATGCAACATAATAGATAAAGGGTGGTTTAAATCAGCATGCATTGAGGTTGTCTGGCTAGCTATTCGGCGGTTGATTTGCCACGTCCCAGCGAGTGAGCGACAATGCGCGACCTCAGAGTCGGTCCGCGGCTCTCTCACTATTGAATAAAAAACATGGCTTCAACACCTGAAACGGCTGTGCAGCAGCCTTCTCGCCGCGACTTAGCGAATGCTATCCGCGCACTTTCGATGGATGCAGTACAAGCAGCAAACTCCGGACATCCCGGTGCGCCGATGGGCATGGCAGATATTGCGGAAGTTCTTTGGAATGATTATCTGAAGCACAGCCCGAATAATCCCGAGTGGCCGGATCGTGATCGTTTCGTGCTTTCAAACGGGCATGGCTCGATGTTGCTGTATTCGTTGCTGCACCTGAGCGGTTATCCGCTGGCTATCGAAGAGCTGCGTAATTTCCGTCAACTTGGCTCCAGAACAGCAGGTCATCCTGAATATGAGCCGGAACTGGGCATAGAGACCACCACGGGTCCGCTGGGCCAGGGCATTGCCAACGCAGTTGGCATGGCGCTGGCTGAGAAAATGCTGGCGGCACGCTATAACAGGCCTGATTTTCCGGTCATAGACCACCGTACCTGGACCTTTCTGGGCGATGGCTGCCTCATGGAAGGTATCTCGCATGAAGCCTGTTCACTTGCTGGAACGCTGGGGCTGGGCAAGCTGGTTTGTTTTTATGATGACAACGGCATTTCGATTGATGGTGAAGTGCAGGGCTGGTTTACCGATGATACGCCGGAGCGATTTCGTGCTTATGGCTGGCAAGTCATCCCCAATGTTAATGGGCACGATGCGGCTGAAATCAGTCAGGCTATAGAGACCGCCATGGTGAATTCGGATCAGCCCACACTGATTTGCTGTAAGACAGTGATCGGTTTTGGTGCGCCCAACAAGCAGGGAACAGCAGCTACTCACGGCGCGCCTTTGGGTGATGCAGAAATTGCAGCAGCGCGCGAATTTCTGGACTGGCCCTACGCGCCTTTCGAAATACCCGAAGCTATCGCAGCTGCCTGGGATAGCCGTGTAAAGGGTGCCGAGGCTGAGCAGAACTGGAACCAGTTGATGGACGGTTACCGTGGGCAATACCCGGAAATCGCGGCAGAATTTGAACGCCGGGTTGCCGGGGCATTGCCGGCAGATTGGGCGACGCTCGCAGCTGCAGAGGTCGCAAAAATTGCCGGCAACGAAAAAGCGCTGGCGACCCGCAAGGATTCCCAAATTGCCCTGAATGCCTTTGCACCGTATCTGCCAGAATTGGTGGGGGGCTCAGCTGATCTGGCCGGTTCTACCCTGACCATGCATGATGGTTCGGTGCCGGTTACCCACACAGAGGCTTCCGGAAATTACATCAATTACGGTGTGCGTGAATTTGCGATGGCGGCCATCATGAACGGTATAACGCTGCACGGTGGCTTCATTCCTTACGGCGGTACTTTCCTGACTTTCTCAGATTACGCACGCAATGCTCTGCGCATGGCGGCCCTGATGAAAATCCAGAGCATTCTGGTATTTACTCATGATTCCATCGGCCTGGGTGAAGATGGTCCTACGCATCAACCTGTCGAACATGTTGAGAGCCTGCGCATCATGCCCAACATGGAAGTCTGGCGTCCGTGTGATGGAGTAGAGACAGTCCTGGCCTGGCAGGCTGCCATCGAGCGTCGTGACGGACCAACCAGTTTGATTCTGAGTCGTCAGTCGCTACCGCGACAGATCCGTGATGCCGGGCAGGAAGCCGATATCCGCCGCGGCGGTTACGTGCTGTACGGAGATGAGAGTCCGCAGGCCATTATTATTGCGACCGGTTCGGAAGTCGCTCTGGCTATGGATGCGGCCCGTAAGTTGCAAAGCGATGGTCTGCGTATCCGGGTGGTTTCCATGCCCTGTGTATCATTGTTTGCTAATCAGGAAGCCGAATATCATGATGCAGTGTTGCCGCCTGACGTCACCTGCAGAGTTGCTGTAGAGGCTGGTGTAGGTAACGGCTGGTATGCAATCGTTGGCAGCGAGGGCAGTGTCATTTCCATGGACAGCTTTGGTGCATCTGCGCCAGCGCCACAGTTATTCGAGAAGTACGGATTTACGACTGAGCGGGTCACCTCGACAATAAAAGAATTACTCGCAACCGATTAAAATCAGTTGCATTACATCAATAATTTATAAAGTGCCTTGAAGGGCGCAAGTGGACGGGAGTAACAGCAGCATGGCAGTTAAAGTCGCTATTAACGGGTATGGCCGTATCGGCCGCAATGTTCTGCGAGCTATTTATGAAAGTGGTCGCCGCGGAGAAATCGAAGTCGTTGCAATCAATGATTTGGGTGATGCCGAGACGAACGCTTATCTGACGCGGCACGACAGTACTCATGGGCCTTTCCCTTTCAACGTTGCCGTGGATGGCGACTCGATGGTCGTAGACGGTGATCGAATCAAAGTTCTGGCACAGCGCAATCCGGCTGATTTGCCCTGGGGTGAGCTGGGTGTTGATGTCGTCATGGAAAGCACCGGTTTTTTTTCCAGCAAGGAAAAAGCACAGCCACATCTGACAGCCGGTGCAAAGAAAGTGCTGATCTCCGCTCCTGCAGGTAAAGATATTGATGCAACAATCGTTTATGGCGTTAACCATGATGTGCTGAAAGCGGAACATACAGTTGTGTCGAATGCTTCCTGTACAACCAACTGCCTCGCGCCTTTGGTTAAACCCCTGCATGATCAGATTGGTCTGGTTGATGGCATCATGACGACTATTCATTCCTACACCAATGATCAGGTGCTGACTGATGTGTATCACAAGGATTTGCGCAGGGCACGGTCAGCGACCCAATCAATGATCCCCACCAAAACAGGTGCGGCAGCTGCGGTGGGGCTTGTGTTGCCGGAATTGAACGGCAAACTTGATGGTTTCTCGGTACGTGTGCCAACTATCAATGTTTCACTGGTCGACCTGACCTTCCGTGCAGCACGTGATACGACAATTGATGAAATCAACTCGATTATGAAGAGCGCCAGTGAAGGCGATCTGAAGGGTGTACTGGCCTATAACGATGGGCCGCTGGTTTCCATCGACTTTAACCATGATCCGGCTTCATCAACTTATGACGCAACGCTGACCAAGGTCATGGGTGGGTCGCTCGTTAAAGTCTGCTCCTGGTATGACAATGAGTGGGGCTTCTCCAACCGGATGCTTGATACGACGCTGGCAATGATGGCGGCTAAGTAGTTCAGGATATAACCAGGGCGCGGCAATAACCGCGCCCTTTTTTTATCTGGAATTAGCGATAGAAGTCGACTAATAGAAATTGACTAATAGAATTCGACTAGAGCAATTGACCAAAAGTGGAATAGCAAGATGAATGTCCTGCATATGACTGAACAGGATCTCGCCGGCAAACGAGTCCTGATTCGTTTTGACTTTAACGTGCCGGTCATGGACGGGCAGGTCACCAGTGATACGCGTATGCGCGCGGCAATGCCGACGATCCGTCATGCGCTGGATGCGGGTGCAGCCGTTATTGTAATGTCTCATCTTGGTCGGCCAACAGAAGGTGAGTGGGAGGATCAGTTTTCTTTGGGCCCGGTTGCCCGGCATCTTAGTGTCCTGCTGGGCCAGAATGTCACGCTGGCAGAAAACTGGCTGGGTGGCATAGATATCGAGCCGGGCCAGGTAGTTATGTGCGAAAACGTCCGCTTCAACGTAGGTGAGAAGAAGAACGACCCTGACCTGGCCCGAAAAATGGCTGCGTTGTGCGATGTATTTGTTATGGATGCATTCGGCACGGCGCATCGTGTTCAGGCCAGTACCTATGGTGTTGCGGAATATGCTCCTGTTGCCTGTGCAGGCCCGCTGTTGATGGCGGAACTGGAGGCGCTTGGCAAGGCGCTTGAAAACCCGGCGCGGCCAATGGTGGCTATAGTGGGGGGCTCTAAAGTATCTACCAAGCTGACTGTGCTGGAAGCTTTGTCGAGCAAAGTAGATAAGATGATTGTTGGTGGTGGCATTGCCAATACTTTTATCGCCGCCGCCGGCTATCCGGTGGGTAAGTCGTTGTATGAAGCCAATATGCTGGGGCAGGCGAAGCGCTTACTGGAGCAGTCGGATATTCCTTTGCCATCAGATGTTGTGGTTGCAGAGGAGTTTAGTGCTGACGCTGCTGCGGTGACCCGGCCTGTAAGCGAGACAGGTGAGGCAGAAATGATTCTGGATATCGGCCCTGATACTGCAGAGGCTTATGCCGAAATACTGGCCACGGCCGGCACCATAGTATGGAATGGGCCGGTGGGTGTTTTTGAAATTGATCAATTTGGTCAGGGTACAAAGCGAATTGCCAAGGCTGTTGCTGATAGCGCGGCCTTTTCTATTGCGGGTGGTGGTGACACACTCGCTGCACTGGAAAAGTATGGCTTAAGTGAGCAAATATCCTATATTTCCACAGGCGGCGGTGCTTTTCTGGAGTTGCTGGAAGGGAAAAAATTGCCGGCTATAGCAGTGCTCGAATCTCGGGCAGTTTAGGTAAGGATTTTGTGATCATTGCTGATAGTCTGTAGCTTAATTGCGCTAGAGAAATAGTGGCTAGTCTGCTTGTGGGATAATCTGTGCTACTGGCGGAATAAAAGGGTTTAAATGCGCCGAACAAAAATTATTGCAACACTGGGACCTGCTACCGATGACCCTGCCGTGCTTGAGCAAATGTTCGTGGCAGGCACCGATGTGGTGCGCATTAACTTCTCTCACGGCGAGTGGGCTGAGCATCAGCAGCGTATCGACCTGGTGCGTCAAATTTCAGCAAAACTTGGCCTCTATGTTGGGGTGCTGGTTGACTTGCAAGGCCCCAAGATTCGTATCCGCCGTTTTAAGGAAGCACCTGTTGAACTCAAAGAGGGTCAGCAGTTCGTGCTGGATTCTGCGATGGCCGGTGACGCGGGCACCGTCGAAGCTGTTGGTGTTGCCTATGAAGGTCTGGCAGCAGATGTAGAGCCTGGCGATAAGTTATTGCTTGATGACGGGCATTTGATGCTCGAAGTCGAAAATATTGTTGGTACGCAGATTATTTGTCGTGTGCGGGTTGGCGGCGAACTGGGCAATCAAAAAGGCATTAACAGACATGGGGGTGGCCTGTCCGCACCAGCACTTACCGATAAGGATCGCGAGGATATTATATTTGCGGCGCAGGCGGCCGTTGACTGGGTTGCAGTGTCTTTTGTTCGTTCGCCTGATGATGTCAATGAAGCGCGTAAGCTATTGCGTGATGCGGGTGGATCGGGGCATATCGTTGCAAAAATCGAACGATCTGAAGCGGTTAATAATCTGGAAGCGATTATTGATGCCAGTGATGCAGTCATGGTGGCGCGTGGAGATCTTGGTGTTGAAACCGGTTATGCAGGTTTGACCGGATTGCAGAAGAAGATTATTCGGTTGGCCAGGCGCGGTCATAAAGTCACTATTACTGCGACCCAAATGATGGAATCCATGATTCACAGCCAAACCCCAACCCGCGCTGAAGTCTCTGATGTTGCTAATGCTGTGATGGATGGTACCGATGCGGTCATGTTGTCGGCTGAGTCGGCTGTCGGTGAATACCCGGTTAAGGCAATTGCAACGATGGCTGAGGTTTGTGAGGGTGCCGAGGCCTATCGATTAACAAGCAATAAATTGCGCCGTAATGATGAACATTTTGAATATGTTGATCAGGCTATTGCAATGGCCGTTATGTACACCGCGAATCATATGGATGTGCATGCCATTATCGCGCTGACTGAATCCGGTTCGACTGCACTGTGGATGTCCCGGATCCATTCAGATATTCCCATATATGCGTTTACCCGGCATGAGGCTACGCTGCGCCGGATATCTCTGTACAGAGGTGTATACCCGGTTTTATTTGACGTTACCGATCCGGATCCGGATCCGGATGGGCTGTACAACAGTATTTTTACTCGCTTGCTGGATCTTGGGCAGGCAGAGGAAGGTGATTTGCTGATATTCACCAAAGGCGATATGCGCGGTGTGACGGGTGGTACCAACGCGATGACGGTACTGCGTTTGACCAGCCAGTGAATATTTATCGCCGACCATGAAGGTGCACTCAAATAGCTGCGTATACTGACCCGACTAACAATGCGCCGAGCCGGTGCGATTGCAGTATTCAGGAGAAATAGAAATGCGACGGGCTTTGATGGCCAGATGGCTTTGTGTGGTTTTTGCAGCACTGACTTTGTTGGCGGCAGGCTGTAGTTCCGGCGTGGTCAATCTTGCTGATAATAAAAATATTGTGCTGGTTGCCGGTGCTACTGGTGGAACGGGTCGCGCGCTGGTCAGGGACCTTGGTGCGCAGGGTTATGCGGTCAGGGCGCTGGTGAGGGATGAGGGCAAGGCACGGGTCGTATTAGGTGACGATATAGCCTACGCGCTGGGTGATGTTCGTGAAATAGATACGTTGCTTGCGGCTATGGATGGGGTGACGTATGTCATTTCTGCTATTGGTTCCAGCCGGTCTGATGCGACAAATAACCCGGAATCAGTGGATTATGGTGGTGTAAAAAATCTTGCTGATGCGGCTGCGGCAAAAGGTGTTCGCCAGTTTGTTCTGGTTTCATCGTCTGGTGTAACCCATGAGGATCATTTTCTTAACAAAGCTTTCGATAATATACTTAACTGGAAATTCAAGGGTGAGGAAGCACTGCGGATGAGCGGTGTTCCCTACACCATTGTTCGTCCTGGTGGTTTGGTTAATACGCCGGGCGGAGAGTTTTCAGTGATATTTGCCCAGGGTGATACTACCGGGGGGCGAATTAGCCGTCAGGATTTGGCACAAATCTGTATTGCCGCTTTGCAAGAAGAAACAGCAATAAATAAAACCTTTGAAACCTATAGTAGCGAAGAGCCGGGCGAAAATGACTGGGCCAAATTATTTAATACTCTGAGCAGTAATTAGGCATCGATTTATGTGTCAGATGTTGGCACTTCTGCTAGTGCCAGAAACCTTTAATCTGTAATGCAGACATAAGTCTTGCGAGAGCTTGCTATTAATTTCCGGAAACGTAAATGAATGAGAAAACCCCCAATTTTCTGGCCCGTTTTATGAAATCAGCTTCCAAAATTGAACACAATGAATTGCGTTCGGTGCTTGTGTCTTTTCTTTTTGTATTTTGTTTGATGTTTGCCTGGTACTTATTGCGCCCGGTGCGTGATGCGATGGCAAGCGAGTGGTCTGATGCCGAGGTAAGTTTCCTCTGGAACATTAACTTTTTTATTAGTGCTGCTGTTGTAGCGATATATGGAATTGCTGTCGCCCGCGTTGAGTTTCGCAAGCTCGTGCCAGGTGTCTATGCATTTTTCGGATTAAGTTTTGTGGCGTTCTATATTGCTGCTGATAGTATTACGAATACGATATTACTGGATAAGATCTTCTACGTGTGGGTCAGTGTATTCAGTTTATTTCATATATCCGTATTCTGGAGCTTCATGTCGGACCTGTTTTCCAAAGAACAGTCCAATCGTCTGTTTGCATTTATCGCAGCGGGTGCCAGTGCCGGTGCTTTGGCCGGTCCATGGTTTGTTACTCAGTTTGGGGAAAGCATGGGTACTGATCAGTTGATGCTGGTGGCATCAGTGGTATTAATCATTCCAATCGGGCTGGTACTGTATCTGGAGCGACTTAAAATTCTGGATTTGCACAATGAAAGCGTGCATGCAGATTTGAGTGCGGCAAAAATCGGGGGTAACCCCTTTGCAGGCTTCAAAATGTTCGTTACCAACCCGTACTTGCTTGCGATCGGCGCATTTATTTTGCTGTACACCGCAGTAGGTTCATTTGTTTACTTTGAGCAGAAGAATCTGCTGGCGCTTTATGCTGATACCCGTGGAGAGCGTGCGGTTATTCTTGCCAAGGTGGATCTGGTCGTGAACATCCTGACTTTTCTGATCGGAATGTTTGCTACGAGCCGAATAGTGGCCCGTCTTGGAATGGCGGCAACATTAGCTTTGGTGCCGTTTTTTATCATTGCCGGCCTGATTGTTCTGGCTTTTGCACCCATTCTTATTGTTGTGCTCGCATTGCAGGTGGGCCGTCGTGCCGGTAACTATGCAATTACCAGACCGGCGCGCGAGATGCTGTTCACCGCGGTTGACCGCGAGACCCGCTTCAAAGCGAAGCCCGTCATAGATATAGTTGTCTATCGTGGTGGGGATGCTATTAGCAGTATTGCTTTCGCCGGCCTCACCGATGGCCTTGGTTTTGGTCTGGCAGTAATGGCGGGCATCGGCGCCGGTATTGCCGCAGCATGGACTGTTGTAGGTGTGTACCTCGGGCGGATGTTTGGCCGGCTTGAAGGAGATAAAACTGACAGGGTAGACGGAGCTACCCAGAAAGCCTAAGTCCTGTATGGATTAAGCTGGCGCTCTGTGCGTTTATTCGGCGACAGTTTGCAATGCTTTCAGGTCGGCAAGTACTTCTGCGGAATGACCATCTGGGTGAACTTTTTCGTAGTGCTTAACGATCTGGCCATCCGGGTCAATCAAAAACGACTGGCGCTTGGCCAGTTCCATTGGCCCGATTTTCATAATGACGTTGTAGGCTGTTGCTGCCGCTTTCTCGTTGTCAGCAAGGATCGGAAAGGGCAAGCTGTATTTCTCGGCAAATTCTTTGTGTGAAGAAACGTCATCCAGGCTTATGCCAATAATTTTGGCATTAAGCTCATCAAATGCGAAGATGTTATCGCGAAAGGCGCAGGCTTCCTTGGTGCAGCCTGGCGTATCATCTTTGGGATAAAAATATAGCGTGACCCACTGGCCCCGATATTGCTCCAGCGTATGCCACTCACCTTTCTGATCCTGTAGGTGGAAATCAGGGGCGGGTTGCCCCACCAAAGCAGCGGCCAGTGAGCTGGCAGAAATTGAGATTCCCAGTAGTGCGATAAATTTTCGCGTCAGGCTGTTCATTTTGCAGGCCTCATAGTCTTAATTATTCCCGGAAACAGGGTTTTCGAGTGCCAGAATAGCATGTTAAGAAACCAGTCCTTGTGACGGGCGGATGCCTGTGTTTAAGATAGTTGCTCTGCAGGCTGTCAGTTAGCATATGAGCCCGAAATCAGACTCTGTTATATCCATCCATTCCGCCGATTGCCGGATAGGCTTGGTATTGCCTGGTGGTGGTGCGCGTGGAGCTTACCAGGTCGGTGTGCTCAAGGCGATTTCCGAAATGTTGCCGCGTCGTGCCCGTAATCCTTTCTCGGTCGTTAGCGGTACCTCGGCAGGTGCAATTAACTCCACCGTTATTGCCAGTCGGGGCCA
>Ga0114950_10003565_pt1 | contig 12024 bp, 7 predicted proteins | sample N075metaG_FD_83503 | JGI IMG/M metagenome (GOLD analysis project Ga0114950, IMG submission 83503) | Deep subsurface microbial communities from Kermadec Trench to uncover new lineages of life (NeLLi) - N075 metaG | ecosystem: Environmental > Aquatic > Marine > Ocean trench > Sediment | place...
ATGGGCGTAACGCCTGGCGATGTCAGTGACCTCTTCTAAGAGGCCCTGGCGCAGGGTGGTGGGCTTCAATCCCAGACCCACGAGACCTTCATTGGAGGCGGTGAGGTCATTGCTATCAGCTTCGCGTCGTGGGTTCGGCAAGTGCTGAATCGGCACACCGGTGAGCTTCGAGATCATGTTCGCCAGATCGATCAGGCGATGCGTTTCGGTTAGCTGATTGAGGATTCGCACCCGTTCACCGGCCGCCGGCGGATTGGTGATTGCAAGCTCGATGCAGCGCACGGTGTCCTGAATGTGAATGAACGCCCGTGTCTGCCTGCCGCTGCCATGCACGGTCAGCGGGTAGTCGATGGCCGACTGCATGAGAAACCGATTCAACACGGTTCCATAGTCTCCGTCGTAGTCGAAGCGGTTGATGAGCTTTTCGTCGAGGCGTGTTTCCCTGGTCTGGGTGCCCCAGACGATGCCTTGATGCAGATCGGTTACGCGTACCTCGTCGTTCTTGTTATAGAAGGCGAAGAACAACTGATCCTGGGTCTTTGTCATGTGGTAGATGCTGCCCGGGTTTGCCGGGTAGAGAATTTCCTGTTCGATTTCGTTGCCGTCGTCGTTGGTCATCTTCACCGTCAGATAACCCTCGGGTAGCTTCACCCCCACGCTTGAATAGCCGTATACGCCCATGGTTCCAAGGTGCACCAGGTGGATGTCTTCGCGGTTTTCGACGATGGCGGCAAGCACGTTGTTGGTGGCGTTGAGGTTGTTGTTAACCGTGTAGCGTTTGTGCCATGACGATTTCATGGAATAGGGCGCGGCACGTTGCTCGGCGAAGTGCACGATGGCCTCGGGTTGCGTGCTGCGGATCAGCTCGAGCAACCGGTCGTATTCGTTGGCGACATCCAGGCGCACGAATTGGATTTGCCTTCCGGTCAGCGAACGCCAGGCATCAATGCGGGCGCCTATGGATTCAATCGGTGTAAGGCTTTGGACTTCCAACTCGTTGTCGATGTTGCGGCGGGACAGGTTGTCCACGATAACGACTCGGTTTCCCTGCGTAGACAGATGCAGGGCGGTTGGCCAGCCGCAGAATCCGTCTCCACCGAGGATGAGTATGGTCATGCGGCTTCTCCTTCACCACGGAAATGAAAGGTCGGCGTTGGAATGCGAATCAGGTTCGCGTGAAATTCCACAACTGACTGGTCCCAGGAATGTTCCAATGCGCGAGCGCGACAGACGTCGGGCGCGATTAGCACGGCCTGCTCGATGGCTATGGCCAGGTTTTCGTTCAGCACGCCGGCGCCGCTGTCGGCAACCACGTCCAAGGGTCCCTGGACTGGAAAGGCGGCCACGGGTACCCCGCAGGCCATGGCTTCGAGCATCACGAGCCCGAGCGTATCGGTGCGTGACGGGAACACGAATACATCTGCTGCCCGGTAGTGGCGTACGAGATCGTCGTCGTATTTGGGCCCCAGAAACTGCGCAGCGCGGTAACGCCGCTCGAGTTGCGCGCGCTGGGGTCCGTCGCCGACAATGACCTTGGTTCCCGGGGTATCCGTGCGTAAAAAGTCTTCGATGCTCTTCTCCACGGCCACTCGACCCACGTACATTTGAATGGGTCTGGGAAACTCCAGCGCTTCGGCGTCTCCGGGCGTGAACAGCTCGCAGTCCACGCCGCGCACCCAGCGCACGAGGTTCTTGAAGCCCTGGCTGTGCAACATGTCCCGCAGTCGTGGCGTCGAATACATGGTGGCACCGGCGGCCCCGTGAAAACGCCGCATGGCGGCAAAGGACCAGGATTCAGGCAGACCGAAACGCAGCTTGAGGTACTGCGGGAACATGGTGTGAAACGAGGTGGTGAACGGAATACCCCGGCGTTTCAACCACCAGCGTGCGTTCCAGCCCAGCGGACCTTCGGTAGCGATATGGACCGCGTCCGGGGCGTATTCGGCGATCAACGACCCGACCCGCGCGGGGGTGCACAGCGCCAAGCGGATTTCTGGATAGGTGGGGCAGGGAACATTCTTGAAGCGCTCAGGGGCGATCACCTCGACTTCGTGGCCGAGCCCTATGAGTCTGTCCCGGGTGGTAGACAGCGCTCGAACAACGCCGTTTATCTGCGGGAACCATGCGTCTGTGACTAGTACTAGCCGCACATTGTTTCTCTAATTGCCGCGGTGCGGTCGCAGCCGCGATAGTAGCGGGTCGGGACCTTCCACCACAAGCGCTGGACTCGCATGGTCGCGATCTCCAGCGGCTCGTAAAGGGCGGGTGGAAGATGCGACAATCAGCTCGTTTCGCTACTCAAGAGTTTTTCGGAGACGACCATGACCCGATTGCGGTTCGGCGGGTTTCTAGCCCCGCATCATCCCATCGGCGAGCACCCGATGCTGCAGTTTCGCCGCGATCTGGATCTTGCCGAGCACTTGGATCGCCTGGGCTACGACGAGTTCTGGTGCGGCGAGCATCACTCCACGGGCTGGGAGATGATCGCCTCACCCGAGATGTTTCTAGCCGCGGCAGGCGAGCGAACCCACACGATCATGCTCGGCACCGGAGTGGTGTCGCTGCCTTATCACCATCCGTTTAATGTCGCGCAACGCATCGTTCAACTTGATTACATGACGGGTGGACGGGCCATCTTCGGATCGGGCCCCGGCGCATTGCCGTCCGATGCCCACATGTTGGGCATCGATCCCATGGTACAGCGGGATCGCCAGGATGAAGCCATCGGCGTGATCCGCCGTTTGCTGCGCGGCGAAGACCGATTCAGCCACGACAGCGACTGGTTTATGCTGCGCGACGCCGCGTTGCAGCTGCTGCCGCTGCAGGAAGAGCTGCCGTTTGCCGTGGCGTCCATGGTCAGCCCGTCTGGCATGACCCTGGCGGGAAAGCATGGCATCGGCGTGTTGTCCATCGGCTCCATGTCTACCGCAGGGCTGCAGGCACTGCCCACCCAATGGAGCTTCGCCGAGGATTCGGCGGCGAAACACGACCACACGATGCAGCGAAGCGATTGGCGCATCGTCATGGCCTGGCACATCGCCGAGACCAGGGACCAGGCTCGGGCCGAAGCCAAAGAGGGTCTTTTGCGCTGGCACAACGAATATACCGTTGGAACGCTGATGCGGCCTGGAGCCGTGGCCTACGACAATGCCGATCACGCCTTGTCGGAGATGGCTGATGCGGATTCGGCGATGGCGATTATCGGCACTCCGGATGATCTGATCGGTGCGCTTGCGCGGATGGTGGAGCTGACCGGCGGGTTCGGCACAGTCATCGGGTTCATCAACGACTGGGCCAACCGGGAGGCTACGTTCCGCAGCTGGGAGCTGGTGGCGCGATACGTCATCCCCGAGGTCAACGGCCTGCTCGACGCGTATCGAGCGTCACAGCAGCACGTCATCGACCATCGCGAACCCTTCGATCGAGCCGGCGAAGCGGTCGTGGCGAAAATCATGGAAAACGAACGCGCCGTGCAGGCGATGAGCGAGGAAAGCGACGCCCAGGCGGCGATGCCCGCGCATCACGCGCCGGCTCTTAACAAGCAAACCAACAGAAACTGACGCAGGAGGTCTTCGGGCGCAACATACGTGACGATCCTCCAAGCCGTTTTCGATACATCCAAAGGTACCATCCGGGTAAACCTGATGCCTGATGAGGCGCCGCTGACCGTCGCCAGTTTCGCCAACCTGGTTGGGCGCGGTTTTTACGACGGCCTCAAATTCCATCGGGTCCTCGCGAGCTTCATGATTCAAGGTGGCTGTCCTCTCGGTACCGGCACTGGGGGGCCTGGGTATCGATTCGAAGACGAGTTCGTCGCGGCGCTGCGACACGACAAACCCGGCAAGTTGTCGATGGCGAACTCGGGTCCCGACACCAACGGTTCGCAGTTCTTCATCACCCACGTGGCCGCGCCCTGGTTGGACGATGCCCACACGATCTTCGGTGAGGTCCAGGCAGACGACGATCAGAACGTGGTGAACGCCGTCGCCCAGGGCGATGTGATCAAGGCTATCGAGATTCACGGCGATCTGGATCCGCTGTTGGAAACCGTGGCCAAGCGCCTCGAGGCGTGGAACAAGGCGCTGGACGGCTGAGCATCCTCGGGCAATATGATTACGTCATTGTGGGCGCCGGCTCTGCCGGATGCGTGCTCGCCAACCGGCTGTCTGCCAATCCCGAGAAGCGCACGCTGTTGATCGAAGCCGGTGGCAACGACGGCAATCCGATGCTGCATATTCCGGCCGGCTGGGCGACCAACTTTCACAATCCAAAGGTGGATTGGGGCTACAACACTCAAACCGAGCCGGGCCTCAACAATCGCAGCATCTACTGGCCGCGCGGTAAGGTGCTCGGCGGCTCGAACGCCATCAACGGCATGATCTACATTCGCGGGGTGGCGCTGGACTTCGAGCGCTGGGCGCAGAGTGGAGCCGCAGGTTGGGGCTACGATGAGGTGCTGCCGTACTTTCGTAAAGCCGAAGCCCAGCAACGCGTGGACGATGAATTTCACGGTCAGGACGGGCCGTTGTACGTCGAGGACGTGCGTGACAAGCGCGCGCCCATGGAAGCCTTTGTCGAGGGCATGGTCGAGCTTGGTATTCCGCGCAATGCTGATTTCAACGGCAACCAGCAGGCAGGCTGCGGCTACTATCAGTTCACTCAGCATTCGGGGCGCCGCTGGAGCACCGCGACCGCCTATCTCGATCCGGTGAAGAGTCGGGCCAATCTCGATGTGATCACCCGTACGCTCGTTCACCGGGTGCTGTTCGAAGACAAAATCGTGTCGGGGTTGGAGGTGCAACGCAGCGGGTCAGCCCCCGAGACGGTGAGCGCCCGGCACGTGATCCTTTGTGCCGGCTCGATCAACTCGCCGCAGCTGCTGGAGCTCTCAGGCGTCGGCAACGGCGACCTGCTGCAGCGTCTGGGCATCGATGTTGTCCACGACCTACCCGAGGTTGGCGAAAACCTGCAGGACCACGTGCTCGCCAAGACTGTTTATGGCACGCATCCCGGTCAATCCATCAACCGCGAGGTGCAGGGTTGGCGGCTGTTGCCAACGGCGCTCAAGTGGCTTTTCCTGCGCCGCGGACCATTGACAACCGGATCGGCGCCGGTGGGCGGATTCTGGTACAGCCGCGACGGCCTGGAGGCTCCCGACCTCCAGATTCACTTCGCTTCGGGCGCGACGCTGTACAGCGAAGAGGGCCGCATCCGGCCCATGCGCATTGCGGCAATGACCGCCGTCGTCAATCAGAGCCGGCCCGAATCCGTGGGCACGATTCACATCGAGGGCCGAGATCCCCGGCGACCACCGCTGATTCAGGCCAACTACCTGCAATGCGATGTAGATCGGGAGACGCTCATCCTAGGTCTGCGATTGATCATTGGCGTCTTTGAAAGCGAAGCCATGCGCGGGTTGGTGACCGGCAGACTGGCCCCCGACGTGGATGTGAAAATCGATGACGCCTTGCTCGAATACATTCGCAACGATGCGACCACCGCCTTTCACCCCACCAGCACGTGCCGCATCGGATCGGTGGTCGATGCAAATCTGCAGGTGCGAGGGGTATCGGGTTTGAGCGTGGCCGATGCCTCGGTGATGCCCTATCTGGTGTCGGGTAACACCAATGCCGCAACGATCATGATCGCCGAGAAGGCGGCCGATCTACTGATGGGTGCGTAAATACACGTCGACCGCGGCCGGCCGCTTTGGCAAAATCGCCGGTTTTCTCCCAACAGGCCCGCGGCCATGGTCACCATCACATTACCCGACGGCTCAAAGCGCGAGTTTGCCAAGCCGGTTACGGGCACCGAGCTGGCAGCGGACATCTCGAAGTCGCTCGCCAAAGCGGCCTTGGCGCTCCGGGTCGACGGCGTTCTCAAGGACATCTATCTGCCCATCGAAACCGACGCCGCCGTCGAGATCATCACCCGGGACTCGCAATCCGGCATCGAATTGCTGCGCCATGATGCTGCGCACATCCTCGCAGAAGCGGTAAAGGAGTTGTTTCCCCAGACTCAGGTCACCATCGGGCCGATAATCGAAAACGGTTTTTACTACGACTTCGCCCGGGAGGAACCCTTCACGCCGGAGGATCTGGAAGTTATCGAAGCGCGGATGCGAAAAATCGTCGCTCGCAACGAAGACATCCGCCGGGAAGTGTGGGATCGCGACGAGGCTGTTGCCTTTTTTAGATCCATCGGCGAGGTCTACAAAGCCGAGATCATCGCGGGTATTCCCCGCGGCGAGGAGGTCGGTCTGTACCGTCAGGGCAAGTTCGTGGACTTGTGCCGCGGCCCGCACCTGGCCTCGACGGGCAGGCTCGGCTCCGCTTTCAAGCTCATGTCGGTTGCGGGCGCCTATTGGCGCGGTGATTCGAACAATGAGATGTTGCAGCGCATCTACGGAACTGCCTGGGCGCACGACAAGCAGCTCAAGGCCTACCTCACGCGTCTGGAAGAAGCGGAAAAACGCGATCATCGCCGGCTGGGTCGGGAGATGGACCTGTTTCATCTGCAGGAAGAGAGCCCGGGTGCGGTGTTCTGGCACCCCAAGGGTTGGACCCTGTTTCTGTGCATGATCGACTACATACGCCGCAAGCAGACTCGCGCCGGCTACCAGGAAGTAAACACCCCGGAGATTCTCGATCGCTCGTTGTGGGAGAAGTCGGGGCATCTGGAAAAATTCGGCGAGAACATGTACCTCACCCAGACGCCTGATGACAGGGTGTATGCGATCAAGCCCATGAATTGCCCGGGTCACGTGCAGGTGTTCAAACAGGGCATCAAGAGCTATCGGGATCTGCCGTACTATCTGGCGGAGTTTGGCAAGGTCCATCGCTACGAGCCGTCCGGCGCGCTGCACGGCATCATAAGGGTGCGCGCGTTCACGCAAGACGATGCGCACATCTTCTGCACTGAAGAGCAGGTCACCGAGGAGTGTGTAAAGGCCTCTAAGCTCATCATCGAGATCTATCGGGACTTTGGTTTCGACGACGTGGTGGTCAAGTACTCGGACCGTCCGGAACGGCGCGTTGGCTCGGACGAGGTCTGGGATCAAGCTGAAGCAGCGCTCAAAACAGCTCTGCAAGCCACCGGGCTGAACTGGACGCTGAACCCGGGCGAAGGAGCATTTTACGGTCCCAAGCTCGAATTCGTGCTCCGCGACGCCATTGGTCGCGAGTGGCAATGTGGCACGGTACAGGTGGATCTGAATCTACCCGAGCGCCTCGGTGCGACCTACGTAGCCGCAGATAGCAGCCGTCGGTACCCGGTAATGATTCACCGAGCGTTGTTCGGCTCGCTGGAGCGCTTCTGCGGCATTCTCATCGAGCACTACGCGGGGCATCTGCCGCTGTGGCTGTCGCCGGTGCAGGCCGTGGTGGCGACCATCACGCATGATGCCGACGATTATGCGCGTACCGTTCACGCAGCCGCGGTTGCTGCCGGATTGCGGGTAGAAACGGATCTGCGCAACGAAAAAATCTCCTACAAGGTGCGCGAGCACAGCGTGAGCAAGATTCCCGTCATCCTGGTGGTGGGCAAGCGCGAAGCCGAGGAACACACGGTTGCCGTCCGCCGCCTCGGCGGCAAAGCTTCCGATGTCATGCCGCTGGCCGATGCCGTGGCGGCGCTGAGCGTCGAGGCGCTATCTCCCTTGGATAGAGATTGAGAGATGAGGATCGAGAGACGAGAGACAGGGTTCGAGAGACAGGATCGACGCTGCGGACCAAGGTTCTATTCCCGCAGGGCCGAAACCAGCACTTCTTCGTCCGGAAACTGCCCGGTCTCGTGCTTGGAATAGACCAGCTTGCCGTCCACCACCACGTCGAAGATGCCGCCGCCACCGGCTATGAGTGAGGCTTCAGCCCCAAATGCCTTTTCAATTCGGGCAGCCAGACTGGCCGCCTGTGGTTCGTAATCTCACTGCGCGCAGTAGGTGATGCTGACTTCCATGGTGTCGAGCCTTTGCATTTGGGTGTCCAGGTCATTTTAAATGCAAGTCGAGAAATACCAACCGATTTATTCAAGCACCTGAAAGGGGGACACCATGGACTTCGACATACCCGAAGACATCACCAAGTTGCTCAATGAGCTCGACAACTTCATCGAGGAGGTGATCAAGCCGCTGGAGCAAACCGACGACAACATCCGCTTCTTCGACTACCGGCGCGAGGATGCCCGTACCGACTGGGATCGCAACGGGCTGCCCAATGAGGTGTGGGAGGAGCTGTTGGCCAAGGCCAGGCGTCTGGCCGATGACGCAGGCTTCTACCGCTATCCGTTGGCCAAGGAATATGGCGGCAGGGATGGCACCAATCTTGGCATGGCCATCATCCGCGAGCACCTGGCCGCCAAGGGCCTGGGGCTGCACAACGATCTGCAGACCGAGCATTCAATTGTGGGCAACAACGTTGGCCTGCTGCTAATGCTCGAATACGGCACGGAGGAACAGAAGGCGGAGTGGGTAGACGATCTTCTCAATGCCCGTAAAGGATTCGCCTTCGGCATCACCGAACCCGAACACGGCAGCGATGTCACCTGGATGGAAACTCATGCCGAGCGCGATGGTGACGAGTGGGTGATCAACGGCGAGAAGACCTGGAACACGGGCATTCACAAAGCAAAGTACGACATGGTGATGGCGCGTACCACGGGAAATGCCGGGGACGGGGAGGGGATCACGGCGTTCCTCACGCCGATGGATTCCGAAGGTGTGAAGATTGAAGAGATGCTGTGGACCTTCAACATGCCCACCGACCATGGTCGGGTGTCGTTCACCAACGTCCGCGTTCCCAACGCCGCGATATTTGGCGGCGAAGGCCGTGGCCTGCAGGTAGTGCAGCATTTCTTCAACGAAAATCGCATTCGCCAGGCGGCGTCGAGCCTGGGGGCGGCGCAGTACTGTATCAACGAGTCGGTCGCGTACGCCAAGGTCCGAAAGCCCTTCGGCAAGCCGCTGGCCGTCAATCAGGGGATTCAGTTTCCGCTGGTGGAATTGCAGGCAACGTGCGACATGCTGCGCGCGCTGATTCACAAGACCGCCTGGCAGATGGACAAATATGGGGCGTTCTCGGTCTCCGACAAAGTGTCGATCTGCAACTACATTTCCAACCGCTTGTGTTGCGATGCGGCTGACCGGGCCATGCAGGTGCACGGGGGAATGGGTTACTCCCGGCACAAGCCGTTCGAGCACATCTACCGCCACCATCGCCGCTATCGCATCACCGAGGGCGCGGAGGAGATTCAGATGCGTCGGGTGGCCGGCTACATGTTCGGCTTCATGTCCCAGCGCGCGCCCAAAGGGGTGAGAGAAAACTAAGGTGGGCCTCGCCGGGTTCGAGGAACGCCTGGGCGCCGTGCTCATCGAGCGCATCGACCGCTGCTTGAGCCTGCGCTCGGTTGAGCGTTTGTCTGGTGGAGCCAGCCAGGAGACCTATCGCCTGGTGGTAGAAACGGCGCGCGGCGACGAGCCCATGGCCATGCGCCGGGCTCCCGGTGGCACGGTCGACCCGGAGAAACCACCACCAACGCTGGCGACCGAGGCGCTGCTGATGGAGAGTGCCAAGGCCGCCGGCGTGCCGGAGCCCGAGGTGTACTACGTGCTGCAGCCCGAAGATGGCCTGGGCGAAGGCTTCATCATGCAGTGGCTGGATGGGGTAGCCCTGGGCGCGCGCATCGTCCGCGCCCCCGAGCTCGATGAGGTCCGCCCGCATCTGGCCTACGAGTGTGGTCGGATTCTGGCGCGGATTCACGGTATCGACCTGGATGCGACAGGATTGCGCACGCGGCTGGAGGCGATCACCCCGTTGCAATTGATGCACCGCAGCTGGGATCGCTACAAGCTGTTCCCGACCCCCCAACCCATGATCGATTACGCGGCGCGATGGCTGTCCGAGAACATGCCATACGACTTCGACGAAGGGCTGGTTCACAACGACTTCCGCAATGGCAACTTCATGGTGAATGACAAAGGCATCAACGCGGTGCTCGACTGGGAAGTTGCCCATATCGGCGACCCCATGCGCGATCTGGGCTGGATCTGCACCAACTCATGGCGTTTCGGGCGCTCCGACCTGCCCGTCGGCGGCTTCGGGGAGTACCAGGATCTGTTTCGTGGCTACGAGGAAGCGTCGGGCAAAACGGTGGACCCGGATCATGTCAGGTTCTGGGAGGTTTTCGGCTCGTTCTGGTGGGCCGTTGGCTGCCTTGGCATGGCCGAGCACTATCGAACCGGCCCAGACCAGACGGTGGAGCGTCCGGCCATCGGCAGACGTTCGTCGGAATGCCAGGTGGATTGCGTCAACCTGTTGATTCCGGGTCCGGTGAGGTTGATTGCGGGCGACGAGCTCGAAACAGGTACGGGTATGCCGCGAATCGATGAACTGCTGGTGAGCGTGCGCGACTACCTCCGCGAGGACGTGATGACGGCGACTCAGGGTCGTACCAACTTTCTCGCCCGGGTGGCGGGTAATTCTCTGGACATCGTGCTGCGTGAGATTGCGCTCGGCGAAGCCGCGCAGGCCGCCGAGCAGGATCGCCTGGTGGCGCTGCTCGGCGAAAATGGCAATCTGGATGCGCTGCGCTGGACGCTGGTGGAGGCCTTGCGTGACGGATCGATGGCGTTGGACAACCTCGATCTGCAGGCACATCTGCGCACGTCCGTGGTGAATCAGATCGCCATCGATCAGCCGAAATACTCGGGCTTCAAGACGGCCGTCGACAACGGTTGACGGAAAGCTGGATCGTGGGGCCTGTAAAAGGTCTCCGATCTCGGCGACTATCCCGGGCGCTGATACGACCTGCCGAAATTTTTCTGTGGCCAATGGGCTCATCATTCGGGCAATCGGCGACATTATGGTAATGTCCCCGCCGCTCATCATCTCGGAAGCGGAGATCGACGAACTGACAGCTAAAACGCGTCATTGTCTCGACCTGACCGCCGAAGCATTGGGCTCGAGCTAAGTTGTCTGACTACGACGTCATCATCGTCGGCGCTGGCCACAACGGGCTCACGTGTGCGGGCTACCTCGCGCGCTCAGGCTTGAAGGTAAAGGTCCTCGAGCGGCGTAGTGTTGTCGGTGGCGCCGCGGTCACCGAAGAGTTTCACCCGGGGTTTCGCAATTCTGTCTATTCCTACGCCGTCAGTCTTTTGCACCCCGAGGTTATTCGCGATCTCGAACTGCACCGCTACGGTCTGGAGATCATCGAGCGGCCTGCCGGTACGATCAGCCTGCTGGACGGCGACCACTTGCGCCTGTCCCGTGACCCCCAGCAAGCACGACAGGAAGTTGCGCGGTTCGTACTCGAGGATGCCGATCGATTGGACGAGTATGAGTCTCGAATCGGTACGGTGGCCCTGACTCTGCGCGAGCTGGCCGTGAACACCCCACCGGATCTAAGCGGTGGATGGCGCAACATGCTTCGGCTGCTCAAGACCGGAAATCTGTTGAGGAAGCTCCCCCGCCAACAACGAGGCGACCTGGCGGAGCTGATGACCAAATCGTTGGGCGGTTACCTCGACGCCTGGTTCGAGGGCGAGGCGCTCAAAGGCATTCTCGGGTTCGAGTGCGTGATTGGTAACTTCGTTGATCCGTACCACAACGGTACAGCGTACGTGCTGCTTCACCACAGGTTCGGGGAGGTGAACGGCCGGGTCGGCGCATGGGGTCACGCCAAGGGCGGCATGGGCGCGATCACACAGGCAATGGCGGCCTTCGCCCAGGCGCAAGGCGTCGACATTGAAACCGATGCACCGGTTCGCGAAATCTGCGTCGTAGATCAGGCCGCTTGCGGTGTGGTGATCGAGGATGGGCGTAAGATCGCGGCCCGAGTCGTCGTCGGCAACGTCCACCCGCAGATTCTTCTCACCAAACTGTTAGATCCCAACTTGCTACCTGCGGACACCCGGCGTCGGATCGAAGCCTATCGCAGTCATTCCGCGACTTTTCGCATGAACGTAGCGCTGCGCGAGCTGCCTCGCTTTTCGAGCATGCCGACGCAGTCGCCTGAGATATTCACCGG
>Ga0114950_10003567_pt1 | contig 12020 bp, 10 predicted proteins | sample N075metaG_FD_83503 | JGI IMG/M metagenome (GOLD analysis project Ga0114950, IMG submission 83503) | Deep subsurface microbial communities from Kermadec Trench to uncover new lineages of life (NeLLi) - N075 metaG | ecosystem: Environmental > Aquatic > Marine > Ocean trench > Sediment | place...
GGTGATGTCTTCATGAACGACAATCGTCATAGATACGCTGGACTGGGAGCTGACCAGTCTTCACTCAGTCAAATAGCAGTGAATGATCAAAAAATTCGAAGATGACAGTTAATATTAATTCAATCGGACGGCTGGTTTCGTTGCTACTGGTTGCCCTGACTCAATGTGCAAATTCCTATCCGGTGCCTCATACCGCGGATAACACAGCCTTGGCCCTGTTGTCTGCAGACCATGCTGGTATCAATGATGGCAGAGGCCGATTCCGGGAAATATTTTGCACCGTGCTGGAAAAGCGTGGCAACGATTTGCCTGACTACAGACCGTGCGAGGAAGCACTCAGCAAAATAGGTGAAGAACCTCCAATGCCGGGAAATCCTGTCAATCTTGGCCATTCAAAAATGAATTTCCTGATCGGGCTGGTTCCCGGCCTGGCTTGGCAGTGTGTACGCAAGTGGCTCAATGAAGACAACTCCGCACCCCTGCATGTTGCACAATTTGGATTTGATACACGCTTGTTCGAAGTCGGTGGATTGACCAGCCCTGTGACTAATGCCAGGCAAATCAGGGACTACATCACCGCCTTGCCCGCGGAAGACAATCAACGTCCGATTATCCTGATTGGTCATTCAAAGGGTACGGTGGATATTCTGCAAGCGCTTGTCAGTTACCCCGAAGTCAGATCAAGGGTGGTGGCTGTTGTAAGCCTGGCAGGCGCGGTCGGCGGTTCTCCGCTGGCCGAAGACACGAAACAGTCAACCGCGAACATGCTGGCGCATGTGCCGAGATCAGGATGTGAAACGGGTGATGAGGGCGCAATGGCCAGCTTGCATACAGAAACACGGAAAAACTGGCTGAAAAACAACCCTTTGCCGATGAATATTCGTTATTTCTCAGTTATCACAATTCCGGATCGTGAGCACGTTTCAATTGGTCTTAGACATGAATACAAGATATTGGGTGAAATTGATGCCCGCAACGATGGTCAGTTGTTATTTTATGACCAGTTCATACCCGGTGCGACCCTGCTGGCATTTGTAAATGCCGATCACTGGGCGATGTCCATACCAGTCGCCCGGCAGTTGGCAATCTCCCAGGCGACACTCGCCAACAAAACTGACTACCCCAGGGAAGCCTTGTTCGAATCAATTCTCAGATTTGTTGAAGAAGACCTGGCCGGCCAACCGATTTCGAAGGGCAGACATGTCGAGTAGGAGTTCAAGGACTTACAGAGCTCCCACTTACGATGGGTAATGTCATGTGTTGCTTTTCTGTGCAGTCAGCAAGCAAATTATTGCTACTCGTGTGGGCATTCAATTGCTGTGCCGAGGCCGGGTTTCATGATTCCTTCATCGACCCGTTGGACGGTATGTTCGATACCAGTCAATACCTGTCTGAAAACAAATTCGGGTTCCTGCCTGTTCCGATGATCATAACTGAGCCAGCGGTCGGTACTGGTCTTGGCCTGGCCGGTATATTTTTTCATGAGTCGGTTGAGCAAAAAACACAACGGATCGCAGACAGTACTGCGGAAGAAAAACCAATATTACCAGCGAATATATCCATAGTTGGCGTTGGTGCCACGGACAACGGCACCTGGGGTGCTGGATTGGGGCACCTCGGTTTTTGGAAGGGGGATACGCTGCGTTACAAAGCCTATCTGCTTTATCCATCAATAAACATGGATTTCTATTCCCTGGGCGGGGTCGAGTTACCGGTACCGATAGAGCTCAATATTGAAGGTCCTACCTTATTGAATGAGATCAAATTTCGCATGGGGTCCAGTAACTGGTTCATTGGGATGCATCAGCTTTATCGTGATATGGATGTTGGCCTGGTCAGAACTGGCGACATGGATTTGCTTCCGCCGCCGCCGACACTTCCGTCGCTGGACCGGTTTCGTAGCATTAATCTAAATAACAAAGTAACCACGTCGGGTCTTGGTGTGCTGGCTGAATATGATTCAAGAACGAATCCATTCAACCCCGAAACCGGCTATTTTTATGGATTTAAATACATGCGTTTTGACGACGCCATAGGTAGTGATGTCAATTATTCTTCATATAGCGCAAGCGGATTGAATTACTGGGATATTGGAAAATCTTTTTTACTGGGTTTCCGCATGCAATATGATGGCGTCTCGGTCAATGATGACGCACGTTTGCCGCCTTATGTGCCACCATCAATTGATTTGCGTGGTATACCGGCAGCGAGATTCCAGGCCAATCATGCGGTACTTGCGGAAGTGCAGTTAGATTACAAACTGGGGTACCGGTGGAAGATCGGTATCTTCGCCGGCGTGGGTCGGGTTGCCAACAAGTTTGATGATCTAACCGATGCAGCTACTGTTGTCAGCAAGGGCGTTGGCTTTCGTTACCTCATTGCCAGACGCTATGGATTCGTCATGGGTGCTGATATCGCCCGTGGCCCGGAAGATACTGCGTTTTACATCCAGGCAGGTTCTACCTGGTGAAAAAATGACCTGCGCCACCTGCCCAATCACGGTTAAAAAGGCAATGCAGCGGGTCGATGGTGTCACGTCTGTGAAAGTTGACCTTGACTCCAAAACCGCAGTCGCTGTTTATGACCCATCGGTCACCACCGCAGATAAAATTGCAGCTGCCTCAACAGATGTAGGTTTTCCAGCCGTGGCAGCGACTGACTAGACCGAATGAGTGGCAAAACACCCGACTTTGCTTGATATAGTGGGTGTTCACACGCGGAATTTGGAATCTGCTTACTTAGCTCTGGCTGCCAAGCGCAACCCTGATGGCTTCACCGCTCACACCACTGGATTCTTCAGATGCCAGGAATGCAATCATCTCCGCTACTTCCCGGGGTGTGGCGACGCGCCCCGGAGGATACATTGCGGCACGTTCCTCCCAGACCTCATCAGCCGTGATGCCGCGATCCTTTGCCTCTTGGCGGGCCGAGCGTTCGGCCATCTCCGTGCGCACCCAGCCGGGTAAAACAGCATTTGATGTTATGCCGTAGGCCCCGCCGTCCTGCGCGACCGAGCGCATTAATCCCAACAAGCCATGTTTGGAACTGTTGTAGGCACTACCGGCGTGCTCGGCCACCAGGCCAGCGGTAGAACTCGTATATACAACTCGCCCGTACTGGCGTTGAATCATGCCCCTCACAACGAGCCTCGAGAGATGAAATGGCCCGTCCAGATTGATTCGCATCGTCTCTCTCCAATCCTCCGGCTCCTGTTCCCAGATGACCCGCTCATGAGCTGAGCCGATACCGTGGTTACATATGAAAATATCTATCGGACCCAGACGCTGCTCGGTGTCTGCAACCGCCTGCGCACAGCCCTGTGTAGTTCCGAGATCCGCCAGCGAATAATCGTGACCAGTTGCTGCCAACTCCTGTCGGCTTCGTGCGACACACATCACCCGCGCACCACGCGAAGCCAGAATGTCTGCGGTTGCACGCCCTATGCCCCGGCTCCCGCCCGTGATCAGGGCCACCCGCCCTTCGACTCCAGCCATGCTGCAAATACTCCATAGATAAATTCAAGATCAGTATACAGAATCACAGTCACCTGCTAACGGCTATTGGCGGGTCTCCTAGAACGCACAGAGTCCGCACTATTAAAAGATTCTTTTGGCAATTGCTGGTTAAGCAACTATGCTAGGCAGAAATAATCGACACTAAAAAGACCAGTCCTTGATGCACCTAATTGCATTCACCAGGCGTCTGTTGCGAAGTAAAAGTGGGGGAGGCCACGATCTATGCGTATGGTAAATAGTAAATTTACGTGTTCCACAACCCAGCTGGGTTGTTTGTTAATATTCTTGTCATGCATTCTTCTTCCAGGCGTTACTTTTGCGCAAGGCGAAGGTCCACGTGTCTACCCTCCAGCCCCGGTAGGTACCAACGTTTTATCTGTTACGTGGATGGATCTTAAATCCAACATGAATTTTGCCGGCAACATCCTGATACCTGAAGCCGAAATATCAAGCACGATCTATGCACTGAATTACAACCGCTATTTTGCAATCGGCGACCGTCTTGCTGAAATATGGGCAACTGGAATTGCTGGAAATATTGATGGGACTGTCGACACCACGACTGTGGGCTCGCAATCATTTGGGGTTAGTGGTATCGCCGACCCTTATTTCGCCTTAAGAATCGGATTGAAAGGCGCGCCGGCACTTGATCCGCTTACTTTTTCAAAAACACCACTCGGCTTCCAGATTTATGCGCTTGCCGGGGTCTCTATTCCTTTAGGTGATTACAAACAAAGTCGCCCGCTCAACCTTGGCACCAACCGTTGGAGTCTGCGCCTGGGTCTGCCGATGGTGATGCCCGTTGGCAAAGCAGGCAGTTCAACGATGTTGGAAATTCACCCCAATGTCTATTTCTATACGGATAACGACAAACCTTATCGAGCCGATACCAGATCTCAGGATGCTTTGTACGTGGTGGAATCCCACCTGACACATAATTTCACTCCAAAATTCTGGGCAGGTGTGGATCTCAGATATCAGAATGGTGGCGAGACCACCACTGACCGCATCAAAGACGACAATAAAGTTAACAGGTGGGGTGGCGGTGTATCCGCTGGTTATACTTTTTCAAGAACATGGAGTGGCTTCATCGGTTTTGGCGAAGTGATCAATGAATCCGATAACAGTAAAATGGATATGTGGCGTGCGCGACTCATTTGGCTTTTTTAGCCAGCGTAATTTAGTAACTCGGAGAATATAGAAAATGCGAATACTCAATAGACAATTAGTTGCACGATGGATCACGGCCATCGTTTTTGCCAGTTTGATGACCATTGCTACAGCGGATGAGGAAGCCAAACTCTACTCACCCTATGCAGACCACCAGTACCCTACCAATGTCTACTGGGGTGAAACCCATATTCATTCGGCCTTATCCGCCGATGCGGGTGGCGGCGGAACCACTTTAATGCCGAGGGATCTTTATCGATTTGCACGCGGCGAGCAGGTTATTTCAAACTCCGGTCAGCCGGTAAAACTGCGGCGTCCCTATGACTTCTTTGGTGTCACTGAGCACACTGACGGTATGGGTGCGATTACCGATATCCTGAAAGGTACGCCCAATATTATGGCGGATGAGCAGGGCAAGAAGTTTCATGAAGCCTTTAGCCGGGGCGGCAAGGAAGCACAGGAGGCATCCTATAAGCTGATCGAATTGTTTGCGCAAGGCAAGCTATCGGATGCCCTCAACTATCAACCGGGTAACGCCGGCTATAAGACAACCTGGGAATTGCTGGTGCGTACCGCTGAGGAATTCAACGAACCACACAGGTTCACAGCCCTGATTGCTTATGAATGGACTTCAATGGTCACCGGTAATAACCTGCACCGCAATGTGTTTTTCCGCGACGGGCCTGAGCGTGCTCTACAAGTGTTGCCGTTTACCATGACGCCTCCTCAAGGCAGCCCGGATCCTCGTGACCTGTGGAAATGGTTACAGAACTATGAAGACAAAACCGGTGGCCGGGTATTGGCAATCCCACACAATGGCAACCTGTCGAATGGCATCATGTTTCCCATGCAGAATCAGTTTGAAAATAATGCCGATTTTGATGCGGAATACACCAGCACACGTCAAAAATGGGAACGCCTGGTTGAAATCGGCCAGACCAAAGGTGATTCGGAGACCCATCCATTACTGTCACCGGACGATGAGTTTGCCGACTATGAAACCTGGGATTTTGGAAATCTCGACATGACTGCAGTAAAGACTCCGGACATGCTGGCCGGTGATTACACCCGCTCAGCATTGAAGAGAGGTCTGCAATTACAGCAGCAGACCGGGGTAAACCCTTTTAAACTCGGTTTTGTGGGTGGCTCGGACATCCACACAGGTCTGTCTATCAACGACGACGACAATTTTTTTGGTGCCTTTGCCTATCAGGAGCCATCGAAAGATCGTGCCATGGCGATGGCCAAACAAAACAAAGAACTAGGTATTGGATACAGGACCTGGTTTTATGCTTCCCCGGGCCCGACAGCTGTATGGGCGAGGCAGAACACACGTGCCGCAATTTGGGACGCCATGGAGCGCCGTGAGGTGTACGCAACTACCGGGCCACGTATCAGGGTACGTTTTTTTGGTGGCTGGGATTTTGACAGTAGTGACATGAAGTCGCGTGATATCGCAGCAGCCGGTTACGGTCGCGGCGTACCCATGGGCAGCGATCTAAAAGCCGGGCCCGACAACAGCGCACCCACATTCATGGTCCAGGCCTTACGCGACCCCGAGGGTGCTAATCTCGACCGTGTGCAAATAATTAAAGGCTGGCTTGATGCCGATGGCAATACCCACGAACAAGTGTTCGATGTGGTCTGGTCCGGTGACCGCCAGCAGGGTGACGACGGAAAATTGCCGCCGGTGGGCGACACTGTTGACTTGAGTGTTCCAACCTGGTCCAACAGCATCGGCAGTGCCCAGCTTGCCACCGCCTGGACCGACCCGGATTTTGATCCGGCACAAAAGGCGTTTTACTATGCACGTGTCATCGAGATCCCGACACCGCGCTGGACAGCTTATGATCAGGTTCGCTATGGCTTGGATTTGCCTGAAGAGGTTCCAATGAAGACACAGGAGCGCGCTTATACATCGCCCATTTGGTATAACCCCTGAGGTCGTTAATTCATTGAGGTTTGAACGTCAAATTACGCGTGGATTGAAACCAGGAATCGTCTTACTCATTCTCTTGCTGGTTTCGCCCGCGGAGGCCCAGGAGGCTGAATCAGACGATCAGTCGCTTGCCCAGGCTGCTTCCGACCCGACAGCATCGTTGATGAATGTACAACTGTCTGATTGGTATACGGCCAATTACTGGAATCTACCAGATAAGTCCGCCAACCAGTTTGTGATACGTACTGCTTATCCCTTTGCCTGGGGAAAGACCAAACACATCATGCGACTAACTGTACCTTTTGTAACCCATCACCCGGCTTTAAGCAGTGGGCTGTCCGACATCACTTTGTTTGATCTGATGGTGTTTGATAAATCCTGGGGCCGTTGGGGTGTGGGCCCGGTAGCACTGTTGCCGACCGGTGGCTCCAACAGAGGTGCGGAGAAATGGGGTTTGGGGCCCGCTGTAGGTTTTGTCATGGCCAAACCAAAGCTGATTTTTGGTATATTCAATCAAAACATATTTACCGTTGCGGGCGATGATGACCGGCCCGACGTAAACGTCAGTATTATTCAGCCGATAGTTAATCGTCAACTGGGCGGGGGCTGGGCTGTCGGTAGCTCCGAAATGAGTGTGACTTACAACTGGGATACCAGCGCATGGAGTAGCTTGCCACTTGGTGCCAGCATTTTGAAGATGACGAAGCCTGGAGGTATTCCGGTGCAATGGAGCTTCCAGTATGAATACAATTTTGCAGACGACCAGGTAGTCGCGAAGAATCTGTTTCGATTCACCGCAAAACTATTGTTTCCAACCAAGTGAATACGGATGCCATTCGGCGTCAGGAGTAAATGAAAATGAATTATCGTGTTAGCCTTTTGTCCGTTGTGGCCGCTCTGAGTCTCGCTGCTTGCGAGAAAGAAGCTGAATCGAAAGTAGAGCAACAAACGACGCCGCCGCCTGCAACGGCAAGTGCGCCCGAGCCTGAATCTTCTGTTGTGAACAGCAATCCCCTACGTAACGCCTATTTCGGCGAGACCCACATGCACACCTCCTATTCGCTGGATGCTTACCTGGGTGGAACGCGGTTAACGCCTTCAGATGCGTATCTTTTTGCCAAAGGGGAAGTGGTCACAGTGAATGGAAAACCGTACCAACGTCGGCGCCCACTTGATTTTACAGGGGTTACGGACCACGCCGAGTACCTGGGCGAGATGTATTCGACATTGGTCGAGGGCGCGCCCGGCCATGATCAGGAATTGCTGGTTGAGCTGCGTGGGTTGACGGATATCAATGAGCGTCGAAAATGGTTTATGAAGTATGTCGTTTCCAGCAACCGGAGTTCTACACCTCAGCATCCACCGTTTTTCGCCGGTGAAGAGACCGTAAGAAGCGCCTGGCAGATCGCCATTGAAGCCGCTGAAAAACACAATGACCCGGGTAATTTCACGGCGTTCGTGGCTTTCGAGTGGAGCGGCGCGCCAAAAGGCGGCAACCTGCATCGTAACGTGATTTACCGCGATGCCCATGTGCCGGAGATGCCCGTGAGCTATATCGACATCAACCGTGAGGATGGCCTCTGGGAGTGGATGCGCGAAATGGAAAACATGGGTATGAAGGCACTGGCTATTCCACACAACTCAAATGCATCCAAGGGCATGATGTTCCCGGATGTGAAGGCTAATGGTGATCCCATCGACTTGGAGTATGCCCGCACACGGCAGCACTTTGAGCCCTTAATCGAAACCCTGCAGGTAAAGGGCGGCTCCGAAGTTCATCGTAAGTTTTGGCCGGCCGATGAGTTTGCAGACTTTGAGAATGCTGACTCTATCCAGAATAGCAGCGGCCGGACTTTTCATAAAAAGGATTTCATCCGTGAAGGACTTAAAATCGGTCTCAAGTTTGAGCAGCAGCTGGGTGTCAACCCGTTTAAATTGGGTATGATCGGTGGCACCGATTCTCACAACGGCACCCCCGGTGCGGTTGCCGAAGATATGTTTCAAGGCCAGCATGGTATGGAGGACGGCACGGTTGAAGCACGCCGCACAGGCAGTGTATCTGGCTGGATTGACGGCAAGGATCTCAGTATTGGTTCCTTGGCTGGTATCTGGGCGCAGGAGAACACCCGGGCCTCCCTGTGGGACGCAATGAAACGTCGTGAGACTTACGCTACCAGTGGACCGAGGATCAGAGTTCGGTTTTTCGGTGGTGTAGACCTGCCAACCAATCCTGAGAATGTGAAAGTCCTTGCTGAGCAAGGTTATGAGCTAGGTGTGCCAATGGGTGGTGATCTCGGCTCTATCGGTGCAGCACCGACATTCACGGTTCACGCCATGAAAGATCCGGATGGTGCCAACCTGGATCGTATTCAGATTATCAAAGGCTGGGTAGATAAGGATGGCGAGACCCATGAAGTTATCATCGAGGCGGCATGGTCGGGTGATCGTCAACGTGATAAAGATGGCAAACTACCACCGGTAGGCAACACGGTTGATCTGAAGACCGCGCTTTATACCAATACTATCGGTGCTGCCACATTATCGGGGAGTTGGACCGATGACTTATTTAACCCTGAGCAAAATGCTTTTTATTACGCCCGGGTATTGGAGATTCCAACACCACGCTGGACGACATATGATGCGGTCAGGCACGGTTTACCGTTGTTGGAGAACGTGCAGGCGACGATTCAGGAACGTGCGTGGACTTCGTCCATTTGGTATAGCCCCTAGGAGATAATCCCGTGATTGAAAACCGGGCTTATATCCCGGTTTATTCTGCGGATTCCATTGCCACGACCTGATACATATCTTTGCCGTTTTGTGAAAAGGGTTTGAAATAGGTATAGTTGTAAACCACATATTTCTCACCTTCGATTTCCTGTTCTTCGGCACCCTCGGGAATATTGGTGATTACTGCGCCATCCGGGGCGTCTATGACTCTGTATTTGCCATTCTCTTTGATATAAAAAGCACCACCAAAATACATATAGGCCACCCCATCCAAGGTAATATTTTCGGTGCCCTCGGGTAGGGTATTGACGACAATATTTGTTGGTGGGTTGACGACGGTATAGCCACTTGAGCTTTGTGTGTAGTACACGCCGCTATCGTAATGATAATGTTGGTTGTTGATGGAAACAATGATCGCTGTCACTGCAATGGTTGCAACAAAGAAGCCGAATGGATGCCAGTGTGGGCCATAGTGATAAGGTGTGTAGCGGTGGTATCGGTAAGGATAATAGCCGCGATGACCATTGTAGTAGCGACCGGAATGATGGTTGTTGACCCGAACGTTATTGTTGATTTTTACGTTTTTACTGTTATCAATATTGATGTTGACATTGTTATTCCCACCCCTGACATTGTTGTTGTTACCAGAATTTTTAACCGATTTTTTCCCACCTGTGTCTCTCAAGTTACTATTGTTTGCTGTTCCACTGCTTTTGGGCCGAACATTATTGCTTGTGAAACGGGATTTTGTGGTGCTGGAGCGGGTGTTATTGTAGGAAGACGGCCGTGTTGTCGTTGTAGCCGGCTTATTGTAGGTATTCGTTTTTGGCCTGCTTGAGGAGTGTCTGGACCCGCCGTTGATGGAGTGATTGCCAGTGCTCCTGCTCGAGTGGCTTGCACCACCGCCTCTACTATGCCCACCACCACCGTGTTTCATTCGTTGTGCTTGCAGATCACCAATAAAAAAGCAGGTTGAGAAAACAATCAATAAACCTATGCAGCTAAATTTTTTCATCAATATTAATTCTATTCAGTGGTTTTCAATTCAGTTCTTTCTGAATTGTGGGGTGGCTGAAACTCAAACAGCAAATCAGGCAAGTCAGGGTTCGATCGAAAGTTTGAAAATGTTACTTCGTAATATTCAGCCGCATTAACTTTTGATTCAATAACCAATTTGAGTGGCAAATTGCTTGCCTTGTCTATCCATATTTGTACGGCGTCTGTGTCGTTACTTGCAAAAATAGAGGTAGATTCTATTCCGTCAACCAGATCATCGCCGACAAATAGCACACGGTCAAAATTGTCAAGAATGTCATCCGTCAAATCGGGATAGAAAAAATCTGCGGCAGGAAAGTCGATGCCATACTTATCATTGACATAATCAATTGTTTGCAGAATATCGTCCGGTGCTTCAACCGTAGCGTAAATGTTTTTGTCAAATGAAAAGAAGGACAGGTTTTCCCCATCGTACCAATAGCTTTTGTCACCTTTGGTGCCAACGCTATGTACGTACATCTTATTCGGCCCACGCATATACACATCGTGTTCGGTGGAAATTTCCGTACCGTCTTCTTTTACACTATATTCATTCAGTGTGTAACTGCATGCAGAAAGCTCTCCAATTGTCTGGCTCATTAAATCCAGGCTTTCTATTGCCCTGGTGTCATATTCTTCCTTGTCTTTTGAAGTGCAGGACACCAATAGAAAGCTTGCCAGAATTGAATACAGAATTGTTTTGTTTTTCATAAGGTCACTTTAGTCAGAACCGAATATTTAAATTATCGGAGGATTATAATTTATATCAGAATACAAATGATGAATATTTTTTATTTGTTAACAGATATAGAAGCCCGAGGAGTTCAGTAACCACGTCACCAACAGGTGCTCCGTATGGGGTGTCGGGCCGATATCGATGATACGCCTACCAGCTGCCCTGATTCTGCATTGAAGCCCACGGCTCACTGACAGGCAGGGAATCGCCTTTTTGTAGCAACTCAATTGAAATGCCGTCCGGGGAAACGATAAAAGCCATGTGCCCGTCACGCGGTGGCCGGCTGATCGTCACACCCGCATCCATCAGTTTCTGGCAAAATGCATAAATATCATCCACAGCATAAGCGAGGTGGCCGAAATTGCGGCCACCGCTGTATTCTTCCGGATCCCAGTTCCAGGTGAGTTCGACCTGGGCTGTTTCATCACCTGGAGCAGCGAGGAAGACCAGTGTGAATCGACCGGCTGGAATGTCCTTGCGGCTGAGTACTTCCAGCCCCAATTTGTCGCAGTAGAAATCCAGCGAGGCCTCGATATCAGTGACCCGAACCATGGTGTGGAGGTATTTCATTGCATTGTTCCGTGTGTGGCAGTCAACGGCTACTCGAAGAAGGATATTGATCGACTAACATATCATGCGTATCAATCAGGGTTGCAGAAATATAAATTTGCTTCAGAGAGTACAAATGGCTGCTACCCACAAAAAAACCCGCCAGCGCGGGTTTTCTCGTTCAAGCATAATGATTGTCAGGGGCTGACTTGTGCCAGCTTGCTTGTATTTAACTCAAGAGAGCGACGTAAGTCAGCAACGCTGGCGATTCTTGGGCTGTGAGCACCAACAATGGTTTTTACATTCAGCCCCAGTTTATCGATCATCTTGGCGAGGTGTTTTGTCA
>Ga0114950_10003570_pt1 | contig 12020 bp, 8 predicted proteins | sample N075metaG_FD_83503 | JGI IMG/M metagenome (GOLD analysis project Ga0114950, IMG submission 83503) | Deep subsurface microbial communities from Kermadec Trench to uncover new lineages of life (NeLLi) - N075 metaG | ecosystem: Environmental > Aquatic > Marine > Ocean trench > Sediment | place...
CCAACACCCCTCAATCACTATCCTCTACACACCAGCCCAACGTATGCCGACGCGGGGCGAAGAACTGCGCGGCGGCAGGGAACCGCATGTGTCCCTGCGCCGCTCGTTCGCGGGAAGTGCGCAACCGAGCGCGCTTGCCGTATCGCTCCGCTCGGACAATGCAGGATGACGAGCAAGACCTAGTGGCCGATCAAGATCAGGGGAGGCAGTTGAGCGCCTCGGGCGCGCCAGCCGCTGGCACGATCACCCCGGCACAGGGTGACGGTGGCGCTGCCTCCGGAGCCCCCGGTTCGGTCGCCCCAAAGGAACCCGCTGAGGGAGAGGTCGTCGCCGAGCAGACGGGGAGGGTTTCCGAGGGAGAGTCGGTCGCCGCCGAGCAACGCCCCCAGCGCCGTCTCACCACGCGGCTTGGGCGCCTCCTCGTCGACAACGGGCTGATTTCCGAAGAAGCGCTCGACGACGCCCTCGAAGACCAGGCCGCCAGCGGCGAGCGTCTCGGCCACTATCTGGTCGAAAAGAAGCTCGTTCAGGAATCCGACCTCGTCCGCATGCTGTCCGACCAGTACGGCGTGCCCGCTGCCGACATCGACAACCTGGAAGTTCTTTCCAGCATCCTGGAGCTGGTGCCGGCCGAGATGGCGCGCCGTTACCTGTTGGTGCCGGTGAAGGCCGACGACAAAGTGCTCGAGGTGGCGATGGTCGACCCGACCGACGTCGTGGCCATGGACGACCTCAAGTTCGCCACCGGCTTGCGCATCCAGCCGATGGTCGCCTCCGAGCGCGCCGTGACGGAAGCCATCGAGCGCCTCTACGGCGCCCAGGACGACAGCCACATCTCGCAGATGATGAGCGACCTTACCAACGAGTTGAACGCTCCCGGTGAGCTCGAGATCGTCGACACCGACGAGAACATCGACCTCGAGTCGCTATCGGCGGCCTCGGGCGAGGCGCCGGTCATCAAGCTGGTCAACCTGATCCTTACCGACGCGCTGCGCCGCGGCGCCTCGGATATCCACATCGAGCCCTACGAAAAGCGCCTGCGCGTCCGCTACCGCATCGACGGTGTGCTCTACGAGATCATGGACCCGCCCAAGAGTATGCAGAACGCCCTCGCCTCGCGCATCAAGATCATGAGCCAGCTCGACATCTCCGAGCGGCGTCGCCCGCAGGACGGTCGCATCAAGCTTCGCGTGCAGCTCGAGGGCCGCCTGCGCGAGCTCGACTTGCGCGTCTCCTCGCTGCCGACGATCTGGGGCGAGAAGATCGTCATGCGTTTGCTCGACCCCGAAGGTCTCCAGCTCGACATGACCAAGCTGGGCTTCGAGCCCTGGTCTTTGCAGCGCTTCAAGGAGGCGATCGCCAAGCCCTTCGGCATCGTGCTGGTCACCGGTCCGACGGGTTCCGGCAAGACGAACACGCTGTACTCGGCGATGGGCAACATCAACGAGCCCACCACCAACATCATGACCGCCGAGGATCCGGTCGAGTTCAACCTCGTCGGCATCAATCAGGTCCAGGTGCGCGAGGAGATCGGCCTCACCTTCGCTGCCGCCCTGCGCTCCTTCTTGCGTCAGGACCCGGACATCATTCTCGTCGGCGAGATTCGTGACCACGAGACGGCGGAGATCGCCGTCAAGGCGGCGCTCACCGGTCACCTGGTGCTCTCGACGCTGCACACCAACGACGCGCCGAGCTCCATCAACCGTCTGGTCGACATGGGGCTGGAGCCGTTCCTGATCGCGTCGTCGATCCAGCTCATCCAGGCGCAGCGGCTTGTGCGACGCGTTTGTACCAAGTGCCGCGAGACGTCCCCGGCCGGCCCCGAGGCGCTCATCGATATCGGCTTTTCTCCCGAGGACGCCGAGACCATCACCGTCTACCAGCCGGTCGGTTGCGGGGACTGCAACAACTCCGGCTACAAGGGGCGCTGTGGTCTCTTCGAGGTCATGCCGGTGTCCGAAGCCGTCCGCGAGATGATCCTCAACCGCGCCCCCACCAGCGAGCTCCGCGCCCAGGCCCGAGCCGAGGGCATGATCACGCTGCGCGAGAGCGGCCTCGCCAAGATCTGGCAAGGCATCACGACGGTCGACGAGGTTTTGCGCGAGACGGTCGCGTAGTAGGCTCGCGCGTCACGCTGTCGGTCCGCTGCACTCCGCCGGCATGATTCGTCGCCGCGGTCCCACCGTGGCAAACTGCCGCCCTCTATGAGCGATTCTCGTCGTTTTCTCGTTACCGGTGGTGCGGGTTTCATCGGCTCGCACATTGTCACGGCGCTGTTGCAGCGCGGGCATCGGGTCGTTGTGCTCGATGACCTATCAACCGGAAAGCGCGAGAACCTCGACGCCGCGATCGCGGACGCTGGGGAGATTGCGGTTGCCGGCCGGAGCGCTCGCCCGGGTGACGCACGGGTTCCCGACGACGCTGCGTCGCCGGCTGAGCGATGCGATTTCAGGGAAGCATCGCTCCTCGACCAAGATGCGCTCGCCAACGCCGTCGAAGGCGTCGACGCTGTACTCCACCAGGCGGCGATTCCTTCGGTCCCACGCTCCTTTGCCGACCCCGTGGCGACGATGCGTGCCAACGCCGAGGGAACGACGAGCCTCCTCGAGGCCTGCCGCAACGCGGGTGTCCGCCGAATTGCGATCGCTTCATCGTCTTCCATCTACGGCAACAGCGCGACGTTGCCGAAAGAAGAGGATATGGTCCCCAGCCCGATGTCGCCGTACGCCCTCAGCAAGCTGACCGCCGAGCAGGCCGCTCGGATCTTCGCGGAAAACTACGATCTCGAGGTCTGGGCGCTGCGGTACTTCAACGTCTTCGGCCCGCGCCAGGACCCTGCCTCCCAATACTCCGCGGTGATCCCGAAGTTCATAACCATGATCGCGGCCGGCGAGAAACCGGTGATCTACGGAGACGGACTGCAGTCGCGAGACTTCACGTACATCGACAACGTTGTCTACGCGAACCTTCTCGCAGTGGGTGCCGAAGCGGGCGCGGGAGAGGCCACGAATCCCGACGATGTGTGCAGCGCCGGTTCATGCCACGTCCTCAACGTCGCATGCGGCAAGCGTTTTACCCTTCTCGATCTCATCGGGGCGCTGAACGAGATCATGGACACGAGTGTCGAGCCGGAGTTTGCCGAGCCTCGATCCGGCGACGTTCGTCACTCGCACGCGGCGATCGGGCGGGCTCGCCGCCGGTTGGGCTACGTGCCGCTGGTGGAATTCGAGGAAGGCCTGCGCCGCACAGTGGCGTCGCTCCGTAGCGATCCCGAGACCGGCGCCTAACAGGCACCCGCCAGACCCATCACACTTTCACCACGGCCTGCTAGCACGGCTCCGGCGGGCGAGGGCTCCTCCGGAAAGGTCCGGCTGTGTAGAATGTCGAGATGCACGATGCACCGTCGCGGCTGACGATCGCCCAATGCCGAGATGCCGGCCTGGCGTTGACGCTCATCCTGTTGCTGATTGCATATCTCGGTACTCGGTGGAACTTCGTCTTGCCGGCGATCGTGGTCATGGTGCTGGCGATGTTGGCGCCGCGGTTGTTCCGGCCGTGGGCGATTCTGTGGTGGGGGCTGTCGCGCGTCCTCGCCGCCGTTGGCTCCCGGATCCTTTTGACGGTCGTGTTCGGGCTTGTCGTGATCCCGGTTGCGCTGTTCCGCCGGATGATCGGCGCCGACGCGATGCGTGCCAAGGACTGGCGAGGCAAGGGCAGCGTCTTCGTGGAGCGCGAGGGGGCGACGACCGCTGCGGATCTCGAGACGCCGTACTGAGCGGCTTCCGGAAAGGGCAGATCATGGAGTTCTTGGTTGATTTGTGGGGCTTTTTTCGGGTCCGGAAGAAGTACTGGTTGCTGCCGATCATCCTGGTCCTGCTGATGGTGGGCGCCCTCATCCTGTTGACCGCCGGTACCGCGCTCTCGCCATTCATCTACACGCTCTTCTAGCCGGCCGCGGTAGAAAGTGTGGTCGGTCAGGCGACGACAAGAGGCCGGATGAAGTCCACGATCCTCGGCATATCGGCCTACTACCACGACAGCGCCGCCGCGCTGCTTGTCGACGGTGAGATCGTTGCCGCGGCGCACGAGGAGCGGTTCAGCCGCAAGAAACACGACGCCCGGTTTCCGGCGGGCGCCACGCGCTACGTCATGTCGGAGGCCGGGGTGACGATCCCGGACCTGACCGCGATCGCTTTCTACGACAAGCCGTATCTCAAGTTTGAGCGCCTCCTCGAGACTTATCACGCGTTTGCGCCACGTGGCCTGACGAGCTTCCTCCACGCGATACCGGTGTGGACGAAGGAGAAGCTCTTCATGAGACGAATGCTGTGGGAGGAACTGGCCCGGGTGCAGACGGAACTTACCGGCGAGCTGACGGATGACTTCGAGGCCAACGTCGTTTTGCCGCGGGCCGAGCGGCCGCCGCTGCTCTTTCCCGAGCACCACATCTCGCACGCCGCGAGTGCCTTCTATCCCTCGCCGTTCGAAGACGCGGCGATACTGACGCTGGACGGTGTCGGCGAATGGGCCACGACCACGATCGGCGAGGCGGACGCCGACGGACTGCGTCTCCTCAGGGAGCTCCATTTCCCCCATTCGATCGGGCTGCTGTACTCGGCGTTTACCTACTACTGCGGTTTCAGGGTCAACAGCGGCGAGTACAAGTTGATGGGCCTTGCTCCGTACGGCGAGCGAGACTCCGATGAGCTCGAACGTTTTTGCCGAATCATCCTCGACGAGCTTGTCGACCTGCGGGACGACGGTTCCTTGCTGCTGAACATGAGGTACTTCGAGTTCGCGACCGGCCTACGAATGTGCGCCAATGACAAGTGGCGGGCGTTGTTCGGCATTCCCCGGCGCGAGCCCGAGACCGACATCACGCAGCCCTACATGAACCTCGCGCTCGCCATCCAACAGGTTACCGAGGAGATCGTCTTGCGGCTCGCTCGGACAGCCCGCGAGCTGACGGACTCCTCGAACCTGGTGATGGCCGGCGGCGTGGCGCTCAACTGCGTCGCCAACGGCAAGTTGTTGCGCGCGGGGATCTTCGATCGGATTTGGATTCAGCCGGCGGCCGGCGACGCCGGAGGCGCCCTGGGGGCAGCTTACGCGGCGTACTACATCTGGGGCGGAGAGAGCCGGATCGCGGCGCCGAGCCAAGTGGCCGGCGAGAACGCCGACGCATCGAGCGGGCGACCCATCCACATCCGCGACCACATGAAGGGATCGCTTCTCGGCCCATCTTTCAGCGACGAGGATGTAAAGCGCATGATCCGCAAGTACGGCGCGACGGGCAAGTGCTTCGCCGAATTCGACGAACTGTCGCAGCTCGTCGCCGAGCTACTCGACGATGGCAACGTCGTGGGCTGGTTCCAAGGCCGCATGGAGTGGGGTCCCCGGGCCTTGGGCAACCGCAGTATTCTCGGCGACCCTCGTCGCCCCGACACCCAGAAGACCCTCAACTTGAAGATCAAGTACCGCGAAGGTTTCCGACCCTTCGCTCCCTCGGTGCTCGCCGAGCACAGCAGCGAGTACTTCGAGCTGGGTGAGCCTTCCCCCTACATGTTGCTGGTCGCTCCCGTCGTCGAATCCCGTCGACGGGCTTTGCCCGGCGACGCCATCGGCCTGAACATGCTCGATCGTCTCTACCACCCGCGTTCCGACGTTCCGGCGGTCACCCACGTCGATTTCTCGGCGCGTATTCAAACGGTTCACCGCGAAACCAACGAGCGCTACTGGAAGCTGATCACGGCGTTCCGGGAGCGCACCGGCTGCGGCCTGGTGGTCAACACGAGCTTCAACGTGCGCGGCGAGCCGATCGTGTGCACGCCCGACGACGCCTACCGCTGCTTCATGCGCACCGAGATGGACTATCTGGTCATCGAGAACTGGATGTTGACGAAGGCCGAGCAACCGTCATGGTCCGAGACCGACGACTGGGCAAGCGAGTTCACGCTCGACTAGCCATCGAGCCCGCGCAGCCGCGACCCGTTGAGATATCCAGGCTAGTATTCATGATCAGGAGCACTAGCAACTAGCGAAGATCTACGGAATTTCGTGCCCCGCTATTCAGGATTGGCTACGAATATCTATGGAGGCCCAACTTTAGTCTTTACATGCGTCTTTTGGATTCACTAGTCTAGGGACACTATTAATTAGAGGGAGGAGCCGGGCGTGGCCGATTTCGGCAATCCAGGGCGCGCGCCGGATGAGTCTTGACAGCCGGCCGGATGGTGCATGGTGGAGGCGTACACCGAGACTGACGAGGGCCAGCGGGGGATTGAGATCCGCGAGGCGATCCCCGATATTTCGGATCTTCTCAAGGAGATGATCGCGAAGGGGGCCAGCGACCTTCACCTCACCACCGAGTCGCCGCCGATGATCCGCGTTGCGGGCAAGTTGCAGCGGCTTCCCTACACGGATCTCGATGCCGCTGCCACCAAGTCCTTGATGTACTCGGTCATGACCGAAGAGCAGAAGCGGATCTTCGAGGAGAACCTCGAGCTCGACTTCTCGTTCGGCCTTTCGGGGTTGGCTCGCTTTCGCGCCAACGTCTTCGAGCAGCGCAGCGGCGTCGCCGGCGCCCTGCGCGTCGTTCCGTGGCAGATTCCGAGCTTCGAAGAGCTCGGTTTGCCGAAGGTGGTGCTTGACATCTGTTCGCGACCGCGTGGGCTCGTGCTGGTGACCGGCCCGACGGGTTCCGGCAAGTCGACCTCGCTGGCGGCGATGATCGACCACATCAACGAGAATCGCCACGCGCACATCATCACGATCGAGGATCCGATCGAATTCCTGCATCCGCACAAGAATTGCCTCGTCAACCAGCGCGAGCTGCATGCCAACACGCTGTCGTTCCCGGCCGCCATGCGGGCCGCCCTGCGCGAGGACCCGGATATCGTTCTGATCGGTGAGATGCGCGACCGTGAGTCTACCGAGCTCGCCGTGTCGCTGGCGGAAACCGGTCACTTGACGTTCGCCACACTGCACACCAACAACGCGGTGTCGTCGATCAACCGTATTATCGACATCTTCCCGGCCGACCAGCAGCAGCAGATCCGCACCCAGCTTTCGTTCGTGCTCGAGGCCGTCATGTCGCAGTCGTTGCTGAAGGCGGCGCACGGCGGCGGTCGGGTGCTTGCCGTCGAGGTGATGATGCCGAACTCGGCCATCCGCAACCTCATGCGCGAGGACAAGATCCACCAGATCCCATCGCTCATGCAGTCGGGGCAGGCCGAGCACGGCATGATCACGTTCAACCAGTCGCTTACGCGTCTGGTGGTGCGCGGCAAGATCACCAAGGAAGTCGCGATCGAGGCGAGCAGCGACCATAAGGAGCTGATTCCGATGATCGAGCGTGCCGAGGAGCGGGGCGAAGGTCGCTCGGGGCGCTCGCGCCCCGCCGGACGGAGGCCGCGGCAGTAGGCAAAGTGGCCTCCGTGCTCCACCTACGGAGCCGGCCGGTATCGCCGAGGAGGTCGAACAACAGGGGTAGCGAAACAATACCCGGCGGTGCGACGATCCAAGGTACACCAGCGGCGGAAAAACAGAGAAAAACGGGGACATGAAGATGAAGCGCGATCGGATCGCGAGGAGCAAGTGCGATGCCTAGATTCCGATGGGAGGGTGTGAATCGGTCCGGCCAATCGGCGTCCGGCGTCATGGTGGCCGACAATGCCGACGCTGTAGGCGCCGCACTACGACGCCAGCGGATTCGCTCGACGAAGATTGCCCCTGCCAAGAAGGGCATGAACTTCCAGTTTTTCCAGGGCAAGGTCGACCCGTTGATCGTGTCGGTCTTCACGCGTCAGTTCTCGGTCATGATCGACGCCGGTTTGCCGCTTGTGCAGTGCCTGGAGATCCTCGCCGGCCAGGCCGACGACGAGAGCTTCGCCGAGATCCTCGAGGGCGTGAGCCGCGAAGTCGAGGGTGGCTCAACCCTGGCCGACTCCATGCGCCAGTACGACAGGGCTTTCACCGAGCTGTACTGCAACATGGTCGCCGCGGGTGAAGCGGGGGGTATCCTCGACGTCATTCTGCGGCGGCTGGCCGAGTACCTCGAAAAAGCCGTCAAGCTGAAGGCGGCGGTAAAATCGGCGTCGATCTACCCGATCATCATCATCACGGTCGCGGGGGTCGTCGTGTTCATCATTCTGTGGAAGGTCATTCCGACCTTCGCCGGCCTGTTTGCCGGCCTCGGCGCGCAGCTTCCCATGCCGACGCGCATCGTCGTTGCGGCGTCGAACTTCGTCGCCAACTACACGGTGTTCGTCGTCGGCGGCTTGTTCGGCTCGATCTATGCCACGCGGCAGTGGCACAAGACCGATACCGGTGAGAGGGTGCTCGACGGTATCGTCCTGAAGATGCCGGTCATCGGCTTGATCATGCGCAAGATCGCGGTGGCTCGTTTCACCCGTACGCTCGGCACGCTGGTCGCCTCGGGTGTGCCGATTCTCGATGGCCTCGAGATCACGGCAAAGACAGCGGGTAACCGCGTTATCAAGGATGCGATCATGGAGACCCGCAAGAGTATCGAGGCGGGCAAGACGATTGCCAAGCCGCTCGAGGCCACCAATGTGTTTCCGCCGATGGTCACCCAGATGATCTCCGTCGGTGAGGAAACCGGTGCGCTCGACACCATGCTCAGCAAGATCGCCGACTTCTATGAGGATGAGGTCGACACCGCGGTCGACAACCTGATGGCCTTGCTCGAGCCGGTGATGATCGTCTTCCTGGGCGTGGTCATCGGCGGCATCGTCATTTCGATGTACTTGCCGATGTTCGAACTGATCAACAAGATCTAGCCCGTTGAGATATGCGGGCTAGCAGCCGCGGTGGACGGCCGATCATGAGTGGGCGCCGCGGTTCTCCGCGCCAGAAGTCCAGCAGCGTAGCGGGCGACAGGCGCAAAGGCCTGCCGTCGCGGAAATCAAGGACCTCGCAGCGCCGCGGACGCTCGGCGACCTCTACGCTCGACGGCGTCCGGGCGCCGACCCTCGACGAACGCGACAGCCAGCTACGCTGGCTGTTGCTGCTTCGCGTCGCCATCGCCAGTTCCGTCCTGCTGGTGGTGATGTATATCCAGTTCCTGGTCGGTTCGGCGAATTCCCTCCAACCGCTCTTCGTCGTGGTCGGGATGGTCTACGCTCTTTCGATCGTTTGGGCGGTGCTCCACGATCCCCTGCTCGAGTGGCCGCCCTTCGCCGGCGTGCAGCTCTCGACCGACGTCTTCCTGGCCACGTCGCTGGTCTATTTCATGGGCGGCGTGCGCTCGGCGTTCGTCGTTCTCTACCTCGTGATCGTCGCCGCCGCCGGGCTCATGCTGACCCGGCGAGGCGCCATCTACATCGCCGGTCTGACGGTCGTTTGCTACGGCCTCGTCGGCCTTTCGGTCTACGCATCGGTGCCGCTGATCGAGCGGCTGCCGCCGTCGATCCAGAGAGCCTTCAACCTCGGGCTGCTCGGCGATCCGATCGAGTACGACGAGCTCTATCTGCGGCTGTTCGCGCTGCTGCTCGTTTCGTACGGCGTGGCCTGGTTGTCGTTCACGATGTCGTCTCGATTGCGCCACGCCGGCTTCATGCTGCGCACCCGCCAGGCCCAGCTCCGTGCCCTTCGCCAGCTGCACGAGCGCATCATCCACGGAATGACCAGTGGCCTGGTGGCCACCGACGCCGAGGGGATCGTGGTCACCGCCAACCGCGCCGCCGCCGAAATCACCGGGTGCAGCATCGCCAAGCTCATCGGCCGGCCGGTATGGCGCATCTTTGGCGACGACAAGGAGTTTCTCGACCGTCTCAATGAGCGGCTCGGTGAGAATCGGGTGTATCGAACCGATCGGTCGATCCAGGCGGCCGATGGCACCTGGAAGACGATCGGCATGACGGTGGCGCGGCTCGAAGACGATGAGACCGAGGGCGATACGCCCAAGACGGTGTCGGTCTTCATGTTCCGCGACCTCACCGACATCAAACGGATGCAGCGAGAGCTGCGCATCCGCGAGCGCATGTCGGTGCTGGGCCAGATGGTCGGTTCGATTGCGCACGAGATCCGCAATCCGCTGGCTTCGATTTCCGGGTCGCTGCAGCTTCTCGGGCGCAGCAATCTGCGCTCGGATGATCCCAATGCCGAAGAGCTCATCCAGATCGTCGTGCGCGAGTCCGATCGCCTGTCGCGCACCATCGAAGACTTTCTCGAGTACGCCAAGCCGGGCCGCTTTGACCCCGAGGACACGGACCTTCTCGAGCTCGTCAACGATACGTTCACGTTGCTGCGCAACAGCCCCGAGCTCCACGCCGACCACTCGCTCTCGGTGATCGCCGAGCCCGGCTCCTATGACGCTGTTGTTGATCCGGGGCAGATCAAGCAGGTGTTTTGGAACCTGGCGCGCAACGCCGTGCAGGCGATGCCCAAGGGCGGAGCCCTGGAAGTGTCCGTGCGGCGAACCCCAAGGGGGATCGAGATTACCTTCGAAGATGACGGCACCGGCATGACGTCCGAGCAGATCGAGACTTTCTTTCAGCCCAGCGTCTCGGCGCAATCGAAGGGTACCGGCCTCGGGTTGGCGGTGGTTTATCGAATTCTGGATCGCCACGGCGTACGGATCGAAGTAGATTCAGAAATCGGCGGCGGAACCCGTTGCATGTTGATGTTCGGGGAACGAACGATAGTCGAGTCCGAAGAGCAGACGGTCTTGATCGGCGGCGATCCCGTGCGCAGCGGCGACGGCGGGCGTTCGCCGGGCGAAGAATGAGCCGTATCCTCATAGTCGACGACGAGCAGAGCATGCGCCAGATGGTGGCCATCGCCCTGCGCCAAGAGGGCTACGACGTGGTCATCGCCGAAGATGGCGAGGTCGCCTGCCGCGAGCTGCAAGCCAGCAAGGTCGACGTCGTTGTCTCCGATATCAAGATGCCCGCTTTCGACGGCATCGAGCTCCTGCGCTTTGCGCGCGAGAACTCTCCCGGTACCGAGGTCATCCTGATGACCGCGTATACGTCGACCGAGTCGGCGATCGAGGCCTTGCGGCTCGGCGCGTACGATTACATCAGCAAGCCCTTCGAGATCGACGATCTCAAAATCACCGTGGAGCGCGCCCTCGAGCGAGGCGAGCTGCGCAGCCAGAACAAGTTGCTGCGCCGGCAGCTTTCCGACCGTCACAAGGTCGATGAGCTCATCGGTCGCTCGCCGAAAATGCTGCGCGTCTTCGATCTGATCCAGCGCCTTGCCGATTCCGAGATCACCGTCCTGATCACCGGGGAGAGCGGTACCGGCAAGGAGCTCGTTGCCAAGGCCATCCACAACGAGGGCGTCCGCAGCGCCGAGCCGTTCATCACCATCAATTGCGCCGCCATGCCCTCCCAGTTGCTCGAGAGCGAGCTGTTCGGCCACGTGCGCGGGTCGTTCACGGGCGCCGATCGCGACAAGCAGGGCCTCTTCGTCGCCGCCGCCGGCGGCACCCTGGTGCTCGACGAGATCGGCGAGTTGCCGCTGGAGATGCAGCCCAAGCTGCTGCGCGTGCTCGAGGATCACAAGGTTCGGCCGGTGGGCGCCACCAAGGAAGTCCACATCGACGTGCGCGTCCTGGCGGCCACCAACCGTGACCTGCAACGCGACGCGGCGGAGGGGCGGTTCCGCCAGGACCTTTATTACCGGCTCAACGTCATTCAGATCGATCTGCCCTCGTTGCGCGAGCGTAGCGAGGACATCCTGCTGCTGGCCGAGCACTTCCTCGAGAGGATCATCGCCGACGACGAAGACAGCGCCATTACCGGATTCTCGAGCGAGGTAAGGGAGCTCCTCGTGCGATATCCGTGGCCCGGCAACGTGCGCGAACTCGAAAACGCCGTGCGTCGCGCCGTGACCCTCGAGAGTGGCACGGCGATCCAGCCGGAAAACCTCCCGGAGAGCGTCCGGGCCGGCGGCACCCAAGCCGGCGAGACACTCATCGGCGGCCTCAGGACCGGCGAATTCGATCTGCAGGGCCAGGTGCTTGCCGACCTCGACGCCGTCGCGGCGGGTAC
>Ga0114950_10003571_pt1 | contig 12018 bp, 9 predicted proteins | sample N075metaG_FD_83503 | JGI IMG/M metagenome (GOLD analysis project Ga0114950, IMG submission 83503) | Deep subsurface microbial communities from Kermadec Trench to uncover new lineages of life (NeLLi) - N075 metaG | ecosystem: Environmental > Aquatic > Marine > Ocean trench > Sediment | place...
AGCGTCCAGCGCTGGATGAAGTAGCGGTGGATCGGCGCATCGTCCGACGGGTCATCGGGCGTTCTCGCGCCTTCCCGGCCGTCGAAGTCGAAGGTGTCCTCTGCGTTATAGAGGAGGTCGGAGGCTTCGACGAACTCGAAACCACCCTCGATAATCTCTTCCCGGGCCAGGTCTTCGTTCAGCCGGTGCACCGACTCGTCGCGCTCGTCGGTCTTGTCGGTGTGCGCGTCAATCGCACCGAGAATGCCGCCCGGCTTGAGTACACGCAGCATGCGCGCCGTGTTGGCGATGCGCTCCTCGCGCTCGCCGAAATCGTGATAATTGCGCACCGTGATCAGCACGTCGAGGCTGTTCTCCGGAATGTCCTCGAGCCTGCCGATGATCTCGACGTTCGCCATGCTGCCCTCGACGTTGCGCGAATCGTAGGTGTCCTGGGCACTCTCCATCGCACCCTCGCGCAATGTATCGCCCAGCGCCAAAATAGCGTAAACCTTGCCCTCGGAACCGACGATCTGGCCGAGGATGTGGGCGTTGTACATGCGAGATGTGGACAGGTCACCGACCGCCATGCCGGGCTCGACGCCGATGAAGGCATACAGGTCGAGCGGCTTGATGCCGCCGTCGCGATAGTGGTCGTCGTCGGTGCGGCCGGGAACGTCGAGAATCGCGGCATCATAGCTGATGGCTTCAGCCACCGGCTCCGGGGCCACTTCTGTGGCGCTGTCGGCCGCCGGCTCGTCGCCGGCGCAGCCGAAGCCGAAACCGGCAGTCAATAGGACCAACAGCAAGTATCGAAGCGCGGACCCCGAAGGGTTCGGACGGGAGCGCTGCAAATCGGACATTTCATCCTCCTGGTAAACACAGCAGCCGCGGACCGGTAAGCTACCCGACCCACAAGGCCGTTGCCATCCGGGTTCCTACCTGGGAACGCCGAGAGTACGCGGCAACTGCGACCTTGTCCAGACCCGGCCCCGTGGTTTCTACCGTCCGCCGGGCAGCAGCTCCTTGAGCTCCTCCAGCCAGTTCAGAACGACGGTAATGTATGTGGAGCCTGAGGAATCCGGGTCCGGGAGGCGCATCATCAGGAAGCGCCCGTCCTCGGACACATCGTATTCGCGGCTGCCGCTCGCCGACGTCGTCTCCCGGGCGTAGGGGCTCAACGAGAATAGCTTGGTGGGTGGGCCGGGTAGAAACTCAGGCTCGAACTCGATGGCCACGGCCATCATGTGCTCGGTCCCGATGTAGAAGAGCTCACATCCGTCAGCCGACCAGGCGGGGGCGCGGCCGCCCCCGACAGAAATCACGTGAACCTCGTCGAGCTCCGGGTAACGAATGACGTCGATCTCGTCAGCGCCCGAGGAATCATCGGCGTAGGCGAGCCACGTACCGCCGGGCGAGAACGCCGGCGATCGTTCGTTGGCCGGAGTCGTCAAAATATCTCGCCGGCTCCAGTTGTTGTCTCCCGAAAGCACGGCGATGTCGCGGTCACCTCCGGTCAGGTCACGGGTGTAGATCGCCAGCTCGTTATTCGGCGACCACGAATAGGCGTTCTGGCTGCGATCGCTTGCCGGCAGAGCTTCCTCGTCGCCGGTACCGTCGGCGCGACGCAGATAGTGCCACGCCCCGCGAGGTGCCTTGGCGCCACCGGCATAGAACCGCTCCACCGGGCCGTCCGGGTAGGTAAAGCGATTACACCATGTAACCGAGATCCGACGCGTAACTCGGATAGGCGAACATGGTCGCCTTGATTTGGTTGGCGGTGAGTCCCGCCTTCATCGCCAGCGCGAACAGATTCAGCTGCTCCTCTGTTCCGGGTCCCATGACGTGGGCGCCAAGAATCCGCCCCGTGGTCTTGTCGACCAGGGTCTTGTAGGCACTGTAAGGCTCGGCCACCCGGACCGACGAATACCAATGATCGGTCTTCTGAAAGTGCACATCGATCTCCATACCCTGCCCTCGCGCCTCCTCCTCCAGCAATCCAACCCGACCGACCGGAGGCACGGTGAACACGACGCTCGGGATCGGCGGATACTCCACCCGGTGTTGGTCGGCTCCGGCAAGAAGGTTCTTGGACGCGATGCGGGCCTCGTACGCCGAGACCGGGGTCAGGTCGGGTACCGGTGTATCGGCACAATCCCCCGCTGCAAAGACAGCCGGATTCGAGACGCTGCGCATGGATTCGTTGACCCGCACGCCGCGCGGCCCATGTTCGACTTCCGCCAGGTCGAGCCTGAGCGTGTCGAGGTTCGCCACTCGCCCGGCACCATGGACAATGGCGTCGCAATCTACGGTGTCACTACCCGTCGGCGAGGTCACCTCGACCCGGAGTGCATCGCCCGCGAGCGTAACGCCATCGACGCACGTCTGCAGACGAACCTCGATTCCGAGCTCGCGCGTACGCTCCACCAGATCGGCCACCAGGTCGGAGTCGAAGCCCTTCAGCGCTCGTTCCCCGCGGTGAAGAATGGTGACCTGGGAGGCGCCCGCCCGCCTGGCGATGTGGGCAAACTCGAAGGAGATGAAGCCCCCGCCCACGAAAGCGATGCGCGCCGGAAGCTCCTCGAGCTCGAGAAACTGGGTACTCGTCGTCACCAAGTCCTCGCCGGGAATATCGAGCGGCGCCGGCCGCGCTCCGGTGGCAATGTGAAAATGCTTCGCTCGAACCTCGGTGTCGCCAACGTGAACAACGTTCCTCGACACGAACTGTGCGGCTCCGTGCAGGGTCACCACGCCGGCCTTCTCGAGTCCGCCTTCGACGCGCCCGGGCATCACATCGGTAAACGTCCGCTTGAACGCGATCATGTCCGCCCAGTCGATCTCGAGCTCGCTCGAGCGCAGGCCCCTGCCCGTCATTCGCCGCGCCCAGTCCAGCGCCTCGGTGACGCCCACCAACATCTTCTTGGGATCGCACCCGCGAAGCGCGCACGTGCCGCCGTAGGGGAGCGAGTCCACGCTGGCCACTTTCCAGCCCGCGTTGCTGCATGCATGCGCCACTGTGTTTCCCCCGGTGCCCGCACCGATTACCACTAAATCGAACGACTCATCCTTCGACATGAGCATCCTCTCCACGCTTCAGAGTTTCGACGCCGACCTCCTGGAATAGCCTTCGGACAACACCTTGTCCGTATTGGGACACGGATCAGGTAGGTGAGAAGACGGAGACAACCCTGACGGACGCGCTGGCGCGGTTGAACTCATGAGGTGCCTCCCCTGTGAAAAGATCGGCGGAACGAATCCACCGGAGTCTAGCCCCAGGTTCTGCGCGACAACAGAGAGCACACCGTGGACCACGATCAGGCTGATCGACTGGTTGTCCCGGATGACCTCGAGCCAGCTTGGGGCGCGCCTTTTTTTCTGGCAACGTTGGAAAAACTGCAGAAGGAGGCACAATGGATAGCACTGTAGCAGCGCCGCTCGAGCCGGGCGCGGTGCGGGTCACCGAGGCCGGCGTTGGCAACTACACCCAAATCGCCACGAATGGACGGCACGAGTGGGCCGCAGACGAGCCTGAGTTTGTTGGCGGTCGCGATGCAGGTCCGAATCCGTACGAGCTGCTCTCCGCCAGCCTTGCTGCGTGCGCGACCATCACCATGCGGATGTATGCCGACCGCAAGGGTTGGCCTCTCGAAGGGGTTTCCGTCGACGTGAAGCACGACAGGATCCACGCCAAGGACTGCGAGGATTGCGAAACGCAGCAAGGCATGATCGATCGGCTCGACAAGACCGTCCGCATCATGGGCGACCTCGACGAGGATCAGATCGACCGGCTGATGGAGATCGCCGATCGCTGCCCGGTGCATCGTACGCTGACGAGAGAGATCCAGATCGTCACATCCCTAGGGAGAAGGACATGAGGAAAATCAACCGGCCGGTGTTGGGCTCCGTCGCGCTTCTCGCGCTGCTGCTGGGCGGGTTCGCATCCCAGGATGCTTCCCAACCAGCAACCCGCTTCTACGTCGTGCGCCATGCCGAGCGTTTTGCGGAGTGGCCCGTACAGCCTGGTCCGGGCGCCGAGCCCCACCCGCTCAACCGCGTCGGGATGAGGCGTGCGATGGAACTGCGAACGGTCTTGCGCGACGTGCCGATCGCGGCAGTGTACTCCACCGATAACCGTCGCACCTGGCAAACCGCCACGCCGGTCGCCATCGCGGCGGGCGTCGAGATCACCCCGTACGGCGGGCCGGGCTCCCCCAGCCTTGCCGCCTGGGCAGTCACCATGAGGGACCGGCACCGAGGGGAAAGCGTTCTCATCGTCGGGCACTCCAACACCGTGCCGACCATCGTCAGGACGCTGAGCGGCGTTGACGGCGACTTTGGCGTCGGAGCGGACCACGACAACCTGTTCGTCGTCACCATCACGGGCGGCGCCGCCGAGGCCAACACCGTCGAGCGCCGACGTTACCCCGTGGTCGAGCATCTCGCCGACGTCGAGTTATTGGGGGATATCGCCGGCGAGAACGATCTGAGCGCCGTTGCGATGAGCGCCGACCACTCGCAGTTGATCATCGCCTCCGATGAAGGATCCGCGGTCCAGGTCTTCGTCGGTGCCGGTGACCGGTACACGGCGCTGGCGACCATCGAGTTGAGCGACGATGGCGAGGAGATCGACATCGAGGGCATCACGCCCCATGGCGGCGGCAATGTCTACTACGCAGTCGGCTCGCATTCATGGCGACGGCGCAACATCTTCCGTCAACAAGATGCGACCAGCAGCTACGCCGACATCAAGGATCGGTTCGAGCTCGACTCGCCCGACCGCGAGGCCGGCCGCGAGCATCTGATTCGGTTCGAGGTCGACCCCGCCACCGGGCAGCTCGCCGCCCCGGTCGATGACGACGACGATCTCGCTGGAATCTTCGCCGAGGACCAGGTGCTGAAGACGTTCAGCGGCATCCCCAGCAAGGAGAACGGCATCGACATCGAGGGCATCGCGTCGGACGGCGAGCATCTCTATCTCGGCTTTCGCGGCCCGGTCTTGCGCCACGGGTTGGTCCCGGTCGTCGTGCTTTCGCCCGGGACCGACGCAGCACTGGAGCTCCGCTACGTGATGCTCGACGGCCACGGCATCCGCGACATCACCGCGGTCGAGGGCGGGTTTCTGATCGTGGCCGGACCGGTGGGCGATGGCGTCCCGGAGCAATGGCTCTACTTCTGGGACGGCAACGACTGCCTGCCGGGCGTTCGGGGTAGCAACGATCCGCCGATGGGCGAGGTCGTCTACCTGGGATCGATCCCGTCACCCGCGGCCTCGGCAGGAGCGAAGGCGGAGGCGATTGTCGTCCTCGAAGATCCGGGCGCTCCCGGTGCCCCGGACGGCGGCTTCTACGAATTCTACATCGTGTACGACAGTGCTCCGCGAGGCAGGCTGACGCGTTTTCGCGCGCCCCACCCGGACAGGCTCCGCGGCAGCATTAGCCCTGGGTAGGTGTCGGCGGCGGCGGCGCAAGGCGCCGTCACAAAGGCGTTTTATAGGCCCCAACCCTCTCGAAACGCGGGCTTGATGTACTTGTCCGCCTCGGGCGCGTTGGTGGCCTTCATGTTGGCGCCATCCCAGAGGATCTTCTTGCTGGTGCGCAGCGCGACGTTGCCCAGCAAGACGACTTCGGTCAAGGGGCCGGCGTAGTCGAAGTTGGAGCTCGCGGGGTCCGCGCCCCGGCAGGCTTCGATCCAGTCGAGGCGGTGCTCGCTGACACGGGGGATGGTCTTGGCGGGACGTTCGTACGCCTGCATCTTCGGTTCCGGGATAATGCGCGGAGATCCGCCCCAGCCACCGCACAGAATGACGCCGTCGTCGCCGACGAAGTAGATACCCTCGTCCTCCATCCTGCGGCCTTCCTCGAGCTCGGCGGGGCGGGGCGGCAAGAGACCGCCATCGTGCCAGGTCATGGCGAGCGCCGGCATGTCGCCGCGAGCCGGATACTCGTAGTAATAGACCGCACCCACGGGCACGGTTTCGTCGCTCAGCCGCGTCGAGTGGGCCTCGACGCTCGTCGGGTGGGTCAGGTCGAGGGCCCAGATCGCCGGATCCAGGTTGTGGCAGGCCATGTCCCCGATGGCGCCGGAGCCGAAGTCCCACCAGCCACGCCAACGATAGGGAGCGTAGGCTGGATTGTACGGGCGGTAGGCAGCCGGCCCGAGCCAGCGGTCCCAATCCAGGTCCGCCGGTACCGGTGGCGTCTCCACGGGGCGGAAATCGGTCGGCGACCACTTCAGCCCTCCGGACGACGTCCAGCCGTGCACTTCGCGTACGGGCCCGATGGCGCCGGCCCGCAGCCACTCCACGGTCAGACGAATCCCCTCACCGGAATTGCCGTGGTTGCCCATCTGGGTGGCGACGCCCGCTTTCCGAGCGGCCTCGGTGACCCGTCGAGTCTCGTAGATCGAATGCGACAGCGGCTTTTCGCAGTACACATGCTTGCCGCGGCTGATGGCCGCCAGCGAGGCCACGGCATGGATGTGATCCGGTGTGGCGATGACGACGGCGTCGATGCTCGGCTCGCTGTCGAGCATCTCGTTGAAGTCCACCTAGGTGTTGCACCCGTGGTAGGTCCCGGACTTGATCTGCTCGGCGTAGTGTTGCTCTACGTACTCCAGTGCCGGCTTCAGCCCCGCCCTCTTGTCTCTGTAGTAGTACGGGGTGTAATCGTTCTCCCCGGCGACATCACAGAGCGCCACCACCTGTACATCGTCGATACCGAGGAATCCTTTGAGATTGGTCTTGCCCTGGCCGCCGAGACCGATGAAGGCAAGGTTGACCGTTTCGCTGGGCGCCGGCCGGCCCGGCGCGCCGAAGACCGATCGCGGTGCGATGGTCAACCCGGCACCGGCCCCTGCCGATGCGGCGATGAACTGACGCCGGTTCAGGGAACGTGCAGTCGAATGACGATTCTGCCGATCGCTCTTCATCCTCAACCGTCCTCTCTCCCGGATCGAACTCAGTGGGGGAAACCGATGATGGTTTCATGCCTCGCAGCCCTCGAGATCCTACTCCGACTGAAGAGCGCGGCCCAGGAGAGTCTCACCTGCGGACCGAGGGGCAGCGCCCGTCACGCGATGTTCTATTCGAAGCGTAGGGCCGAGATCGGATCTACGCGCGCAGCGCGCCGCGCCGGAATCCAGCAGGCAACGAGCGCCACGATGGAGAGGCCCACAGGAACCGAGACGAAGGTCAACGGGTCGTAGGCGCCGACGCCGAACAGCAGGGTCTCGAGCAGGCGGGCCAGCGCGAGCGACGCAGCCAGCCCGATCGTCAGGCCAAGCAGCAACAACCCCATGCCGCGCCCGACAACCAGCCGCATGACGTCGTCCGTCCCGGCGCCGAGCGCCATGCGCACGCCGATCTCACGGGTACGCTGGCCAACGCTGTAGCTGATCACACCGTACAAGCCGATGGCCGCCAGCAGCGCAGCCGCGGCGGCGAACGCCACCAGCAACGCCATGATCAGCCGCTGTGGCGCGACGGTGCCCGAAATCACCTCCCGCATGCTCGAAACGCCACTGAACGCGAGGTCGGCGTCGATCTCCCAGACCGCCGCCTGCACCTGACGCACCCACCGGTCGGGAGAGCCGTCGGTGCGCACCACGAGGCTCATGAACGGAGACGGGTTCTGTTTGTACGGAAAATAGAGCGCCGGCTGCTCCTCCGCATCGAGCCCGAAGTGCTTGGTGTCGGCGACCACGCCGACCACCTCCCGCCAGATGGAACCGTCGATGGTAATGCGGCCACCGACAGGGTCCTCGGCAGGCCAGTAGCGACGCTCCGCGGTCTCGTTGATCAGCACCACCAGCGGCGCTTGATCGTGATCTGCAGTACCGAACCAGCGGCCCCGCTCGAGGCGCATCTTCATCAGGTCGAGATACTCGGGGCTGACCGACCGCAACCAAGCAACCGGAGCGCGCTCACCCGGGGCGCGCTCCCGCCCTTCGATGAGGAAGCCGCTATCGGAGTTTGCTCTGCCCATCGGTATCGTGTTGATCACACCGGCGCCTTCAACGCCGGGCAACTCCTCGACCCGTTCCCTCATTCGGTCGACGAAGGAGATCATCGCGGTGCCGTCCGCGTAGCGCGCCGATGGTAACAACACCTGCTGGGTTAACAGATTAGCGGGGTCGAAACCCGGATCCACGTTGACCAACGCCACAAAACTGCGCAGGAGCAAAGCGCCGCCGATGAGCAGGGTGAGCGCCAGCGCCACCTGGGCCACCACCAACGAGCCACGCAGCCGCTCTCCGAGCACCCCACCGCTCGCACCCCTTCCACCCTCCTTGAGAGATTCGTTGAGCTGCGGCCTGGAGGCGCGCAGCGTCGGTGCCAGGCCGAAGACAAGGCTGGTCAAGACGGTCACCGACAGGGTGAACAGCAGTGCCGTGGAGTCGACGCTGACGCTCTGGAAACGTGGCACCGTGCCAGGCACCACGCGAACCAGTAGATTCACGCCCCACAGCGCCAGAAGGAACCCGACGATCGACCCGCCAATCGCCAACATCAGGCTTTCGGTGAGCATCTGCTGAAAAAGTCGTGTTCGGGTCGCCCCCATGGCCACACGGATGGCGACTTCGCTCTGCCGCCCGGTGGCCCGCACCAGGGTCAAGGCGGCAACGTTGGCGCAGGCGATGAGCAGCAGAAGGCCTACCGCGCCGAGCAGGACCAGCAGTCCCGAACGAACCGGGCCCACAACCGTGTCGAGCAGCGGTTGGAGATACAAGCCGACACCCTGGTTGGCACCCGGGTACTCCTCTTCCAAGCGCGCCGCGATGGTGCTCATGTCGGATTGGGCGCGCTCGAGGCTGACGCCGTCCTTCATGCGGGCAACGGCGCGGATGGTCACACAACCTCTGCCGCACGAGTTGGTCGCATCGATGCGCAATGGCGCGAAGATGTCGCCACCGGCACCGAACGGCACGGCGAAATCGGCGGGCATCACGCCGATCACGGTGGCCGGCCTGCCATTCAACGCGATGGTCGTCCCGATGACGGCCTCATCACCGTTGAAACGTCGTTGCCACAAGGAGTGCCCGAGGATGACGACGAACTCGGCAGCGGCGGCAGTGTCTTCCTCGGGACGAAAGCTGCGCCCGAGAATCGGTTCGATCCCCAGAACCTGGAATCCCTCGTAGGAAAAACTCGCGCCGGCGAGCGTCTCCGGCGCGTCGACGCCGGTAAGCGTGGGGCGGAAGCCGTCGATCGCGAAGATGGCGTCGAAGACCTCGTTGCCGGCGCGCCAGTCGACCAGGTTGTCGAACGACGCCCACTCGGTGAGCGGACCATCACGCCGCGTGAAGTCCTGCCACACCACCACCAGCTCCTCGGCGTCGGGGTAGGGCAAGGGCTCCAGCAACACCGAGTTGACGATGCTGAACACGGCGGTGTTGGCGCCGATTCCCAGTCCGAGTGTCAGTACCGCGATGGCGGTGAAGCCGGGGCTGCGCGCCAGCATGCGGAGTCCGTACTTGAGGTCTTTTGCGAGTCGATCCACGGGGTTGCTTGCCTTTCCAGGGAGCAGGGAAGGTGCGCTCGGTGCCGAAGGGAACCTGCCCCCGGCGGTGTCTACCAGATCCCCAGCTTCAACGTCAGGCGGAGGCGGACCGACCCGTCCTCCACCGACAGGTCGTGAATCTCGAGAGCGGACACACCGAATGATTGATTCTCGTGCAGGATGCGGTTCATCGCCCCCATGAGGTCGACATCGTGCGTCATCGGTAGCTCCACTCCCGCCAGATCGAGAAGCGCCGCCGTTAGCTTGGGCAGTGACTCCGTCTTGACCTCGAAGATCTCGAAGGCCATGGTGCTGCCCTGCGCCGACAGTCGCGCCGACATCGTTACGGTCGTGCTGGTCCCGGGACCACCCACGCATCTGCCCAGTGCTTCGGTGCCTCGCCGCCGGTAGTATTCCGCTGCGACTCGCACGAGGCCGTCCTCGACAACGACGCTCGGGCTCTGGATGAACTCGTAGCTGCAGGTTGAGTACTCACGAAAGTGGAACCGCCCGCCGTCCGTGAAGTAGATGACCTGCAGGAATTCCTCCATCAGCGCCGCGCTGAGCCGCAGTTCGCTGATGTTCGACTCCGTGGCCTGGGAACTCGTCACCGCCTCCACCGCTTGAACACTCGCCGCCTGGAGATTCCAAGCGTGAGCCGTTGACCGGTGGGGCAGCGCGCCGGAGCCCACCCCGAACGCCAGCATCGACAGGATCGGCAGCCAGCGAAGCGCCGTAGAAATGCTCATCGTCGCAAACCTCCTCGAGAACGCTCCTTTGGCGCTCGCTTGGGGAGCTAGCCGAGCTCCCGAACCCAGATATTCCTGTAGCTCACCAAGTTTCGGTGGTCCTGAAGGCTCAACGGCAACTTGGCAGGATGAGCTTCGTATGCAGGCTCGCCAATGAACACCGTCGGGCCCCTCAGCTCGAAGTGATTCTGAATGAGCACGCCGTTGTGAAACACGGTGATCGTCGAGCGCCGCTCGACGTTTCCGGCGGCGTCGAAGCGCGGTGCCATGAACACGATGTCGTAGCTTTGCCACTCACCCGGCGCGCGGGTCGCATTGACCGCCGGGATCGACTGCTTGTAGATGCTGCCGGCCTGGCCGTTCGAATAGGTCGCGTTGTCGTACGAGTCGAGAACCTGAACTTCGTACCGCCCCATCAAGAACACACCGCTGTTGCCGCGCCCTTGGCTCTCGCCGACGATATCGGTGGGGCTACGCCACTCCATGTGCAGCTGGACGCTGCCGAACTCCTGCCGCGTCCGGATATCGCCGCTGCCGGGGGCGATAGTGAAAGCTCCATCCTCGACCGTCCAGGCAGCGTCCCCATCGCGGCCTTGCCACGCCGAGAGGTCGGACCCATCGAACAGCACGACCGCGTCGGACGGCGCCGTGCTCGTGTCGCCGGGATCGATGTTCGCGGGCACCGGGTCCCAAACCTCGGTGGAGGCCGGATCGGGGCGTTGTGGTTCGGCCGCGGATGCGACGAGAGCGATGCACAGGACACCGGCCAACGCCGCCCCGGCCCGCGTGGCGGCGGAATTTTTCCGGAGTTTCCTTCTCGAGTGGCTCATCGTCTTCGCCTCCCTTGCTCGAAATCCAGGCGTTGGCAGCCCGTGTACGCCCTGACCTGGATATCTCAACGGGTCACGGCTGCGCGAGCGACCCGTTGAGAATATCCGGGTTAGCTTAGTTGCGTCGGCCCTCCATGTCACATGGGGTCCGCTTTGACGAGCTTGCGGGGGCTCGGTAACATCCGCGTCGATGCTCTTCCACGCCCGATCGTTCCTGTGCCTTACCCTCGCCCTGCCCGTTCTCGGCCTCGCCGAGGGTCAAGGCGAGAAGGTCCTCGCGTCTGCCGCGCAGCAAATGAAGCCCATCGAGCTCGAGCTGCCGCAGCCGATGTTCGTGGGAACGCCGCAGAACTTCCGCGTTTCCGACCTCGAACGCCCGCTCGGAAGACCCCGTCCGCCTTTCCTGGCGCCGCCGGGGACGAGCAACGTGGCGCTCGGAAAGCTGGTTGCCAGCAGCGACGCCCTTCCCATCATCGGGGAACTCGAGCAAATAACCGACGATGACAAGAATGCTGCCGACGGCTACTACGTGGAACTGGGCCCGTTCGGCCAGCACGTAACGATCGACCTCGAGACCCGCCACACTATCTACGCGATCGTTGTGTGGCACTTCCACATGCAGGCGCGAGTGTATTCCGATGTCATCGTGCAGGTCGCCGACGATGCCGATTTCATCACCAACGTCACCACCGTCTTCAACAACGACCGCGACAACTCCTCCGGTGTCGGGGTAGGGAACGACCTGCACTACGTCGAGACTTCCGAGGGACGGCTCATCGATGCGCGGGGGGTCGAAGGACGCTACGTTCGCCTGTACAGCAACGGCAACACGAGCAACGACCTGAATCACTACATCGAAGTGGCCGTCTACGGGAAACCGCTGGGCTAGCCCGGATATCTCATCGGGTCACGGCTGCACGAGCGCGATGGCGCGCGATGACTACGTTGCGCTTGCTTCGGGTG
>Ga0114950_10003572_pt1 | contig 12012 bp, 12 predicted proteins | sample N075metaG_FD_83503 | JGI IMG/M metagenome (GOLD analysis project Ga0114950, IMG submission 83503) | Deep subsurface microbial communities from Kermadec Trench to uncover new lineages of life (NeLLi) - N075 metaG | ecosystem: Environmental > Aquatic > Marine > Ocean trench > Sediment | place...
CTGAAACTCGACGGCCGGAAGTTCAACAGAGAGTCTGTAAGCCTCGTCCCAGGACCAGACCTCCTCCGCACCCGCCGTCTTCGCCAGTACTACGGTCCCGAGTAACAATAGAATACCGACGACTTTCGAAACACCCCCGAATTTGCCTGTTTGCACGTTTTTTCCTCCCACGAAAAAATTCATTGCGTTTTTGGGTCACGAAATGTCACAGTTTGCCGCGTCCTGAACACCCAAGTGCCTGAATCGGGATGCTGAGGCATCGGCCGAGCTAATCCCTCCACAGCCACGACTTTCCTTCGTTCCTAACTTGCAAGTCGCGTGCCCGCTCCGTTGGAGCACCACCCGATTGCATAAGATCCTTGTTAGCATAGAATTAAGATGAACCCTCGGCGTCAGCCGAGAGACTCACAAGGGGCGAGATTCGGCCCCCAGGGGGGCACAAGGGGCAAAATACCACCCTTTGGATACGCTTGGGCGACCATCGACCTGGCAAGAGGCTGATCCAAGATGCCAGCGGATACTGGAGGCGGAGGATTTGCCGCTTTCGACTCGATGCCCGACGCGGTGATCGTCGTGGGCCGGAACGGCACGATCGTGCATGCAAACGTGCATGCTGAACAGTTCTTCGGCTACGAGCAAGGCACCCGCTGATGCTACCCACGCTCGGGTGGCCATGGAAGTGGGCACAAACTCACTATGCACAAACTCACTATGACTGCTCCACCAACGTCCCGTCTCAGGGTCCGCATGAACAATGCGCATCTCTACGCCGCGACCCAGTGCACTCCAGGGAACGTGTTCGGAATGCAAACAGTGAGTCATCGAATGCTCCGATCGTCGTCGCGCCGGACTTGGTTCTCGCCGCCTTCGCCTGATTCTGCCCGGCGCTTCAATCCGCGGTTTGTCTCCCTGAACATCGTCTCCGTCAGAAGCTGACCTCTTATGAAAGGTACAAGCAGCCCACGGAAAAAGGCGTCGTTGTGGACGGTACATCCTCCTTCTTCAGCTTGAATCCGAAACGTGTGCCGTGCCTTGAACAAGAGCGGCAAACCGCTCTCCCAGGTCAGTTGTCGACTCGGATCCACCACCGTCAGCTTGATTTTCAGATTCTGTGTTTTGCCAGTTGGAGTAGCACTTGTGAGTTCAACCTTGGCGCCCTCCTTCAAAGAGCCTGAGAAACCGGGATCGGCGGCATTCCACTCGGGCCATGAGTCGAAGTCTGTCAGGACTTCCCAAACGTGCTCAGCGCTCCCGGTTATCTGGATCACGGTCCGAATCTTATGAGCCATGCTACACACCTCGAAGTCCCACAGGGGGGGGAGCCTTCTGGCTCCCCCCTTGCTTGCTGAGTTCAGCCCCTTTAGGGCTGAGCGTTCGTGAACCACTCCTGCTTGTTTTTGGCGAAGTGACGGCGGTACCAATCAGCGATAGCACGGCCGAGTGCCACCGGTTGATCCTCCTGTACGAAGTGCAGGCCAACTCCAACGTAGGCGGTGTCGATGTTCTTGATGTGCTCGACGCGCCAGCGCACGTCATATTCTTCGGTTACCTCGCCAGGGGTGCCGTAAATGTCCAGGAACTGTGTGTCGGTCTTCAACATCCACTCGTTGTAATCCTTCATGGCCTGGTCGTTATAAGGCTGGTCCCCATCGAGACCCACTTCGCGAGCCCACATGAAGATCGGTTTGCGATCTTTGATCTCGCGGGAGGGCTTGCGGTAGGCATACATCTCACGCTGCGACAATTCACGATAAGTGTGAATTTGCATTGTTTCTTCGATGAACAAGTTCTCGTCGTACACCAAATGATCTGCCTCATCGCTCTTATACAGCCTGTAGTGATGGATGGCGCCTGCTTTGCCACGGCGTTTCACGGCTTCTTTCGTATCAAGAATGGGGTAGAACGGTGCAACCAGAGCTTCAATCAGGGTAATGCCCTTGACGCGACTGGAATTCTTACTGGCCCAGTCCATTCCGATCACGGATCCCCAGTCATGAATGACCAGTACGATGTTGTCGCCCAGGTTCAGCTTCTTCATGATTTCGGCAACATAGCGCTGATAATCGGCGAACTTGTATTCGATATCGGGTTTGCCTGAGTCGCCGTGACCGGGCAGATCAAAGGCAACGATTCGGCCATAGGGCTCTAGGTACGGCAGAATGTTGCGCCAGACGTATATTGATTCAGGTGCGCCGTGAATGAAAACGATGGCATTCCCCTTACCCTCGTCAACATATGCGATCTTTGTATCCAATACCTGCATGGTTTTCTTGGTGTAGCGCAGGTCCGAACGAGGCACCATAGCCTCAAACATGCGGGCGACATCGCCCGGCTCACCCGGCTGTTCGTTGAAGGGCAAGGTGAGCGATGGTTCCATTTCACGCTCTTGCGCTTGTAGCAGACTGCCAGTGGCCATGATGAACATGGCCAAGATTCATGATACTGTCCGTTTCATGACAGGCTCCCTCGAGAGAAGTCGCTACGCCGATGCTTATCCAGCACCACGATGTAGCGAATATTGGATTGCTTGCCAGTATTTCTTAATATCAGGGTCTTGCCCCCGTGTTAAAAACCTCTTATGTCAAGTCAACTAACCCGCCCCGTTGCAAGCGGCGCTAAACACGAAGATCTCACCCACCCCGGGTGACATCCGTCACGATTCGGCGTCCATGCAGCGGCTGTGTCGGACGATTGTTGCCACTGAAGAGCGCCTTGAACTCGTCTATCTGCGCAGCCGATAGCGATATGGGTTCCTCGAATACGAACCAGCGCACCTGTTCCCAGCACGGCGGCGTGGTGAGCGAGCCGTCGTAGCGATAGGTTCTTCTCGATCGCGGCAGCAGTTCGTCGATGTTCACTGTCACGTGTTCGAGATGAACCTCGACACCCTTCCTTGTCGGCAGGTTATTCCACACCGTGTCAAAGACTGGATTGTGCTCTCCCTCCTCGATGAACACGCCGATCACAGCCAGATCACCTCCGGCAGCCTTGTGCACGAGGTGCATCTCCATGGGAAAGTGCTTTCCGTCGACCGTGTGTTCGCTTGGGGAGTGAAAATGACCCTGGAGCAGGTCGTAGTTCATTCCGGCGACGGTCAGGGTATCGCCCTGGGTATAGTTGATCTGCACCGTGTGGCCGTTATGCAGCACATCGGCAACATGTTCCTGGTGAATGATCTTAAGCGTCGCAGGCTCGAACCGGAGAACCATATCGTCCAACTCGGACGTGGCTGCGTCTCGAATATCGATCGGCGATTGTGAGCGTCCGTCGGCGCAGATCGACCATTCCGAATTCAGCTCCGCCCATCTGTCCGGACCGTCGCTGGAGTTGTATCCCCAGTGCACGACGTGACCCAGGGAACCGTCGTGTTGTTCCTCTGCGCTCTCTTCGGCGGATCCTCCGCAGGCGACACACACGAGAAGCACCCAGATCCACAGGGCCGCAACAGCCCGTCCTCGATTGTTGGTCTCGCACATGGTCAGACACTCCTCTATGCTGGGTCCACAACAGGATCGATTCAGATCAATCGCCGGTTACCGCGGTTGCCCATCGGTTGAAGTCGACCTTCAAGGAGAACTGCACCCTCCAGGCCTCCCCTCTGTCGCCGTTCTTATTCGTGCGGCGTCCCCACATCACTTCGCCCCCGAACATGACCAGGTCGGACGCATGCCAGACGAGATTCGCGTGCGGAGACTGGGTCTTGTGGATGGCGGAGTCCGGTTGACTCGGATCGTTGTCGATTTCCGCGTAGGACAAACTGACCGTAGAGCGCAGGCGCTCGCTCCAGTAATGGTCGAATGCAACCACTGCCGCGGAGACAGGCAGAGCTTCGAGATTTCCGGCAGGAGTGAGGGCGGCGTCGGAGTCGGTTCCGGCGAACGAATTCACGTAGCGGCCGATTCCACGGCCGACCACGATTTGCCCCATTATGGCGTCACGCTTGCCTACCTTGGTGCGTCCGGAAAGATTCAGCCCGTACCCCAATGCGGTTTCGTCGATATTGCCACTCTCCCCCACATATCGAAGCTGCCGCACGATTCCGGCCAACTGGACCGAGCCCCAATCGGGCTCGAACCGGACGTATCCCGGAATATCGGGGAACTCACTTCGCCCTTCCCCCGAGATTGCCGCCGGGACGGAAACCTGGCTGTCCGGATCCTCCACCGCCACCGCCCACTCCAACGTGTCGCTGGGCTTTCCCGTGTAGCGAATCATCGGCTGTCGGAGAAAGATCTCGGAGTCAGGGCCTTCGGAATCCAGGGTGTGCGGCCGGATCGCGATATCCATGAAGGTTGTCCATGTCTGGCCTCCGAGCCAGCCACGCCACTCTCCGAAGCCATGTCGCAGCCGGAAAGAGGTCCCGTCGCCGAAGAAATCGCCTTCCAGGAAGGCATGCGCTTCACCCGAGGAAGTCTCGGCCAGAAGGTCGAGATTGAACCGCATTTCTTTGGCCGAGAGGGTCGTTCGTCCGCCCAGTTTGGAGTCGGCGGACCCCTCCACCGGGATCGAATTGACCTGAAACTGAAACTCGTTGTCAATCGGATCGAGGTCCTGGATGAAGTCTACCTTGGCATAGCCGCTAAACCTCAGGGAGGCGCGGGTGCCCGGAATCTTGATCCGTCCAGGGAGGATTCCTTCCGCGAGTTTGCTCCTCGACTTCTCCTCGGACTCCTCATCGTTGGTGGAGTCGCTGTTGCTGTCGCTCGCATCCGCCTGTGCTCCGTTTTGAAGCCCGGGCGACGGCGATGCGGTCGCCTGACCTGCACGCGGTCGATCCTCGGCGGCCGCCTGCGAGAGGAAAGCAAAGACCAACACCCGCAGACCCAGCTTCAGGATGGACGGTTTGATCAGCCATTCTGAGTGTTGCCTTCGCATCCGCACAGATGTGCTAACGGTCGTCACCAGCAATGTCTCTCCTCCACCTAGTCCACCCGGCACTCGTCCTCCAAAAGCAGTTGCATGAACGACGACGCGCCCCGCACCACCGCCGCGACGGCTTCCCGAATTGCCGCCCACTCGCAAGTGAAGCTGGTCTCCTGGTCGTTACCTCAAGAAGCTGTTTCATCCAGCAGTTGAGAAATGTAGGCAGAAGCATCGATTAACTTTGTGCCTCTAGCAGAAAGGGATTTGAGTGCCCGCACACCCTCGGCATCTGCCGACTGGAGGTAGGAGAGATCCAGGTGGACGGGCCCCGCGCTCAGCTGAATCTCTTTCTGCAGAACCTCAACATCTTCGGCGGAAAAGTGACCTTCGACACGGATGGTCGTCTTGTTCTTGCCAGGAAAACTCGTAATCCGAAGCGTCATGATCACCGATCGTCTGCGCTGAAAGTGGTTTCCGAATATCTGAGAGCAAATCCCTTGCCACCATGATCTTGGACGAGTTGATTTGGTTAACTATATCAAGACATAGGACTTCAGGGATTTCATCGGCCGGCGAAAAGAGCAGAAGCAGGGGCGGTATAATGCCCCTTCAGGGGCAAAGGACGAAATTCCGCCCTTTTCTGATAGTATTCCTGGACATTGAACATTGGGGGGATGCGGTGATGGCGAGTGGTAAAGAGCGCTCAGAGTTCGCCTCGTTCGAGGCGATACCGGACGCGGTAATCATCGTGGGACGTGACGGGTCAATCGTGTTTGCGAACCGACACGCCCATCGGGTCTTCGGCTACGAGAAAGGCAAGCTCGTCGGTCTGTCACTCGAATCGCTCATCCCCACGAGGCATCGGAAGCGACACGCGCAGTTGGTCGAAGGGTTCTTCGCCAAGCCCTTGGCTCGTCCCATGGGGACAGATCGAGAGCTCCTAGGGTTGAGGAGCGATGGTAAAGAGTTCCCGGTGGAAATAGCAATTGGACCAGACGAAAGTGGCACACACACCGTGGCCGTGGTCCGCGATATCACGCCGCTTGTGAAGATGCGAGCCAACCTGAGCAAAAGCGAAGCGGAATCGCATGAACTGGGCGAGGTATTCAAGAACACGCCAATTGGCCTTTGTTTCCTAGACAGCGAACTGCGCTACGTTCGTATAAACAAGTGGCTTGCCAAGATAAATGGGCTTCCTGTGGAAGAACATCTCGGACGCAAAATCGCCGACGTGCTTCCAGAGATTGCCGCTGGGGTCGAATCGCAGTTTCGCAGGGTTTTGCAGACGGGTGAGCCGATCCTAAGTAGTTTTGTGGAGGCCACAACCCCTGCTCATCCGACGACTAAACGGACCTACATGCATAACTATCTTCTCCACAAGTCCGCCAACGGCGCCCCAGACGGCATCTTGTGCGTTGTGCAGGACGTCACCGATGCCAAGAAGAATCTCGATGAGGTGCTGGCCGAAGTCAAACGGTTAAAGGATCAACTCCAGGCCGAGAACATCTATTATCAGACGGAGATCAAGAGCAGCCACAACTTTGACGACATCGTCGGAAACAGCGAGGCGATGATGGCCACGATGTACAAGGTGGAGCAGGTGGCTGAGACTAACGCCACCGTGCTGCTATTGGGCGAGACGGGCACGGGCAAAGAATTATTGGCCCGCGCGGTTCATTCCCGCAGCAAGCGCAACCTGCGGCCTCTCATCAAGATTGACTGTACCACGCTGGCTCCCGGATTGATGGAGAGCGAGCTCTTCGGACACGAGAGAGGAGCCTTCACCGGCGCCTTCAAGTCGAAGCCCGGCCGCTTTGAACTGGCGAACAAAGGTACCGTCTTTCTCGACGAGATCGGCGAATTGCCCTTCGACCTCCAGGGGAAGCTGCTCCGTGTAATCCAGGAAGGCGAGTTCCAGCGCCTCGGCGGGCAGCGAGTGATAAAGGTTGACGTCCGGGTTATCGCGGCAACGAATCGAAATCTGCACATGGAGATGAGGGAGGGACGTTTTCGTTCCGATCTTTATTACCGTCTGAGCATTTTCCCCATCGAGATCCCACCGCTGCGGGACCGGCGCGAAGATATCCCGCTGCTGACTTCGTTCTTCGTATCCCACCGGAGCAGGGCATTGGGAAAGAAAATCACATCCATTCCAAAGGCCACCATGGATGCGCTGATGGCCTACGACTGGCCAGGAAACATTCGGGAGCTGCAGAACGTGTGCGAGCGCGCGATCATCCTGTCGACGGGCCGAAAGCTGGTCTTGAGTGATAGTTTCACGCGCACGAGCGGACGGGCGAGCGATCCGGACGAATCACTTCGAGCGTCTCTCAGGGAAACCGAGCGGCAACAGATCCTCCATGCCCTTGAGAAAACCGAGTGGAAGATCAAGGGGAATCGTAATGCCGCCAGCCGCCTCGGTATGAAGCCGAGCACTTTGAGATCGCGCATGAAGAACCTCGATATCAAGCGGCCGATCTGAACGCGAAATGTCAGCAGGTTCGAGCCTTGACATGGCCGAACTCCATGGCTGCCTACCTGTCACCCCGCAGCGTGGAAATGACATGCGCGATCCTGTTCCATCTTCGAGATTCGTGAAGTCAAGGAGCGACGATCTGCCCCTTCCCCATCTGGGGGGGCGAAACCTCGCCCCGCGGCTCCCGTTCGAGCTGGCCGAGAAATAGATATAACTCTTTTATTTTAAGCAGCTTGAGTGAGAAACTCGTCCTGGAAAATAGTGGCATGGAATGTGCGCCTCCTTGCCAAGAGTCCCATCTCTCGATAAAACCAGTCAGCCCCGTCTTTTGTGGATACCACGGCAAGATGACATTACAGATAACGAGTTCCAGCTCCGGCGGCGAGATCACGATCCGGTTGGAGGGACGCCTCGACTCCACCACGACAGGTCCGATCTGGCGCCAGGCGGTCGATGCGGCGAAGGCGGCTACAGGGTCGGTGGTCGACGCATCGGGGCTGACCTATTGCGATATCTCGGGCGTGGGTCTGCTCGTGTGCCTGGGCGAGGTGGCGGGCGAGTCGGGCGGTTCCTTCGAGATCCGGGGCCTCTCGGACGAATACCAGGTGCTCATGGATCTGTTCCGGGGGAGAGGCGAGGCCTCGGAGGGTCCGGAAGCCCGGCGGCTGTCGAGGATCGAGCGACTCGGCGAGCTTACCTGGGGAGTCTGGGTCGACATCCGCGCCATGGTGAGATTCATCGGTAACCTGATGGAGGCCGCCTGGCTGGTGCTGACGCGACGCCACAAGATCCGCTGGAGGGACACGTTGTTGGTGGTCGAGTCAGCCGGGCTGAATGCGCTTCCCATCATTCTCCTGATGGGATTCATCCTGGGCCTCATCATCGCCTTCCAGGGAGCGATCCCGCTCAGGAGATACGGCGGAGAGATCCTCGTGGCCGACATGGTCATCCTGGCCATGTTCCGCGAGCTCGGGCCGCTGTTCACCGCGATCATGCTGACAGCCAGGTCGGCCTCGGCCTTCGCGGCGGAATTGGGCACCATGAAGGTCAGCGAGGAGGTCGACGCGCTAAAGACCATGGGGATCGACCCCGTCATCTTCCTCGCCTTGCCCCGGGTGATCGCGGGAGTGCTGGTGACGCCGATTCTGGCCGTATTCATGAGCCTGGCCGGTCTCATCGGTGGAGGCGTCGTCTTTCTATCTTTGGGTTTTCCCGCCAACACCTACATTACCCGACTTCTCCTTCGCGGAGACGCGGTCGATTTCGCCTCGGGCCTCGTCCGCGCGGTTGTCTTTGGTGTCATCATTGCCTGCATCGGCTGCATGAGCGGGCTCCAGACCGGCAAGGGCGCCCGCGCGGTGGGGGAGTCCACCACTCGATCCGTCGTGAGCTCTCTGGTCCTGATCATCATCGCCGATGGCGTTCTCGCCGTCATCTATAACTTGCTGGGGATCTGATGGAAGCGAACACAACGGGAAGCAACGGGAGTGAACCGATCATCCGTGTGGAGGGATTCACAGCGGCCTACGGCGCCAACGTCGTGATCGACGACATCTCATTCGATGTTCTCCGGGGAGAGATCTTCGCGATCCTCGGCGGCTCTGGCTGCGGGAAGAGCACCATGCTCAAGCACATGATCGGTCTCTTCGAGCCGACTGGCGGCCGCATTCTCATCAACGACACGGACTTGTCTCGGGTGATGGGTGAGGAGAGAAAGAAGATCATCCGCATGTTTGGCGTCATGTACCAGCTGGGAGCTCTGTTCGGGAACATGACGCTGCTGGAGAACGTCAAGCTCCCGATGGAGGAGTTCACCGCTCTTCCAGAAGAAGCGATGGATCGGATCTCACTCATGAAGCTGGAGCTCGTAGGATTGAGGGAGGCCTCTCATCTCATGCCGTCCGAGATCAGCGGCGGGATGCAAAAGCGGGCGGCCATCGCCCGGGCGATGTCCCTGGATCCCCAGATTCTGTTTCTGGATGAGCCATCGGCGGGCCTCGATCCGGTGACATCGGCGGAAGTGGATCAGCTCATACTGAAACTCAAGAAGATTCTGGGGATCACCTTCGTGGTCGTCACCCATGAATTGCCCAGCATCTACACCATCGCGGACAGGGTTATCATGCTGGACAAGCGCTCCAAGAAAATCGTTGCCACGGGTAAGCCACAGGATCTGAGAGATCACAGCGACGATTCTTGGGTACGCCAGTTCTTCAACCGCGAATCGGAGGGGGCGTCGTGAGCGCACAAGTTCACTATTTCAGGGTCGGTATCTTCACGATTGTGGGCATAGTGCTGGCCGTGGGTGCCATCATCGTCTTCGGATCGATCGAGCTGACTCCCCGGCCGTCGATCATGATGGAGACCTATCTGGAAGAATCGGTTCAAGGTCTGGACATCGGATCGAGTGTGAAGATGAAGGGAGTCCAGATGGGGCATGTCGACGAGATCGGCTTCGTTCAGACCGCGTACGAACTCGACACCGAAACGGGTTTCACGCACGGCAACTTCGTCTACGTCCGCTTCACGGTCTTTCCCTTCGAGCTCTTCCGGACTTCCAGACGGGAGATCGACACCAAGATCGATGAACTGGTCAGGAGGGGGATGCGTGTCAGACTGGCTTCTCAGGGGATAACGGGGATCAAGTATCTTGAGGTGAACATGCTCGACCCGGACCGCTTTCCCCCCTTCGAACCGTCATGGACGCCGGAGGGCAAGTATGTGCCGTCGGCGCCGGGAGCGTTCACCAAGATCGTGGAATCCATCGACCAGGTGACACGAAAACTGAGCAATATTTCGATTGAGGAGATTGTCGACGAGGTGCTGGCGACACTGAAAGCAGTCAGGGAAGGGGTCGAGGCTGCGAATATCGGGCAGATCGGGCAGAAGGCCAGTCTGGTTCTCGATGACGTTCACGGCACCCTGAAGGGACAGGAGGTCCAGGCAACTCTCTCCGATCTCCGCGAGACGATGGCCTCTGCCAAGAGTGTCATGGCGAGGGTCGACGACATCGTGGAGAATGAGGACTTGAGGAAATCGATCAAAGACCTCCAGGGGGCGATCGAATCGTTGAAAGAAACGATTGCCAAGATGCCCCGACTGGTCGATCGATTCGGCACGACGTTGGCCATCGTGGACGAGATGCTCCTGGAGAGCCGGCCGACCATCGAGGAGATCCTCCTCGAGTTGCGCATGACGTTGGAGAACATCAGGGAGCTGAGCGACACGGGCAAGCGGTATCCCTCGTCGCTCATTCTCGGAGACAAACCGCCCGAGGCGAAGCCAGAGGAGAACCCCCGGTGAGAGACTTCAAGAGGATGAGCTTGGCGCTACGCGGGATGTGTGGGGTGGGCTGCTGCTGCGTTCTGGTCGTCATGTTACTAAACGTGGGGTGCCTGAAGAGGCCTCCGGCCGACAAGAAGCAATTCGTCATCGATGTGACGCGTCCGGTCGGTGGCGAGTCCTCCGACAGCGGGATCGTCCTGCAGGTGCGGCTCGCGCGGGTCTCCCCGATGTACGAGAGTCCGGGATTCGTATACAAGAAGGGCGACGGTACCTATGAGCAGGATTTTTACAACGAGTTCTTCACCTCACCCGGCTACATCTTCACCGAGGAGCTGAGGCAGTGGTTCTCCAACGCACCGTTCGTGAAGCAGCTATCCGATGCGGGTACCGTGGGAAAGTCCACCCACGCACTCTCGACACGCATCAACGCCCTTTACGGTGACTACAGCGGCAACGCGACAACGGCCGTCCTGGAGATGGAGTTCAACTTGGTGAAGAAGGGGGAAGGCTCCGGGATTGTCTTTCACAAGGTGTACTCAAGGGTCATGATGACCGATGGTCGCGCGCCCGACGATCTCGTTCGAGGCTGGACCGACGGGTTGGAGGAGATCCTCCTCGAGCTGGAGAGCGATCTTGCGGCCGATGTTCCTTTCTAGACGAGACAAGAAAACCCATCTTTCTTAGCGAATGGAGGCCAGGTGTAGTGGTCCACCGATTGTTTAGTATCCCCCAATTTCGAGTAAGTCCAACCGTTCCCTAGCATTATCCCCCACTTGGCCGGATAGTTTCTCAAGATTCTTGAAGAGGACTTTCATGGCCAAACAGATCGTTCCTCCCCTGCCACTTCCCAAGAACTGGCCCCAGAAGGTCCGTTCGGCAGCCATGCACGCCATAGCCCTGGCCCGACTGGCCCTGACCACAGCCCGCGGACAGGCCAATTCAGCCGATCCTGGCTCTGGGCGGATTGCCCGCCTCACCGAGGAGATCCTCCTTATTAAAGAGGAGATGCGCATCAAGGATGCCCGGATGGCAGGCATCCCGGTCCAGCGCCGCCCACACTATCTGCCCACTGAACGGCTGGCCATCCTGGAACTGCGGGCTGCCCGCGGGTGGTCGCAGGCTCAGGCCGCCGACCATTTGCTGATAACCCCAGTGACCATCGCCTCATGGATGTCCCGCCTCGACGAGGAAGGTCCCGCAGCCCTGGTCCAGATGCGGGAGCCGGTGAATCGATTTCCCGACTTCGTGGCCCACGTGGTGCGCAAACTGAAGGTCCTCTGCCCCACCATGGGGAAGGTGCGCATCGCCCAGTTCCTGGCCCGGGCAGGACTCCACCTGGGATCGACCACAGTGGCGAGGATGCTGGCGGCTCCCGCGAGGCCGAGAAC
>Ga0114950_10003574_pt1 | contig 12008 bp, 7 predicted proteins | sample N075metaG_FD_83503 | JGI IMG/M metagenome (GOLD analysis project Ga0114950, IMG submission 83503) | Deep subsurface microbial communities from Kermadec Trench to uncover new lineages of life (NeLLi) - N075 metaG | ecosystem: Environmental > Aquatic > Marine > Ocean trench > Sediment | place...
TATTAAAATCACTGCAACAGAGTGGCCTGGGATTAGTGGCATGCACCGAAAAAACGAACGCTACTATATATGAAGTGCCTTTCTCGCAGCCATCAGTAATAATCATGGGTTCAGAAGAATCGGGAATTGATGCCGACATTCTGGGAATATGTAATACTAAGGCTAAAATTCCATTAGCAGGAAGCATAGGATCTCTGAATGTGTCTACAGCCGCAGGGATAATTCTTTATGAAGCCATTAGGCAGCGTAATTTTACAAACTAAGATTTCCTTAAAGAAATTTACGCAATTTAGAGGTTTGAATATCATGCACAATAGTCTTCAATTCAGTCGTGCTATCTTTATTGCAAATTAAAATGGCATTGCCATGAACACTTATTAGGCAATTGTCAATACCACTTGCCACTATCAATTTCTTCTTCGGTCCGCTAATTATACAGTTTTTGGTATCATAGAGCAGGGTATTAGCCTTAACCATATTATTATTTTCATCCTTTTCACTAACTTCATTTAAAGACTCCCAGGAGCCCAGGTCAGACCAGCCAAAATCGCCTAAAACAACAAATACATTTTTAGCTTTCTCCATAATTCCATAATCGATAGAAATATTTTTACAGAGTGCATAAACCGCATCAACAGATGCTTGTTCATTTCCAGTGTAGAATGATTTGCTGATATTGTTAAAAGCTTCATCCATTTCAGGCAAGTGTTGAGCGAAAGCCTCTTTTATTGACTTTACTGACCATACGAATATGCCGGCATTCCAAACAAAATCTCCGCTCTCAATAAACTTTTTGGCTAGCTCTTCAGCAGGCTTTTCAGTAAAAGTTTTAACCTTTTTTATTTCTGACTGCGGATCCTCTATATACTGTATATAACCATAACCTGTCTCGGGTCTATTCGGCGTTACCCCTATGGTAACTAAATTTCTATCGGCTGCCGCCAAACCTAAGGCCTGGTTAATAATTTTAGCAAAAACGCGATCTTTATAAATCAAGTGATCTGAGGGCGAAACAATAATGTTTGCCTCAGGGTTATTTTTACCAATCTTATAACAGGCATAGGCAATGCACGGTGCTGTATTACGTTGAAAGGGCTCGAGCAGAATATGTTCTTCATCCATTTCCGGTAATTGTTCAATCACCAGGCTCTTGTATTTATTATTGGTAACAATATAAATATTAGCCACAGCCGTCAGTTCTTTAAACCGGTCGAACGTCATTTGTAATAATGACTGTCCTACGCCAAGAACATCAAGAAATTGTTTAGGTTTTTCAGCGCGACTATAGGGCCAAAATCTGGTACCCGAACCTCCAGCCATGATTACTACAAAGGTATTTGCCATATTATCTAAGCTTTTTATTGTGATTGTTCTGAATCAGTTTGTATAGCTGTTTTTTCTCTTTTAAAGATTTAAATTCTACGAAATTTTACTTATCTTCATAAAATATGGTTACGAACTTTGTCAGAGACCAAAGATACTTAACAAACCGCATTCTCTGACAATAGATAAAAATTTACTGGCAGATGTTAGTAGAGCAGGATAATAAGTTAAGAGTTGCACTCAAAGAGGTTTTTGGGTTTGATAAATACCGTGGCAACCAGGAGGAAATTATAAATAGTATTTATAATGGCAATGATACCTTCGTTATCATGCCTACAGGGGCAGGTAAATCCCTGTGCTATCAATTACCGGCTATAGTACTTAATGGTACTGCTGTGGTTATTTCTCCGCTCATTGCCCTAATGAAAAATCAAGTAGATCAAATGCAGGCATTTGGCATTAATGCCCGCTTCTTAAATTCAACCTTATCAAAGACCGAAGCACGAAAAGTAAAGGAAGAAACCCTTGCCGAAAAAGTAAAGCTGCTCTACGTAGCTCCTGAATCGCTCACAAAAGAAGAAAACGTTGAGTTTCTGAAAAATGCCAACATATCTTTTGTAGCGGTTGATGAGGCCCACTGTATATCAGAGTGGGGCCATGATTTCAGGCCTGAATACCGTAAGATAAGATCGATTGTACATGAATTAGGTGCTCACCCAATAATTGCGCTTACCGCAACTGCTACGCCAAAGGTTCAGCTGGATATAATGAAGAACCTGGAGATGAAAGTATCAGGTGAATTTAAGAGTTCATTTAATCGTGACAACCTTTACTATGAGGTGAGACCTAAACTGGATATAAAGAAGCAGCTGATTAAATTTCTTAAAGCTCATCACGGTAAATCAGGAATTATATATTGCCTGAGCAGGAAAAAGGTAGAAGAGATTGCTGAACTACTTACAGTGAATGATATAAACGCTGCACCATACCATGCCGGACTGGAAACCAAGTTGAGGATGAAGAATCAGGATGACTTCCTCAATGAAGACCTGGATATAATTGTGGCCACCATAGCCTTCGGTATGGGAATAGATAAACCTGATGTTAGGTTTGTTGTACACTATGATGTGCCTAAATCACTTGAAGGCTACTACCAGGAAACGGGCAGAGCCGGGCGAGATGGAATACCCAGTCATTGCCTAATGTTCTTTAGTCCTAACGATATTCTTAAATTAGATAAGTTTAATAAAGATAAACCTATACAAGAGCGTGATAACTCGCGCCTCCTTCTGCAGGAAATGACCTCATATGCAGAATCTGCCATTTGTCGCAGAAAGCAGCTTCTGCATTACTTTGGTGAGTCTTATGACGCCAATAATTGCAATAATTGCGACAACTGCATGCACCCTACCGAAACATATGCAGGTGAGGAGTTTGTGAAAACTGTCCTCGATGCAGCTCTCTCTACCAAGGAAAGGTTTGGCATGTTGCATCTGGTAGATGTAATAACCGGTAAAAAATCTGATTATGTGACTAGCTATAAGCATGATCAATTAAAGGTTTTTGGTAGTGGCAATGAACATTCAGAAGATTTCTGGCGCTCCGTTGTACGCCAGAGTTTACTTCATGAATTTTTACAAAAAGACATTAATAATATTGGTGTACTTAAAGTGAACGAAAAGGGTAGAGAATTTCTAACAGACCCTTATAAAATGACCCTTTTAAAAAATCATGATTATACCAATATTAAGAAGGAGCATGAAGAGGTTGAGGAAGTAATAATGACCGCCAAGGCTTATGACGAGAATTTATTTAGCATGCTGAAAACGCTGCGAAAATCTGTGGCAAAGCATAAGGGTGTGCCACCGTACGTGGTTTTTCAGGATCCATCACTGGAAGAAATGGCCACCACGTTTCCTTGTTCATTAGACGATCTGCAAAAGATTAATGGTGTTGGTCATGGTAAAGCGCTGAAGTTTGGTGATGAGTTTGTGGAGGTTATCAGTCAATATGTAGAGGAGAATGATATTATAACCGCCTTTGATGTTACCGTAAAATCAACAGTTAACAAGTCGAAAAATAAAGTATTTATAATTACTCAGATTGATAAGAAATTGGATCTGGATGAAATTGCCGACGCCAAAGGCTTAAGTATGAATGAACTGCTCACCGATATTGAAAATATCGTTGCTTCGGGAACAAAATTAAATCTGGATTACTATATAAACCAAGTGCTCGACCACGACCGACAAGACGACCTTCACGATTATTTCCTGAATGCAGAAACCGATGAAGTTGAGGTAGCCCTGGATGATGAAGACAATGAAGATTACTCTGAGGAAGATATCCGTTTAATGAGAATTAAATTTTTATCAGAGTACGCCAATTAAGTATCGGAATCCGATATTTGCTGGATAAAATAAGACAATGAACGTACTAATAATTGGCGCAGGTGGGCGTGAACATGCCCTGGCCTGGAAAATATCCCAAAGCAGTAATCTTGATCAGCTTTATATTGCTCCTGGCAATGCAGGTACTGCAACTGTTGGGAAAAACCTAAACATCTCAGTCAATGATTTTACAGGAATTACTAAGGCACTGCTAGAATTTAATATTTCTATGTTGGTAATTGGGCCGGAAGATCCTTTGGTAAATGGTTTGCGCGATTATCTGCAGAATAACGATAGTTTTTCAAGTCTAATGATTATTGGGCCAGATGCCGCAGGCGCTCAACTAGAGGGAAGCAAGGATTTTTCCAAAAATTTTATGGAACAAAACCAAATTCCTACAGCGATTTTCAAAACGTTTAGGAAAGAAGATATTGACGCCGCTTACGATTATATAGATGAGCAAGTAGTGCCAATTGTGGTGAAGGCAGATGGGCTGGCGGCCGGTAAAGGCGTGATAATTGCCCAAACCAAACACGAAGCTAAAGCAGCAGTAGCATCTATGCTAATTGATAATAAATTTGCCGAAGCAGGGCAGAAGGTATTGATCGAGCAGTTTTTGAATGGTATTGAACTTTCGGTTTTTGTACTAACCGATGGCAAAAACTATAAGATATTGCCGGAAGCGAAAGATTATAAAAGAATAGGTGAGCAGGACACAGGCCTGAATACTGGCGGTATGGGAGCGGTTTCGCCAGTTCCATTTGCCTCAAAAGAGTTCTTGGCCAGGGTAGAAAACAAAGTGATTAAACCCACACTTAGCGGGTTAGCTAATATGAAAATTGATTATAGAGGATTTATTTTCATAGGCCTGATGAATGTAAACGGCGAACCTTATGTAATAGAGTATAACGTACGCATGGGCGATCCTGAGACGCAAGTGGTTATTCCGCGTATCCAGAGTGACCTCTTAAATTTATTAGTAGCGGTGGCAACAGGTAATCTGGCTGATGTTGATCTTGAAATAGATGATAATGTAGCCACAACCGTGGTAGGGGTAGCCGAAGGTTACCCTGAAAAATATGAAAAAAACCAGGTGATTGAAGGTCTCGATCAACCTCTCGAGGCCATTATTTTTCATGCCGGCACTAAAGAAGTTGATAATAAAATTATCACAAATGGTGGACGGGTAATCGCCGTTACCGGTAGAGGGGATGACATTTCGATGGCCCTGGAAAAAAGTTATGCCGGCTTGGAGAAGATAACCTGGGAGGGCATGTACTATCGAAAAGACATTGGCCAGGATCTACTGGATAAGACATAATGAAATTGGACTTGATTAGTGTTTTAGGATAAGTTATTTACCTATTTTAGTATTTAGATTTTATTCAGATAATGGGAAGTTGCGGCACATGTAGATTAACTGAAGATACTAAGGAAGATAGTAACAGCTATGGTGGCTGTCAGACCGGTGGCTGCAATAAACTTAATGTGTTTGATTGGCTCTCGGATATGGACAGTCCAGCCGAAAATAGATTTGATGTGGTAGAGGTCCGTTTCAAAAATGGTCGTAAATCCTTCTATCGCAATAAATCGAGTCTTGATTTACATACCGGAGATTCTGTGGTTATTGATGTACCCAATGGCCACCATATTGGTTATGTATCCTTACAAGGTGAACTTGTTCGATTACAAATGAATAAAAAGAAGGTTAATAATGATGAGAATGTGCGTCAAATTTATCGAATTGCCTCCTCATCTGACCTTGAAAAGTATGATAAGGTAATAAACAGGGAAAATTCCACCCTCTATCGTAGCAAGGAGATCATCCAGCAGATGGAATTGAAAATGAAGCTCACCGATGTAGAATACCAGGCTGATAATTCGAAAGCTATCTTCTTCTATTCGGCTGATGAAAGAGTGGATTTTCGTGAACTTATTAAGGTTCTAGCCAGCGAATTTAAAATCAGGGTAGAAATGCGGCAAATAAGTTTACGGCAGGAAGCCGGTAGGATGGGTGGCATTGGTTCTTGCGGCCGTGAACTCTGCTGCTCTACATGGTTAACTGATTTTAAAAGTGTTACTACCAGCGCTGCTCGCTACCAAAACCTCTCTCTGAATCCAGCAAAGCTAAGCGGTCAGTGCGGCCGGTTAAAATGCTGCTTAAACTACGAGCTGGATACCTACATGGCTGCCCTGGAGGATATCCCGAAGGTAGAAAAATCGTTGCTTACTGAAAAAGGTGAGGCTTATCTTCATAAAACTGATATTTTCGGTAAGGTTTTATGGTTTGGCTATGCCGGTGAGAGTATGTGGCATCCTATTTCAGCTGAGCGGGTAAATGAAATATTAGAACTTAACCGAAAAGGCCAAAAGCCAGAAAATCTACAGGTTGATCAAGACTTGGAAAAACTGGAGCAAGTGAAGGCTGTAACCAATGACCTCGAGAGACTCGATAGAAAATATAGTACAAGAAGTAAAAATAAACGAAGGTTTAAAAATAAACGAAAAGAGTGGCCCAACAATAATCGTAGTAATAACAATAATTAACTATGAGGCTTTCTTTATGGGTGACTCTAATTGCTATTACTTTTAGTGCTTGTGATAGCACTAGAATATTTGAAGATACCGTCGATTTTAATAATGCCTACTGGCTGGCTGATTCTATAAAATCATTTGATGTTATTATTAACCAGCCAGACGAAGTCTATAATATATTATTTAACATTAGAAATGGCATAGAATATCCACATAGAAATGTTTATGTTCATTATACCATAAGCGACTCAACGAATAAGGTCTTAGATGAAGAACTTAGAAATTTCCAACTGTTTAATCCAAAATCAGGCTATCCTTTTGGCAGCGGCAGCGGCAACCTTCGTGCACATAAATTCGAGTTACTCATAGGCTACAAATTCCCCTATAAAGGACATTATAAAATTAGCTTCGAGCAATACATGCGTTATGATTCCCTGCCGCAGGTTTATTCAATTGGCCTGAGGGTAGAACGCCCAGATTAATTAGGATTCCTGTACTTGATTTACGAATATTCTTAGTTCCTCCTTTGTTGCCTCTTCATTCAACCAATAGTTTCTACTAAAAACACCCTTATATTTCCAATGTTTGGCGCTCAAGGTAAATGGCGTGTAAACATGTGAATCCTTAATTGATGGGCTCTGATAATAAAGATCATCATCAGTAGATATCACACCCAGATACTCGTTATTATTCGATATGGTAATATCAGCAAATGGTAAGTCTGATTTAGCCTCACATTTCACTTCATTTTTAAGCCAGTTTTCCAATTTAGTTTTTAAATACCAATCTGGGCTTTCATTCACCAAGGCAGCAGGTTGTGGTTTATATTTTCCGTCAGAAACTGATTTCGCAAATTCCATATAGGCACGTAATAATTTTGGCCCTTCATTTTTTGCCGAATCAACTTTTAGCTCATGTGGCCATATACTACTTACAATAATTATTTTTTCCTTTGCCCGGGTAATGGCTACATTTAACCTGTTTTCTCCATTTGCCATATTAAGGCTGCCAAATTGCATAATCAGTTTGCCATTATGGTCTGGAGCATAAGCCGTTGAAAATATTATTATATCTTTCTCATCACCCTGGATGTTTTCAATGTTTTTAACAATAAGGGAAGGAGGAATAAGAAAGCCTTCATCAATCGCTTTAAAATCGAGTAAATCTAATATTAGCTCTTGCTGTTTGGCGTTGAACGTAACAATCCCAAGGTCTTTATCTGGGAAATCTTTAGTAAAATCAACTACCATATCAACTACCACCTGGGCCTCCACTAAATTCATTTGTTTATCCCAGGTACCGGCAACTTTAACATAATCAATTGCGCTGATTCCGTTATTTATCATCTTCTTGTCTGGTAGCAACTTAAGTTGACCATTATAAAAATGGGTATTGCTAAACTCAATAAGTTCTGGTTTTTTACTCCGATAATGCCCCTGCAATTGTACGTCCATTAAATATTGTGAGGACAACTCAAGTAAGGAATCCACCTCTAAAGCCACATCCTCAATCTCTTCGTCAACTTTTACCTGGTATAAGTCATTTGGTCTTAGCTGCTTGTTATCACCCGCCACGACTAATTGCTTGCCCCTATACATCGCCGGAATACCTCTTTCAGTAAAGCATTGTGACGCCTCATCAAAAATTACCAAATCGAATAATTCGGTCATTGGAAATACTGCGGAAACTGTTTCTGGTGACGCCATCCAGCATGGTAAAAGATGAAAAAGTTCTTCAGAGAAATTTGCCACTAGTTTTCGTAAGGGCCATATTCTTCTCTGTTTGGTAACCTGATGGCCAAGTTCACGATAAGTTACCATATTATTCAGACGATTAAATTCCGCATCTTCATATGTTTGTTCTTTGGCCCGAAACATGAGTATTTGATGACTAATTTTAAGTTTCTCCCTCACATTTACCTGTAATTCTTTCTCAATTTGCTTGAATTTCAACGATGAAACTGACCTCAACATAGGATATTTAGTTTCAATATGTTCAATCCACTGTAGTCGCAGGCTATTATTAAAGACTTTCAAGATTTCTTCTGGATCGGTCTCCTCTATTTCATCCATAACCCTGTCTATCGCTTCGAGCTCATACCACTCCAGTTCTGTTTTAAGTAGATCAAACTCACATAATGATTCAAAGTCTCGTTCAAGAATAAATCTAAATTGGGTATACCACTCGTTATCTGTGGTCAGCTTACGCAGTTGTGAATCTGTAAAATACAATTGCCACCTTGCCCAATGTTCGGGTATCCTGTTAATACTCATAAACAGACGATCAATTGAACTTGTCAATTGGCTTGCGGTTAACTGCTGAACCGGGAAATATTCAGTAAAATTTCTGAGCGACACAAAAATCATTTTTGCTCTAAATGCTTGTTTCAGGGTATGAATCCATTTTTTTAGCGCTGCCTTGCTAAATTTCCCATTATACTCGGGTACCCAGTCCTTTTCATTTAAAAGTGTAAGATTATGCTCCAGATTCAACCTGTTATCAATCTTCTTAATTAGTATCGATAAATCCTTGCGGCTATTCGTGAGATTATTCTTTTTCAATACCTTGTTCACCCGGGCCCTGTCATCGGTGAAAAATCGCCACGACAAGTATTTGATGAAATTTAGTCGGGCATCAATAGCCATCTGCAAGGATTTCTGAAAGATCCCAAAATCTTTATGAGCAAGTGACCTTTCAATGCCCTCCTCACTTAGTGCATCCAGCATTACCCATTCGTGGTCTGATATCCAGAGCAAATCCTGCTCGGTGGTTTTGACCTTCATTAGCTCAAGAAACATCTCATAGACCTCCTTCACCTTGATTATGCTTAAGAATTGCTTAAGAGGTTCTATCTTATCCAATATTTTTAGACAGTCTTCTAATTCTATTTCATGTCCAGTAATTTCCTTTGAAGAATCTGCTACTTCCTTATGCATGGTTTCGATTTCATCAAGGTGTTCCTGCATCCTTCTCAAGGCAGAAATATTATTATTGGCAAAAGATTTACGGCTTAATAATGGATAATCATCACGCCTGAAAATTTTAGCGTAGGCACAATAATTATTCAGTTTGCTGAATGATTCTGCTATCTCCGAAAAATTAAAATTTTGATATTCCTGTTTAACATTAACTGCCTTTCCATGCAACTGTGAAGTTAGATAAAGTTCTTTCACAGATAATCCACATTCTGATTCATCAAATAAGGCCACCTTAAAATCTTCCAGCTCTTCGGTAATATGATCTATTTTTCTGGAGTGCTGGGTAAATTTCCTTTCCAGCTGGAGGGCATCGAGACTATTAATATTTGTTCGGTACAAATCGATATTTTTGATCTGCTTGCTGATTTTATTATAAAGCTCTTTCCTGTCATTCTTAAAATCATGAATTCTGCCAATAAAGTCGCTCATTCCCAGTCCCTCAAACCGTTGATAAACAACGTCGAGTGCGGCTCTCTTCTGGCAAACCACCAGCACTTTTTTACCTCTTGATATATAATCTGAGATTAAATTGCAGATAACCTGAGATTTTCCGGTACCGGGTGGGCCCTGAATAACTAAAGAGTTACCTTTTTTAACGGCTTTTATAGCATTTTCCTGATATGCATCCATTTTAAACGGGGTGTAGGTTTCTTCTTCCTTCACCTTCGATAAAAAACCATACCTGTCGCCAGGTATTTCTTCCGGTATCTTGTTTTCAAAAAACTCTTCAAGGTCACTAAAAGATTGATTCTCAAGAATGAACTCATAATCCGGCACCAGGTACGACCCGCTTTGGGCAAATATCCCTAATACAGCCTCAGGAAATAACTTAATAGCGCCGGTTTTTTGTTCCCGGTCAAAATCGACCTTGGTGTAATCTTTAAACGGCTCCAGCTTATCAATAAAATTATCCTGATTAAAATTAATTTCAACTGGACTCTCCTTAAATAATTGATACAGGCCAGTGCGAAAGACCATACTATCTGTATCAAAATCTTCGAAAACACGTTCCAGCAAGTCTTCAGAAATCTTAACCCCATTATAATGTCCGTAGGCTATTAAAAAAGCTTTGTTCAAGGTAATATTTACATCTTCCCGTTGCTGTAACATCCAGTTCGAGTTATCCTGGATTATTTCTACAGGGAAAAACATCAACGGACAACGAATCGGTGTACCATCTGAAAATTTACCTCTTAAAAATGGCCAGCCAACATATAAATCTTTTGAACCGTGTTCTTCAAAAAGCATTTTCTCATACCGGTTCAATTTCATCAACCTACGGCTAAGAAAATTTACCGACTCATCGCGGCTATCGGTAATTTTGGTCAGCCGAATTTTATTTTTACCGGCAATCAGATCCTTTACTATTGTAAATGAAGGTTTATTATAAGCGAAGTCAAAATCATGCAGATCAATGTACTGCAGCTTTGTAAGCTTGCGCAATAAAAGCGATCGATTAGTGGCCGAGATATTAATAAGCCGTTTTAGATATGATTTAAGTATTTGCTGCATTACAATAAATGTATAACAATTGATTTACTTTGATCGCGTCCAATCCAAATAAGAAACAATTCTTACTATGTCATTTTCATCTACTGAATATACCTTTCGCAAGTCCTGGTCTGAGAGATAATCACCATGTTGATTTCGATAAGCAATAATTAAACGAGCTTGCTGCCATGATAAGTATGGGTGGCCGGCTATCTCTTTTTCATCGGCTTGATTTATCCGTATTTTTTCTGGTACAAATCTGTCATCAATATACATTTTTGTCATTAATGTTAACACAACTGCTGAATCCAGGTTATATACCTCGTACAATTGATCTTCAGTTAAAAATCCGCCTAACTTATTTCGAAAGTCAATAATACGATTGGACAACACACTGCCAATTCCCTTAATTGTTTGCAACATCGCAGTGTCTGCCGTATTAATATCGAAGTTTGGCAACTCCCGATTATCAGCAATCGCTACAGTGCGAACCCTGGTAGTGCTAACTACTTCCTTCATTTCAGGTTTGCTTTGTTTGACTATATTTTGTGGTAAGTCGATAAAATTATATAACCTGTCAACTAAAGCTGAATCAATATCGTAAATTTTGTATAAATCATTCTTTATCCTAAAAGAACCGCCTTTATCTCTATAATTGATTATTCTTTGGGCTATTTTTCGACTAAATCCTAGTGATTCTAATTCTACAGTGGAGGCATTGTTCGGATTGAAAAGATGGGCATCTACAGGGGCTTTAGCTTTAGACCGGGCATTGGCTTTATTTTCTTCTAAAAAAACCACTAAACTATCCAATATCTTCTTATCCTCGAGCAGAAAACTATCATTCCCGGCTGTGAGCTTATTTATTATACGTGGAACAAGTAAACTAATTACCAGAATTAGAATTAAGGCCGAAAAACCAATTATTTCTTTACTTGAAGCCCCAAAAAGTGATTTGAAAAACTCTTTCACCAGCAGATATATAAATTATAAACTTACATATTAACCCTGAGAATACAATCGTTTTAGAGTACATAGGAGCTACCTTTACCAAATCATGAAGGGCATACTCTTAACAATATTGTTATTTATAACACAGTTTGGCCTGGCACAACCCAGTTCCACTACAACTGCGTCAGTTTCTGATACTAAGGCACCTAACGTTTATGTGCTAAACGGCAGAATGGGCTTGCAGAAAAACCTGCACAAACTGATTACACCAGCAGTCTATGATACGCTATATCAACTAAACCCTTCCAGGTATGTTGGCAAAAGATTCAATACGACTAAA
>Ga0114950_10003578_pt1 | contig 12000 bp, 12 predicted proteins | sample N075metaG_FD_83503 | JGI IMG/M metagenome (GOLD analysis project Ga0114950, IMG submission 83503) | Deep subsurface microbial communities from Kermadec Trench to uncover new lineages of life (NeLLi) - N075 metaG | ecosystem: Environmental > Aquatic > Marine > Ocean trench > Sediment | place...
GGAAAGCTTATGGGTCGATTTCTGCTCCCCAGGGTTCTTGCAGAGCGGTCCAAAAGGAATTTGATATGGGCCGACTTGTCTCACAATAATCTTGCGGGGGCGAACCTTGCGCGGGGCTACCTGCGGGGGGCCAATTTATGCGGAGCCAATTTAGTCGGCGCCAACCTCACCCAGGCCAACCTCAACGAAACCAATCTGGTAGGCTGCCAGCTGAGGGAAGCCAAATTAATGATGACGAAATTCATCGGAGCCGATTTCCAGAAAGCCGATCTCACCAACGCCAACCTGAAAGGAGCCGACCTCAGTTTTGCCAAAAACCTGACCTCGGACCAAATCTTGTCAGCTCAGATCGATGCCACCACCAAACTGCCCCATAACCTGCGACGGGTTCAAGAGAGATATTATAAGTCAAACCGCTAGGAGATTCCTGATGAAAGCAACTATGGAACGTGAGATAAAGGTACATTTCCTGGCAATCAAGGGCCGATGGGATGCCAATACCGATGGGATTATAAAATCTAAATTAAAAACACTGGTGAATGGGCAACGGACCCACTTGGTTTTAGATTTACAACAGGTCCATTTTATGGACAGTTCCGGTTTGGGTAGCTTGGTGGCCTGTTACCGCATGGTGGCGAAAACTGGCGGTGATATCAAATTATGCTCACTGAATCCCCAGATTCAAAATCTGGTGGAGCTGACACGGCTCAATCAGTTGTTTGATATTTTTGAAACACCCGAACAGGCTAAGCGTAGTTTTATGTAACCTTTTAATTTAGGTGCCTTCAGTTATAGATAAAATTCGCCTTTACCTTCCCGCGAAAATGGATTGTTTGAATATGGCCACCAGTTTCAGTCGGTGGGTCTGCGAAAAATTTTCGGACAAAAACTTGGATCCTGGGTTCTACTTTTCGGCAGAGCTTGCCGTGAGCGAGGCCTTTACCCATGCTGTTAAATCCGGGGGTCCCGGGAATATTGAATTAATATTCTACAACCAAGGATGAGGCCTGGTCCTTCTAATAAAAAATGAAGGCAAAGGATCTGATCTGGAACAAACATACACGCCTAAATTCCAGGAACATGCTAAAGGCAAATATAGCTCATGCCTGATTCGCTCAAAAAAATGGATCGGGTCAATTACACCTTCCTTAAGGGTGGAAACACGCTTACAATAATCAAATTTTTTCACGAACCCAGCCACTACTCCCCTTCTACCCACCAACTGCCCGCTCCAATTACTCCCTTCAATACATGTCTCAATGAAGAGAGAGAAATCTCACATTTGAGACCTCCTCAACCTCATTACAATTTCCTGAGACCTTGTCCGTCTTAGTGGCTTCAAATCCAACCCCATTTGAATTTGGCAAGGTTCTTGCTATTTATTCATCAACTTTGAATAAAGGCAGGCTGGCCATGGACAAACTCATACTAATACCCTTCGCACTCAGTGCAATACTTATCTTTAATGGAAAAAGTCTTCGCGACGTTTTTCTGATGGTGTTTCTACCCAGCCTGACTTTATTTCCCGCTTATTTTGACATCAAGCTGATTTCCGGTTTGCCGGAAATTTATTTCTGGTCCGCGGCGTTGATACCAATCATTGCGGTGGGGGTCATGCGTAGAGATCGCCATTTTAAAATAAATTTCATGGATACCGTGGTCCTGCTTTATGTGCTGGTTGTTTTTATGGGGCAATGGTTCAACAGTGACTACAAAATCGCGCAAAAACTTCTGTTCCAAAATAGTATGGCCCTCATCGCACCTTATATGTTCGTCCGTATCCTGTTCAGGGATCGGGTATCCATAGTCAGTCTTCTTAAAACAATGGCGGCTTTGGGCGCACTGGTCGCCGTTGCCAATGCTTACGAATCCCGGATGTTCATGAATCTTTTTGACGAGATATTGAGAAATCTATGGCCCCATGCTGTGGAATGGGACGTGGGGTTTGTCCAGAGTCGCTGGGGATTAAAACGGGCCATGGGGCCCTTCGGCCACCCGATCATAGCTGGATGTTTCTTTTCCATGATGATCCCCCTTGCTATCTGGCTCATCCGCAACGGGTGCTTCAAAAATCCGAACTGGGGAAAACTGATTGTGTTCCTGAACATTCTGGGATTGCTGGCCGCCATCTCACGAGGTCCAATTTTGGGCGCGATCCTGGGTGGTTTCATTATTTATTTTGGTTTTTCCAGGAGCAAAAGCACATTACTGGTTTTATCCTCCCTTATATTTGCCTTGACCATGATGGTCATGCTTCCCAAGCTCATGACCTATGTTTCCGTCACCCGGGCCACCGCCGAAACACCCGAACAGCAGAATGCCGCTTACCGGAAAGAAATGATGGAAGCTTACTGGGAGGTGGTCACGGAACGCCCGTGGGCGGGATGGGGGCGGTACAACGTTCCTTCTGTCGACGGAATGAAATCAATAGACAACCATTACCTGGGCGTGGCCTTGCAGTCAGGACTGATAGCACTGGGAGGCTACCTGACGTTTCTCTTGGGAACTCTAGTGCAATTGGTGCGCCATCCATCCCGAAAAAACGAAATCAGCCCTCAGACCCAACTAGCCTGGTGCTTAATTGCCAGCTTGACTGGCCTCATGTTTTCCCAGGCCACGGTGTATTCCGGAGGTCAGATTAATCATTACCTGTTCATGCTAGGTGGGCTGGCACAAAATCTTTTAGACCGCACAACTTTTAACCAAGAATATCGGATGAACCCGGCCCACCCTAAAGTGCCGACTCTTCGCTATATATAAAAAGGACCTATTATGTGGATCAAGGAACTCATTGCCAGCAACCAGCTCTGGAGCACTATCCTTTGTTTGAACCTACTCGGTTGCGCGGGTGGTCCGGACCTTCCTCTGGTTGCCAATGGCAATGATAGTTTTACCCAGAGTAGTACTGAAACAAAAATCCCCTACGCTACCCCCGACATGCTGGCCGTTTACGAATCGGATTTGAAAAGATCTTACGAGATGGGACCGGGGGACCTCCTTAAAATTCAAATCTGGAAGCGTCCGGAGCTCTCCAGCGAACACATCATCGGTCCGTTCGGAGCCATCACCCTGAATATGATCGGCGACTATACCATAGGGGGTCAAACACGAACCGATGCGGTGCGTCAAATCACCCAACTTTATGAAGTTTATTACGAAGACCCCCGGGTCACCGTAAAAATTTTGAAATATATGAATAACAAGGTTTTTATCCTCGGCCGTGTCACCAATCCAGGAATCATTCACTTCGATGGCAACGGAACCCTTTTGGAAGCCCTGGCCTTGGCCGGAGGCCTGCCCACCCGTGACAAAACTATTTTCCTTTCCAAATGTTCCATCATCCGCGGCAATAATCAGATCATCTGGGTGGACTTGGTTCAACTTCTTCAAAAGGGAAACCTGAAGTTGAACGTAAAACTGAAAAATAACGACATCATCCACATACCCGAGTCCACGGACGCCGCAGTCTTCGTAATGGGGGAAGTTAAAAATCCCGGCTCTTATCAAATTCAGACGCCAGGCCTTACGCTTCTCGACGCAATCAATCTGGCCGGCGGGCCTTCCGAAGACGCCAACGTGGAAGAAATACGCATCATTCGCAATATGAAAGAAAGCAATGTCAGGGTGATCAATCTCAACCAAATTGTCGAACAGGGAGATTTTACGGAAAATTACCTTTTGAAAGACGACGATATCATTTTCATTCCGAGAAAAGGTATTGCCGAATTCAATTATTACCTGAGGCAAATTGACCCCTTGATTCGGACGTTTATCGGTGGCGCCCTGCTGGGGGCCGCCCTCTGAGCAATGCGAGAGACCACGTTATGGAATACATGGGTAAAAGATTTAATAGGCTGTCTGAACAGGATCTGAAATTTACTGTCTACCAAAAGGGTGACCTCTATTCTATGGAAATTTTTCATAAGCCCACAGAGATTGAGATGAAGGTATTAGATATTCACTCTCTGGAGGAAACCAAAAAGAAATGCTTGGAAAACCTGAACGGCAAGATTCATGACAAATACCCTAATTAACGCAATGAATGTTACCCCACATAATCCCGACTATCAGCCTACCGACTTGCAAAACGGCTCCACGATAGTTCCAAAACCCATCAACCTGATGGCCAGTTTACGCAACCATCTGGTAGGAGCCTTACTTATGGCCAGCCTGTGCCTGTTTGCGGGAGGGGGGTATGTATTTTTTAAAATCACTCCTGAATATTATGCAGAAGCAAAAATCATGATCGCGCCTGTCATCCCAAAAATCCTTTATGGCCAGGAAGAAGCTTCCATCACCCCCTATTACGGTGATTTTGTCCGAACCCAGATTGACATCATCAAGGGATTTTCGGTTCTTTCCCAGGCTATTGTCAGCTATGAAAATAAGGGATTCCAGTGGCACCTCGAGGAAGAAACCATGCAAACGGCGGTGGACAGACTCATGAAACGCCTAACCGCCAAACAACTACGGGGCACGCACTTGATCTCCATTGCACTGAAAGACTCAAAGGCAAGGGGCCTGGCAGAGCTGGTCAATTCTGTGGTGGAAACCTATACGCAAACTATTCGCGCGAATCAATTTTCCAACGAATCCTCACGTAATCTGTTTTTGAAAAAAAAGAAGGATGCGCTGGAAAAGGAACTGGATGCTAAATACCAGGCCTTGGCCAATTTTGCTGAAAGGCAGGCTTTGGGTGCAACCAGTGAGCGCAATATTTATGTTTACCTTCAGGCCGTTGTTGACATCCAGCAATCGATGGTGAAGGCGCGCGCCCGTGAAACAGAAGTGGAAAGCACCCTGCGTGAATTGCTGAAGGGGCGGGAGAGGCTAAAGGCAATCGATATTTCCACGGACATCGAGGAATGGGTAGAAAAGGATACTGCCATTGAAGACAACCGGATCCAAATGTCCCGGAAACTCCAGAATATGAGAATCACCTTGGCGGGAATGAAAGAGACTCATCCCGACCGCAAGAAGTTTGAAAAAAGTTTTGACAAACTGGTTGAGGTACAGAACCGAATGCGGGAACGGGCCCGGGTGAAGGCGGAAACCATTTTAAGAGGACGCCTCTTTTCCAATCAGGATAAGAAAATTTCAACCGCGAAAATGAAATTTGCCGCTGCTGTGGAGGCGGTAAAAAGCTTGGAGCAGGAACTCCTTAAGGCGGAAAAAAAGGCCACCCAAATGAATGCCCAAATGACAAAAGGAACGACCACCCGCAAAAGAATCAGCCGGATTCAGGATTCACTTATGCGTATTGACGAGCGGATGGACCAGCTCGAGGTGGAATCCATGGCTGCCGGCAGAATCAATTTGCTGGAGATGGCGTTGAAACCTGAACGCCCCTCCACCGCCCGGAGAAACAAGTTCATCTTAATGGTCCTGCTGTTGAGCGCCGTAGTAGGGCTGGGGTATGCCGTCCTTAGGGATAAATTGGATGACCGGGTGCGCACCTCAGAGGATGTGGAACGGGTATTGGGACAGAATCCTTCTGCCTTGGTGTGGGATTTGCGCCAGTTGAAGGGATTGAGTCAAGCCTCTGTCGCAAAAGCTCAAAAACGGGCCCAAGAGTTTTTGGTCAGCCTTTACAGGCAATTGGCTCTCAAGTTGATGCGGGACCAATCGCAATACGGATCGCAAATTTTTACCGGGGTGGCATTGAGCCCCGGGCAAGGCACCACCACCACTTTAGAAAGCATTTTGAGGATGTGCAAGGGCCGGTCCTCTGAGAAATTGTATATCCACTTGAATTATTTCAATCCCATAAATGGAGCCGATTCAAAAACGCCCGGCCTGTGGGATGTTTTGGAAGGACAGTGCAATTTAAAGCAGGCCATCCTGAGGAACTCTAAAAATCCTTATCACATTCTGCCACTCGGTTCCTGGCAACAGGGCCAGAAAGCTCTTTACCAGGAAATGGGTCTGGAATCCATTATTCACGCACTGCGCATGGATTACAAAATCATTTTCATCGACGCACCCCCTTTGTCCTCTTCCGCAGACTCTTCCTACCTGGCGCAGTTGGCGGATTGTACCATTCTCATTTTATCCGCGGGGGAGTGCCGGGAAAAAGACCTGTTTCGCACAGTCAAAGAGTTGGAATTGAATAAAACCAGCGCGCTTGCCGTGGTTTTAAACAAGGTAAAACCGACGCGCACCATTAACGCCACTATCGCTACAAAGGGGCAGGCTTTCCTTAGAGGATAAACCGATGCGGCACTGGATTGAAAAAATTTATCTCAGCTTATTTGTCTCCAGCGGATTCGAATATGGTGATTACCTAAAACGTAAAAAGGTACTTTATTCACAGGGCGCGGATTGTTTTGTTTCTAAGGGCGCGTCCATTCCGGATCCCCACCTGGTCCGGATGGGAAACAACGTTTGGGTCACTCAAGGGTGTCACCTGCTTTGTCACGATGCTTCCGCAATCATGATCAATGTCATGCGCCGGAGCTGCCTGGACAGGGTAGGACCCATCACACTGGGAAACAACTGTTTTTTGGGGAACAACTCACTGGTTCTTCCCGGCGTGGCCATCGGCTCCAACACCGTGATTGGAGCCGGCTCTGTGGTCACTCGAGATGTTCCCGAAAACTCCGTATATGCGGGGAACCCCGCACAGCGAATAGCCTCGCTGGCTGAGTTTATCAAAAAGTTGGAACGCACCACGCAGACCTATCCCTGGGCCAACTCTCTCGTGAAAAATAGGCCTCATGTTTATGATCTTACTCTGGAGAGAGATTTGAAAAAGGCGCGGGCAAAGTATTTTTTCCAGGAGGAAACCGTTTCATGAAATCTAGATTAAATATAGCCCTGGTTAGTTTGGCGAATCCCTTCGACCGAAAAACCTGGTCCGGATCAACCTTTTTTATGAGAGAAGCGATACAACGCCATTTGGGCAATGTGGATTATATCGGGCCACATCATTTCCCTGGAGAAACTTGGAAGAAACCCTTTTCCAGGTGGAAAAAACGTTGGATGGGTATACCAGATTATCCTCAGCGCACAGAGAGCGCCTCCCGGCATTACGGAAATACGTTGACGTGCATGCTGAAAAAGAAAGATTACGATCTGGTTTTTGCCCCTGCCGCCAGCGTGGAAATCGCTCACCTGACCACATCCATTCCGATCCTTTATGTGTCGGACACGACGTTTGAATTAGTCAAAAGGGATTATCCCATTTTTAAGAATCTTTCCCAGAAAGCCAAGTGCCAGGAAGCTTTGTTGGAAAGCAAAGCCCTCTTTAAAGCATCATTGATTTCCTATCCTTCAGAGTGGGCTGCCCGCTCAGCTATTTCCCATTACAGGGTTGCCAAGAAGAAGATCGCTGTGATTCCATTTGGAGCCAATCTGGAACAACCGCCCATGGCCGCCGATGTGCCGCCCAAAAGTGTGAACGGCGTTTTGCGTCTGCTATTTCTGGGAAAAGATTGGAACCGCAAAGGAGGGGCCATCGCCTACGAAACTCTGATTGCCCTGCGTCAGTCAGGAATTGACGCGCGTTTGACCGTTTGCGGAACGTTGCCTCCAAGCCATTGCAATTCGTCCTATTTGAAAGTGATTCCTTATATAGATAAAAACATTCCGGAGCAAGCCGAAAAACTAAACCGTTTATTTCAGGAAAGCCATTTAATGATCCTACCCACTCGGGCGGAATGTTACGGCATTGTCTTCTGCGAAGCCAATGCCTTCGGCCTGCCAGTCTATTCTGCCCGGGTGGGTGGGGTTTCTTCGATTGTTCAGGACGGTGTGAATGGATACTTGTTCCCTCCCTGGGCCAATGGTGAGGTGTATGCCTGGCATATCAAGAAAATGCTGAATACAAAAAATGCCTTGGAAACACTCAGTCAACAGGCCCGTTGCAGGTTTGAAAACCACCTCAACTGGGACAGCTGGGCTAAAGAAATCCGCCGTGCGGTATTCGGCGTCTTGGGGATTTAATTCATCATGCCTACAAAAGAAAATAATATGGCAACACCAAGTGTCTCGCTGGAGAAAAAAGTCTACCGAAATGCGTTTTATTCGGGCGCCTATCACCTCTGGTATTTGGGAACGCGATTGCTGATAACTCCTTTGGTCCTGACTTATGTCTCTTTGGAGGAATATGGGCTATGGGCCTATTGTTTCGTTCTCCTCGGCTATATCGGGTTGGCCGCAAACGGATTCAGCGGTGCCTACCTTAAATACGGAGCGCACCACCGGGCGACGGGCAATAATCAGGGTATTAATGTTCTGCTTTCCACAGGCGTGATTACCCTTCTGGCCTTATCCCTGATTTTGGCCCCCCTCCTATACTGGACCCTGCCGTATTTTTTGCATTGGCTTATAACGGACCCCTCTCTTTTGGAATCAGGGTGGACCCTCCTTTTGGGTGCGGGCATTATTTTTATTATCAATTTCACCCTGTCGGGCTTCCAGAACATTTTGGAGGGAGATCAAAGAACCGATTTGGTGAGAAAAATCCATTTTGCCGCATCGATTTTAGAATTGGCGCTGATGGTGGCTCTGCTCCAAATGGGATTGGGGGTCATGGCTCTTTTAATAGCCTATGGTGCGCGGTTTGTGCTTATCCTTTGCCTGAATATTTTTTGGGCCTATCGCTTGTTTCCGTTTCTTTCCTTGCGTTTTTCACTGTTCAGCAGAAAAGTTCTTAAACAGTTTTTTGTGTTTGGGGGGCAGATTCAGCTGATAGGCGTTATTACGCTTTTGATGCATTCCCTGGACCGTCTCGTCCTGTCCAAAGTGCTCGGAATGGAAGCAGTGGGGATGTATGAGGTGGGAAGAAAGCTTCCCAACACTGGCATGGCCCTCCCCAGCTCCATGGCAGGAGTATTGATGCCCGCGGCGGCGAACCTGCAGAGTCGAAATGAACCGGACAGGATAAAAAAATTATACCTACACGCCACCCGTTATCTCATGATGATATCCGTTTTACCTTACCTGTTTCTAATGTTTTACAGCCCGCAAATTATTTCCGTGTGGCTGGGTGGCGATTTCGCGGTTAGCGCGAATGTTATGCAGGTCCTGGCATTGGGGATATTGGTCAATTTAACTACGGGGATAGGCACCGCATGTGTGCGAGGCTTGGGCCAGCCGATTATGGAAATTAGATACCTGTTGGTGTCGCTGGCAATATTCGCCTTAACGCTTTTTCCTGCAATTTCCAAATTGGGCATGGTTGGCGTGGCCTACGCTTTTACAATCGCGCAGACTATAGGATCCATCGTTTTTCTCATTCAGGCCAACCAAAGTTTCCAGGTAACCGGCAGAGAGTTTTTCTCATTCGTCATTAAGCCCTTGGCGATTGCTTTTTTTGCCTTTTTGCCGGTTTGCTTTTTGGGGCATTGGGTCTGGGCGGTGTACGTTCCCGGGCGGGCGATGGGGCTAATAATTTTAGCGGCTCTATTTTGTGCTTCCCTGCTTGCAGTGGGCGGTACTCTTTGGTTTGGGAAAGAATATTTCCTCCTTAAAAATGAAGTATTACGCGTGCGTGCATGGCTAGCCACTATTCAAATATTTCCCTCCAAAAACAAACAATGGACCGCAACATGAAATATTTAGCAATGCAAATCGCCGCTCTACCTTTATTTGGGATCTGCAAATTAATTTTTGTTTTCAAACGGTATTGGAATCGAATCTGGTGGACCACCTGTTTGGATGCCCAAGGGGCGCTCATGGATTATTCCGTTCAATGCGATGGATATGTGCGGGTGCTTGGTACCGGACGCGTGACACTGGGCCCGGCCTGCCGTTTGGGCCGCGACGTTGAATTCGAAACCGGGGAACAAGGGCGAATCGTATTGGGATCACGCGTCCGCATCAACCGGGGCACCACACTTGCATCCCAAAGTGAAATCAGAATTGGCGATGACGTGATGCTCGGCGAATTTGTTTCCGTACGCGATGCCAACCACGGCACGGAACCGGGCCGTCTGATGCGACTTCAACCGCAAACTTCCGATCCCATTCTTATCGAAAACGATGTCTGGGTTGGCCGGGGGACTTGTATTCTCCCTGGCGTCCTCATTGGCGAAGGAGCCGTTATCGGGGCCAACAGCGTAGTCAGTCGGGATATCCCCCCTTACGCAATTGCTGTCGGGGCTCCGGCAAGGGTGGTGCGGCTGAGATGTCAAAACAACCCAAATACCCCAACCCTAAAGGTGACGCATGAATAAAATTTCGATATCGATTCTGCTGGCCCACACTGCATCAAGGTAACTGAATGAAACCGAATTACAAAACAATTGCATATCTGGCGCCGGAACTTCCCGCGCTTTCCGCCACATTTGTAACGGAAGAAATCCGCGCTCTGGAAATCGAGGGGCTTTCGATCGTTCCCATTTCCGTTCACAAAACCCAAATGCTTCCTTTAGGTAATTTCGGCAAAAACCTTTTGAGGCGAACGCAATATTTATACGGAAAGGGCTTTCTTTCAATAATACTGAGCAACCTGAAAACCATCTTCCGCTATCCATTCCGCTATTTGGGAACATTGTGCATGGTTTGGTCCGATATGCGAAAGGTCGGGTTGCGAACCCGGCTGAGCGTGGGAATTGCCTACAGGTTTCTCGTTGCCTCCAGGCTAGCCAACATTTTGCGGAGGGAAAGGTGCTCCCATCTGCATGTGCATTTTGCCCATATTCCAACAGACCTGGCCATGTATGCCTCCCGGATTTCTGGAATTCCGTTCAGTTTCACCGCGCACGCCAACGATATCTTCCAACGAGGATGGCTTCTTAAGGAAAAGGCTCAACGGGCGCGTTGGGTGGTGACCATCTCCGAATTCAATAAAAAACACCTGATTAAACAGGGTGCGCCACAGGACAAAATCCACACGATTCATTGTGGGGTGGACTCCAGTAAATTTCGTGAGGCAGTTCTTGGAAATCGGTCTTCCCTTAGGCGCATAGGAACCTTGGGACGGTTCGTGGAAAAGAAGGGTATCGATGTCCTGATCCAATCCTGTAAAAAACTCAAGGCGATGAAAGTGCCCTTTCACCTGGAAATCGCCGGAAGTGGCCCATGGTTCCATAAATACGTTTGCTTGGTATCACGCCTAGGGCTCACCGGCTGCATCACATTTTCCGGCCCCATTGTTCATGACCGGGTTCCGGACTGGTTGAGGAAGCTGGATCTATTCATTCTTCCCTGCAAACAGGACCGGCATCACGATATGGACGGAATTCCCGTTGTTTTGATGGAGGCCATGCAGATCGGGATTCCCGTCATTTCCACACGACTGTCGGGGATTCCGGAATTGATTGAGGACGGCAAAACAGGCCTTCTAGCCGAGCCCGGGGATGCTGATCGCCTGTTTCTCAAAATTATTTGTATGCTAAGGGATGACTCATTTGCGCATCAACTGGCGCGCGCGGGACAACAAAAAGCGCGGCAGGATTTTGACCTGTTCCGCAATGTTGGAAAGCTTTTGAACCTGTTTAAAGGGAAAGTACCATGCAACAGAAAATTGGAAATTATGTCCTAGTTTCACCTGTTCGCAATGAGGAGCAGTATATATATAAGACCATAGAGAGTATTGTCCGGCAGACAGTTCGCCCCATTGAATATATGATCGTGGACGATGGCTCGACCGATCGAACCGCGCAAATTGTGAAAGAAGCCATGCGTTCTCATTCTTGGATTCGCTACTTCCACCGCCCAGACCGGGGAGAGCGAAAGGTGGGACCGGGCGTGATTGAAGCGTTTTATGACGGTTGCCAGCGGCTGAACACCCGAGCCTTCAACTTCATAGGAAAAATAGACGGCGACTTGGTGCTAGGCCCTCATTATTTTGAAACCTTGCTGGGGAAATTTAACATGGATAAACAATTAGGTGCTGCCAGTGGACGCTTGTTCACTCAACTGCCTTCCGGGAAACGGGTAGCGCACAGGCTTTCCAATGAAATGGTGGTCGGGGCCGTTCAGTTCATCCGCCGGAAATGTTTTGAGGAGATCGGTGGATTCGTCCGAGAGGTAATGTGGGATGGAATCGCTTAC
>Ga0114950_10003579_pt1 | contig 11999 bp, 9 predicted proteins | sample N075metaG_FD_83503 | JGI IMG/M metagenome (GOLD analysis project Ga0114950, IMG submission 83503) | Deep subsurface microbial communities from Kermadec Trench to uncover new lineages of life (NeLLi) - N075 metaG | ecosystem: Environmental > Aquatic > Marine > Ocean trench > Sediment | place...
CTGGAATGAATCCTCATCTTCCATGGACAGGAAAGCGGCCACGAAGCTTTTTAACATCCGGTACATTGGCAGGTGATTTACAGTCCGGTCCTCCACCCATTTTCCAAGCAGGCGGCTGGGCTTGATCGATGCCAATATGCCGAGAAAAAGCGCGGTACCCACTACTAGGAGTGCGGCGATGATTTCGGTTTCATTCTGATGATCAAAGGTGCCGGCCGGAAAAAGATCCGCGATGGGTGTTGCCAGTGCAACCATCAATTGCAGCAACTCTCTTATCGTAACGTACAGAATAACTACGGGGATCAGGACAACCAGGCCACGGAAAATGGCGTTTTTCAGAAAATTGAACATGTCTCACTTCCTTGAAATAACAAGCAGTAGGGACGGCAGTTTTGCCAGTTGCAGATACCAGGGTAGTACGGTCAGGTTACTGGCAGGCCATGAGGACAATGAAGCGCCGGATGGTTAAGCGAGGTGGCTGATCTCGATTTCTGACTCATGAAATCAATACCACAGTCATCGCCGGAGAAAATGCTTTCCCGGGATTAAATCTCCCGGGAAAGCAAAAATGTTTTAGTTCTGAATCGAAATATCCAGAAGTCTATTGAGATTGCTAATCGCTTTTTTCCCTTCAAGCGTGCCATATCCGATGTTCGATGCACTCAATGTACCGCCTGGCTGGAAAGGATAATCATCGATAGAGTGAAAGAATTTCTGAACAAATCCCTGTGCCGGAACCATTAACCACATATTGTCGACATACCATCTGACATACATTCCAGATTCTCTTGAAGCGCTTTCAAAGGGATCGGCTCTCAAGTTGGTGATAACCGGCCATGCTGGTGTTTCTCTATATGCCGTATTAATCGCACCGTTTTCCGTCGCAAATGCCAATTTCCAGTCATCTACACGTATGGCATTAAGCATACCGCTGGCTGCAAAATACATGATCTCTCTGCGCGGTCCCTTTTCTTCTTTACCTTCAAAATAGGGTTTGAAGTTATAGCCGTCGAGGTGCACGCGGAATTTTTTACCGTTGGCTTTGTAGCCTTTTTTGGATGCGAGTTGCTCTTTTACATCAGGAACACCCGCTGCTGCCAGGAGTGTTGGCATCCAGTCTTCTTGACTCATCGTATCGTTAAAGATGCTTCCGGGCTTGATTGTGCCAGGCCACTTAACCATTTGCGGGACTCTCATACCACCTTCCCAGGTCGTTCCTTTTTCACCATGGTAAGGAGATGCGCCACCATCAGGGAAGGTAAACTTCTCTGCACCATTATCGGTCGAGAAAATGACAATCGTGTTGTCATCAACACCCAGTTCTTTGAGGTGTTCAAGGAAGCTTCCCACCATATCATCGAGCTCGACCATGCCGTCTGCGTAGAGGCCAATCCCTGTAATGCCTCGATATTTTTCCTGTAAGCGTGTCCAGACATGCATGCGTGTGAAGTTCATCCAAACAAAGAAAGGCTTATCGGCCTTAACAGAACGTTCCATAAAGTCTTTTGCTGCGGCCCCGAACTCATAATCTACCGTTTCCATGCGTTTTCTGGTCAATGGGCCCGTATCTTCAATTTCTCCATCGGCATATGAATGCATCACACCCCGCGGTCCAAATTTTTTATGAAATTCCGGATCTTTTGGGTAGTAATAAGTCTCTGGTTCTTCTTCTGCATTCAAGTGGTAGAGATTTCCAAAAAACTCATCAAATCCATGTGCTGTCGGAAGATGCTTGTCTTGATCACCCAGGTGATTTTTACCAAATTGCCCCGTCGTATAACCCTGTTCTTTGAGTAAATCCGCAATGGTTGGAGCCCAGTCCGGGATACCCTGATCACTTCCCGGCATGCCAATGGTCAAAAGCCCTGTTCTGAATGGCTGCTCTCCCAGGATGAATGCTGCACGGCCTGCAGTACAGGACTGTTGCGCATACATATCGGTAAACAAAGCACCTTCATTTGCTATTGAGTCAATGTTGGGTGTCTTGTACCCCATGCCGCCACGGTTGTATGCGCTGGTATTCCAAACACCAACGTCATCGCCCCACAAGACCAGAATATTGGGTTTGTCTGTCTTGGCGAAAAGTTGCAGCGGAACGGCGAGCGCCATAACCGCTATCAGTTTGACTAAATGAGTGAGGTTCAATATTTTCTCCTTATACTTCAAATGATTAGAGTTAGATTTTCTGATAAAGCATAGATCAGTGGATCGCGCGGCCCGTAGCCCTACGAGTGAGATTATTTCATAGCATATCCTGGTGAACCATAACATTTATGTGACATTTCATGTCATTTCTGATTTGACATTAATTCCTTGTTCGTCTGATGGCAGGTTTCTTAACTAACCGTGGTTGCACCCAGCAGGGTTTCCAGAACCTGGGGGGAGGGTCCGCAAGACCAGCCGCCGTCGACAATCAGCGCCTGGCCCGTCATGTAGGCACTCTCTTCAGCAGCCAGGAAGTGAAACACGCCAGTGATATCCCCGGTTGTGCCGACCCGGCCCAGCGCGGTGAACTGTTCCGAGAGCGTTTTTCCTTCGTCACCGCTGCCCAGCGCGGTGTCAATGTAACCGGGGCAGACCGCGTTGACGCGTATGCCACGATGCCCCAGTTCCAGGGCCGCCATTTTTGTCATGCTTACAACCGCCGCCTTGGTGGCCGAATATGCGCCTGATCCCGCCATCTTGATGATGGCCGCCAGGGAAGCGGTGTTGATAATGGATCCCCCGTCGTTCATAACGCCCGGGGCGTGTTTGAGACCGAAGAAAACGCCCCACTGGTTAACGCGGGTGATGCGCTCCACGATTTCTCCGGAGGTTTCTTCCAGGGTGGATCCCACATCGCCGATACCGGCGTTGTTAACCACAATATCCAGCCGCCCCAGTCGTTCCATGGCCTGCTTCAGAGCGCTGGCAACGCTATCTTCTGATCCCACATCTACCTGGATAAAATGTGCCCCTATTTCAGCGGCGACGGCCTGACTGTCCACGATGTCTGTAATGACCACGCTCGCACCCCCCTGGATAAACCTTTCCGCCACCGCGCGGCCGATGCCGCCGGCTGCGCCGGTGATGAAAGCGTGTTTGCCTTCAAGTGAGAACATCGGGTGCATCAGCTTCTCCGTCAGCTTGGGTTGGTTCTGGCTCTCCCGCCAGCCGGCTTACGCCGGGAAGGCGGGTAGGGCATTCTTCGGGATTGGGGATCTCGGCCAGTTCGATGATGTTACCAAACGGGTCGCGGCAATAAACGGCGTAGCCATGATCAGCATCACCGGCCGGGATACCCATGGCGATTCCGCCCAGTTCCTGCAGCCGTTCGTATTCCAGCCGGCAGTCGTCCACGTAAAAAGCCAGGTGCCGGATACCGGGTTCGTGTGCATCGAGAAACCCGGGTTGCCTTCCCTGGCTTTGGGGTGTAATGAACTCGAATAATTCGAGGAAGCAGTTGTGACCTTTCATCATGTAGCCGCGGCAGGCGGAGTTCTCGAGCCCGGTGGCGCGATCCGCGTCGGGGTCATCCGACCAGCCCTCGCGGCTCAGTACCTCAAACCCAAACATCTGCTCGTAAAACTCCCGCGCCCGCTCGAGGTCGGGCACCACAAGGCAAGGGTGGGCGAAGGCGAGAATCATGCGCTGATGGCCTGGCGCAAATGGATCAGGTTGCCACTGGGTTCACGCAGGCATGCCACCCGTTCACCGGTCCATTCGTCTTGTGTCGGCGGCGAAACTTCTTCCATTCCTGCCCAGATAGCGTCTTCGACAGCCCGGTCAAGATCTTTTGCCACATACAGAATGGCGCTGATGTAAGGTCCGGTGCTGGCCAACGAAGCTTTTTCTTCTTCGGTGCGGGCGTTACTCAGCACCATGAGCGTGTTGCGGTCACGCTCGTCATAATACTTATCCACTAGGTGTACACAGCCGCCAGAGCCCTCCTGGTGGCTTTCCAGCACGCGCAGGTCGAGGGCTTTTTGGTACCAGTCGCTCATCGCCTGCAGGTCGTTGACGATTTCAACAAACCCCACCATACGCAATCCGCATTCACCCGCCGGCTGGTTGGTGAATTCCTGCACCCTGAAATTATCATGGGTATATTCCATGATTTCAATCCAGCGGCCCTCGGGATCGGCCATGACGAAGCCGTCATAGGTCGGGAACGGTTGGAATGCCTGCATCACGGTGGCGCCGTCGGCTTGTAATTGCTCGAAGGCTTTGCGGGCGTCGCTAACGATCCAGCAAATGTGGTTGTAGCCGTTGCCGTGTTTGCCGTACCAGTCCTGCTCGTATTTGAACTGGTAGGGTGGCGCTTCGAGCTGGATCTGGAACGCGCGGCCACCGCAACCGAGGAAGGTATAGTCGGCGTGCCCTTCGTCGGCGATATGAAATGTTTCGCCTGTAAAGTAGCCGGTTATACCGTGGTGCCATTTTAGATAAGGCCACATGTGATTGCGTGGATCCTTGTCATAGATGCACAGATGATGGATGGTGTAGTCGAGGTCTTTTGCAGAGGTCATGATTCACCCAAATGGATTTGCAGCTGAAAATTATTAAGCAGTGCAAATTTTAGAGTGAATGGAAGCAACAAATAATGATACTTCTGACCTTACGTTTGATAAATGTGATCGTATTCTGTTTTTATGCTGTGCTTTAATACACAAATGAATAATATAGGGTCAGATGTGTTATTTAATTCAGGCCGGGTACAAATTAAACTGATGTTTCGAATAGTTCGTCTAAATCCGTTCGTGGAGCACAATCAATATGGCAATAAGCAGAGTAAATCCAATGGATCGGTTCGCCGCCATCTTCTCAGGCATCATTGTATCCGCGCTGGGAGCCATGTTTTACAACCTGTTGCCCCTGTTCCTGGGAACTGCCCAGGATTTTCGGGATCTCAGCGATCAGGCCGTGGGAATTTTGAGCTCGAGCTTCTACGTTGGTTTTACCTTGGCAACCTCATCGGCTTATTTCTGGATCCGCAAATTCAACTGGCGGACCGTGACCCTGATCTCCCTGCCCTTGGCCGCCGCAACCCTTGCGCTGGCGGGTTTTGCCCATAGCTACGCGCTGATGATTGCCGGCATATTTATTTCGGGCGGTGCGTTCTCGGCACTGTATGGAATCGGAACCACCGTACTTGGTGATACCAGCCAACCGGCGCGTTGGTACGGATTGAAAATTGCCAGCGAAGCCGGATTGGGCGCTATTTTGCTATTGATTCTGCCAGGTACCGTCATTGCGAACTGGGGTTTTGAAGGACTGACGGTAGCGATGGCGACTACGGTTTTGGTTCTCGCACCACTGCTTTTATGGCTCCCAGGCTCCGGAAGCAAGGGCGTGGACAATGCCGGGCAATATCAGGCATTGGCCCTGGTTCCCGAACTTCGTACAGCTTTGTGGCTGGGGTTGGCAGCTGTGCTGTTTTTCCTGTTCAGCACGACGATGATTTGGGCATTTGTGGAACGCATGGCCAACGAAGCCGGTTTCGAACCGGTAGCTACTGGAAACGTATTGTCTTTGACCCTGGTGTTTGCGGTCGGCGGTTCCATTCTGGCGATGCTGATGGGTGAACGTTATGGTCCCGGTAAGCCATTCGCATTTGCCTGTCTCGCTTTGATTATGTCTTTGTTTCTGCTGGCGCAAGTCGATACTCTTTTTGATTATGGCCTGGCCACCTGCGTTTTTACTTTTTCTTTCGGCCTGGGTATTCCCTATGCGATAACAGCTGTAGCCGATCTGGATATAGACGGACGCTACGTGGTCCTGACCGTTCCGGCGATTGGAATTGGTGTGATGCTGGCGCCGGCAATCGGCGGTTTTTTAACTGCATTGAAGGGCTATGAGGCAATTTTATGGGCCGGCGGTGCGGCGGTGCTGGCTGCCCTGGTTACAGCACTTACCGCTCTGCGGATGGGCTTACCACATGCCCGGCGTACTCGTGAGCAATTGAAGCTGGATGCGCCTGACCCGATGCTCTGACTGAATTATTTGGTGCATGAAGACGTAAACAACAGGTGACTCAATTACGCCACCGGTATGTGCACGAACAGAATTAATCAGGAAAAGGCGCGCTGCATAAGGAACTGACTGAAACCGGCCATGACGCCATCTTCACAGGCCAGCAAGGAGCCAGTGCAGGTATCGCTTGCTGCGCTGGCAAGAAACTGGAAAGGGGGTCCCAGTTCATTCGGTTGGCGGTACCGTCCGGTTGCCGTTAATGCACTGAGCATTTCAAGTTCTTCTGCCAGGGCATCCGGGTCAAATGACATCTCGGTCTCGATCACACCCGGCAATACCCCGTTGATGCGGATGCCGCGCGCTCCAAGTTCCAACGCTGCGGTTTTCAGCAGAACGTTAACTGCCGCTTTCGATGCCCCGTAGGCGCTGACTCCAGGCATCAGTTCGGTAGCCGCCGGAGATGAAGTAATAATCGCACTGCCGCCTTTGTTCATGAACTTGAGACCGTCACGCAGTGCCTGGGCAATGCCAAATACATTGACTTCAAAAACCCGGCGGAAAGTATCCAGTTCAAGTTGTTCAACCTCTCCAGCGGGGTCTGCGATGCCGGCATTGAGAATCAGCGTGTCAATTTGGCTATCCAACAGCGCTGCGCCCTGACTGATGCCATTGGTAATTGAAGTTGGGTCCATCAGATCCAATGGTACGAACCTGGCCCCTATTCGTTCGGCGATCGCGGCGCCATCCTGACGACGCCCGGTGATAATCACATTGGCGCCAGCTTGGACAAAATGTTCGGCTACACCCAGGCCAATGCCCGCGGTACCGCCAACAATTATTGTCTTTTTGTTTGCTATTGAAAATGCATCTTGAATAGGCATGGCTACTAAATTCCTGCATTGCGGCATTGATGTTTTATTACGTGGGGCAGTCTTCCTGTGGGTAGAGATAGACTTTCCCACATTTCTTGGCGAGACAGGATTCGAAAGCGACTGCCGCGTCTGACATATTGTATTCGTGTGTGACCATCAGGTCCGTGGCTCGCTGGACTTCGGGATCCATCAACATGCGGATCAGGTCTTCGCGATGGTTGACATTCACGTCATGATTGCCCGACAGGATGACATGACGATTATGGATTTCATCCAGCAAATGGATAGGCAGTGGTTCGTTAGATCCCACCAGGAAACCGAATAGGCGCATTTGCCCGTAACGCCGCACGGCCTGCAAGCAGCGTTTTTGGTAGTAGGGGTAGCCGGAGCACTCGAGTACTACATCGCAGCCTTTTTTGTCGCCGGTAATCTCGTGGACTTTTTCCAGCCAGTCCAGATCATCGGGATCAATGATGTAGTCCGCGCCAATTTTCCTCGCCTGCTCCATACGGAATTCGTTTCGTCCCAGCGCAATCACGGTCGCGCCGCGATATTTGGCATTGATGATCGCGCCGAAACCTATAAAACCAATACCGCCAACCAGCACGACATCACCCGGGCCGACTCCGGCTTCTTCCACGCCGGTGAAAGTGCATCCATTTGAACAATTTGCCACCGCTGCGTATCGAAACGGCAGGTCATCAGGGATTTTCTGGATCATGTGTTCGGGCGCCAGACGATATTTTGAAAACCCGAATCCACCAGATTCACTATCACACTCAACTTCTATGGATCGCAAACCACCTTTAGTAGTGATAGCCTGTGCGCCCCCCAGGCTAGCCAGTCGTGCGTGTGGTTCACCACCACCTCTACCTGCCATTTCTTCATAAGGGATGGCAAGACAGTGCGTTGGGCTAAGCCCCTGTTCGCAGACGAAGCAGTTTCCACAGGGGTTTCCCTGGTAGATTACAACCCGGTCGCCCACGGAAAATTTTGAGCCCTGGGCCACTTCCTCGATAACGCCGACTCCTTCGTGCCCCATATGCTCTTCATCCTCGTGCCATTCGAAGGTGTGGTCTCGATAGATTTGATGCTCAATGCAAATCGGGGCAATCATCACTTTAGTCAGCGCATAGCCCGGTGCGACTCGTGGGTACGGGACTTCCTTGAGCACCACGGATCCAGCTTGGGGTATGGTTAGAATGGTGTTGGTCTTGGTCATATTCGGGGTCTCGGTTTTATAACACCAGGGCTCAGATACAAGTGAAATAGTACAGGTTTCATTCTATTGATCTTGGGTGCAAAGATTAATGATACTTCTGACCATATAATTAATAGATCTGACCCTTGCCTGTGGTTTCCAAGCAAGTTAAAACGACAATTCAAAACTTTTTGGAATTATTCAATTTATTGTGGTGATGTTGCGTTGAAGTATAAGTTACCGCGAATGCCTGTTAATGATATTTCTGACCCTATAGGATATAGTGATGGCTCCTGAGCCGCATCCAATGACAACATTTCCGCACCTTTGATCATGCAACAGGCAATTATCGATATCCCTTCTCGCCAGCAAGAGGAAAGCCGCATTGTCGTTAAGTGGCTGAACCGTCTTTATGAGTGCGTCCGGGATGAACCCGGCAATTTATATAATGAGGCTATTGACCGGTCCGGGCTGTCCCGGCAGGAACTTCGTGCGGGTGAAGGATTAACCCAGGAGCATTTCGACCGGGTCATGGAGATCGTTGGCCGTAAAATTCCAGACCTCACATTCCGATTTTTTTCAGGGGTTGAACTGCTGGACCTTGGCATGATGGGTTATGCCGTTCTCAGTTGCTCCACTGTGGGCAGGGGGCTGAATCTGATGGCCCGTTTTCTCGAATTGACTTCCGACCGTTATACCGAGAAATATTCAGTTGAGAAGGGTTTTCATGTCATCCAGCCTTTGCCGACCTGGCGGCACCTGGGGGCGGATATGAGCATTGCCGAGGACTGCATCGCCGGAAACTGGCGGGCGATCAAGCTGATGCTTGGGCCCGAAGCTGATCTGTATGGCGCCAGCGCACATTTTGCCTATCAGTCACCGGAGACAATGCAGGCCTACGAGCATTTTTTCGCACCATGCAAGGTTGTTTTTGATGCCGAAGTATCCAAACTCTGCATTCCGGTTGACTGGCTGAACCGCCCAGTCACCACGGCCAACCAGGTGATGTCAGATGTCACTTGGGCGGTATGTGACCGTATATTGGGTCCCGGGACAGCCCGAAGAATCGATACGCCACGCGTGGTACGCCGCCTGTTGATCAGCCGTCCAGGCCAGCACATGCTGCGCCTGGAAGAAGCGGCCGAAGAATTGCACATGTCTACGTCTCAATTGCGCAAACGTCTTTACCGCGCCGGCACCAGTTACAAGAACCTCGTACTGGAAGTTCGCATGGCTCTGGCTTCTCATTATCTCGAATCAACGCATTTGACGATACAGGAAATTGCTTACTTGCTGGACTATGCACAACCAGGCCCGTTTAGCCGCGCTTTCAAGAAATATCACGGTCATTCCCCCCGTACCATGCGAGATCTCGCTTCTTCACCGGTGATTGCTTAGCTGCGATTGAATGCCTTAGGTCAGAGAGCGCTCCAGTACCCCATGAATTTTGGAAGCGATTCAGCAGTAGGTCATAAATGCAATTAAACGGGTCAGAAGTATCATTTTAGAACATTCCAATTCCACGTAAAGTTCATCATCAGGCCGTATACCGAAAATTGGGCGGCCATAATGATCAATCAATGTGGGAAGGAACAAATGAAATTGCAAAGCAAACTAAAAGCCGGCACGTGCATTAACACACTTCTGGCTATGCTGGTATTGGGAGTGCCCGCGTACGCTCAGAATGGCGGTGATGAAGAAACGGGCAGAATGCTCGAAGAAGTCATCGTTACAGCTCAGAAGCGTGAGCAGAGCCTGCAGGAGGTTCCAATAACCGTATCTGCTTTCAGTGGTGAATTTGTCACGGAAAACGGTATACAGGACATACGCGGTATTGCGGATCTCACACCCAACCTGTCAATCAAATCACGTGGCGAGACGGAGACCAGTGTTTTTATTCGAGGCATTGGTTCACAGGCCCCTGGTATTGGTGCCGATCCGGCTGTCGGTATATTCATCGATGGCATGGTTGCAAGTCGCGGCACTAACGCGACGGCTGCATTTTTTGATGTGGAGCGCATTGAAGTCGTCAAAGGTCCTCAGGGTACCTTGTTTGGGCGTAACGCATCGGCCGGTGCGATCAGTATCATCACCAGGAAACCCGAACTGGATGACAACTACGGTTCACTGATGTTGGGTGTGGGCGACGAAGGCCAGTTTCGTGGCCAGTTCATCGGCAACATGGCTTTCAGTGATCGATTCGCGATGCGCATTGGTGCAAATTACGCCAAAAGAGACGGCCTTTACTACAACGAACTGACGGATCAGGAACTGCTGAATCAGGACAGTACAAATGTTCGGCTCAGTGCACTGGCCCTGATCAGCGATACCTGGGAAATGTCTTTTCTTGTTGAAGGCATTGACGCCAGTAACAATGACGCGATCGTTACCGATGCAGACGCATTTGCCGATACGGTCCGCCTCAACCGTGCTCCGGATAAACAATCACTGGAATCCACTCGTGTTATCTGGACGAATAAATGGGATTTTGGCGAGAGCATGCAGCTCACTTCAATCACGGGATATTACGATCACGATGTCAATGTTACGCCGGTCGATGCCGACGAAGTTGATTTTGATGTCGTTACTTTCGAGGAGCCACAAACGAACGAAACGTTCAGCCAGGAACTGCGCCTGAATGGTTCAACCTCCCGGATTGAATGGTTTGTCGGGGCCAGTTACCTGAAAGAAGATCTCTCGTTCATTAATGCATTGCGCTATGAAGAAGGCATTGTATTGGAACTGTTGGCCGGTGCTGGTTTCCTTTGTGATATTCCGGAGTTGCCGGAATGCGTATACCAAACTGAATCTCCCCGCGGTGAGAATGAAACCAAGAGTTACGCAATTTATGGTGACTTCACTTTTCGTTTGAATGATAGATGGAGTTTGACGGCGGGTGCCCGTTATACCAAAGACAAGAAGAACTTTTTCTACAACAATCCGGCTACAGACGGCGTATTGGGTGCTATCGACGGGCAGATTTTTGGCCCCATAACCGATGGAAATGTTTATGCCAGTGACAGCTGGAACTCGTTTGACCCCCGTCTGGCGATCGATTTTCTTGTAACGGACAACACCAGGATCTATGCCAACATTGCCAAAGGATATAAATCCGGTGGCCTTAATCGTCAGGTGCTCGATTTCCTGCCGAGCCCGCAATCCATTGACTCCTTCGACGAAGAACAGGTAATCGCCTACGAGATCGGAACGAAATCGAAGCTGCTGAATGGCCGCGCCACGTTCAACTTCTCGGCCTTTTACAACGACTATGAAGATTATCAACTGGAAACTCTTGAAAACCTGTTGCCAATTGTCAGGAACATCGGAGATATCAGAAGCCGGGGCATCGAGTTGGAAGGGCGCGTATTGGTGACCGACAACTTCGAGTTGGCAGGCACTTATGCCTATCTCGATTCCGAGGTTACCTCCAGCATTGATCCAGAGCTTGTTGGAATGAAGACCCCTCAATCGCCCAAGCATTCGGGTTCCGTGCAAGCTCATTACTACATTCCCGCCAGTGCAGGTGAGTGGAAGTTGAGTGGAATCTGGGCCTTCAACGATGGTTTCTGGTTCGATATTTTCAATACGCTGGAGCAACCGTCCTATAAAAAGCTTGATTTACGCGTTGGTTACACCGCCAAATCCGGGCGCTGGTCGATCGCAGGTTTTGCAGACAACGTAACAGACGAGGAGCATTACACCGAGCGATTTATCTTCCTGGATGTGGCTAATCGCCGCGCGCCTGGCCGCTTGATGAGGCTGGAAGCCACCCTCTACTTCTGATCGTCACTTTGTCGTAAGAGAATTCAGCAATGAACAAGACAGCAACAGCCCTGACCGCACCCGGCGCAACAGCCAATGGCCGGTTCCCAATCCAGCAAGTGCTGGATCCGAGCGGTGAGCAGGTAGCCGATCTGCCGGTTCTCGACAATGATCAATTGGTCTCGCTGTTTCGCCATATGATTCGTACTCGA
>Ga0114950_10003580_pt1 | contig 11999 bp, 12 predicted proteins | sample N075metaG_FD_83503 | JGI IMG/M metagenome (GOLD analysis project Ga0114950, IMG submission 83503) | Deep subsurface microbial communities from Kermadec Trench to uncover new lineages of life (NeLLi) - N075 metaG | ecosystem: Environmental > Aquatic > Marine > Ocean trench > Sediment | place...
CTGGCGGCCTATCAGGCGATGTTCGCCGCCCTGGCAGCTGCCCTGGTCGTCGCCGGTGCTGATTTACCGGCGCACCGAAGACGCGCCGCCGTCGAAGGACGTGGCTGGCTGAGTCATTAGTCTTCCAGCCCGGCGCGCAGGCCGATGTCGTTGAACTGTATCTGCACGTGCTGGCCAGCGAGGTCCCCCGGCGCCTCGCGTGCCAGCCAGGCCAGCACCTTGGCCGGGCGTTCGGGCTCTTGGCCCTGATCGGGGGTCAGCGCCGCCTGGCGGAACACGTCGTTGGAATAGATCTCCCGCACCATGTCGGTCTGGGTGAAACCGGGCGAGAAGGCGTAAATCCTGATGCCGGTGTCAGCCACGTCGAAATGCAGACACTGGGTCATCGACAATAGCGCCGCCTTCGACGAGCAGTAGGCGGCGTAGAACCGGTCGGGCAGAAAGGCGCGGGCGCTGGTCAGGTTGATGATGGTGCCGGCGTCGCGCGCCAGCATCGACGGCAGGGCGGCGTAGATCATGTTGTAGGGACCCATCACATTGACCTGCTGGACCGCCAGATATTCCGCTGGCGGCACGTCGGCGACGCTACCCATCTTGCCCGAGCCGGCATTGTTGATCAGCACGTCGATGCGGCCATGGCGGGCCAGCACATCGTCGACGAAGGCCTGCGCCGCGGCGGCGTCGGCGACATCGAAGCCATGGCTCTCGACGGTGGCGCCAATGGCTTCGGCGGCGGATTTCGTGTCGGCGTTGGCCTCGGCGGTGCGCGCGCACAAGATAAGCACCGGCCCGTCCTCGGCCAGCATCCGCGCCGTCGCCGCGCCGATGCCCCGGCTGGCGCCGGTCAGCACCACGATTTTATCTTTCAAACTCGCCATCGCTATTTCCCCGTTTGCGAGCCCGCATTATGGCCAAAAGAAAACGCCCAGGGGAATCCCCGGGCGTTTTGTCTAACTCGGATACTGCTCTAATTGCGGTTGCCGAACAGATGCAGCAGCATGAGGAACAGGTTGATAAAGTCCAGATAGAGCCTGAGTGCGCCCATGATCGCCTTTTTACCGGCGATCTCGGAGCCGTCGAGTTCGTTGTACATTTCCTTGATCTTCTGGGTGTCGTAGGCGGTGAGGCCGACGAAGATCAGAACGCCCAACACGGAAACGACGAATTGAACCATTGTCGAGCCGATAAAGATGTTCACCACACTCGCGATGATGATGCCGATCAGGCCCATGAACAGGAACGATCCCAGCTTCGTCAGATCGCGCTTGGTGGTGTACCCGTAGAGGCTCATCGCGGCGAAGGTGGAGGCGGTGATAAAGAACACCCGTGCGACGCTTTCGCCAGTGTAGATCACGAAGACCGAAGCCAGCGACAGCCCCATCAATCCGGCGAATACCCAGTAGGCGATCTGCGCACTGGCGGCGCTCATCTTGTTGATGCGCGCGCTCAGGAAGAACACCATTCCAAGTGGCGCCAAAATCACAATCCAATGAAGGCCGCTGCCGAAGATGGCGTTAAAAACGGCCGGCGTGGACGCCACCATGTAGGCAACCGCGCCGGTTAGCGCCAGGCCGGTCACCATGTAGTTGTAGACGCGCAGCATATATGTGCGCAGGCCCTCATCGATCTGAGCGTCGGTTCCCGCGCGGCCCGAGACGACGCCGCGCTTAAACTGGTCTGACATATTTACCTCTTCATTCCCATTCGAGCGGCCCAGTCAGGGCGCTCCTGCGCGCTGAATATGGGGGTTCGCCACAGCAAAATCAACCGGGGAAGCGTTGGCGTTTTCGTGAGTAAATATTGTTAACTATCTGAAATTAAGGCTATTTTATGGCCGTACCGGCTAAGGCCAGGCCCAGCGCCACGGTGCCGAGGCCGGTGGCGATGATCGGTGATGCGAACGGCGCCAATGCCAGAATCAAAGCGGCGGCCAGGGCGAAACGCACATAGGGCCGCCAGACGGCCGGCGACTCCCGCCGTAGCGCCGGCAAGGCCAGCGACAACATCAGGCGCGCATAGTGGATCGCGCCGGCGGCGACGATCCAGCCGCCGACCTTGCCGCTGCGCCATAACAACACCGCCACCGACAGCACCAGCAGCGCGTAGACTTCGCGCCCCAGATGCCGGCTGAACGGGCCGGCGGCGTCGATTCTCTCGGTGATCCAGGCCTCGACCACGAGGATGCCGGCCGCTGCCGCCGCGATCGCCGTCAGGCTCCACAACATCAGCGGGGGAAATTCGGCAGGCGGTGCGGCGGCGACCCCGCCGAGCAGGCAGACCAGTCCCAAATGGGCCAGGGTGAGCCGGGTGCCGGCCGCCGCCGAAGCGCTGAGTTTCCCGGTCGCGGCGGCCACGGTCACCACCAAGACCGCCAATAGACCCAGGCTGATCAACGGTGGGGTAAAGCCCATATGGAAAGCAAAAGAGTACAGGCTGGCCAGCAGGATCGCGATCAGCACCCCCAGCGGCATATAGGCCAGCGTTAACGCGTCGCCGGGCGACCCTTTTCCAACTCTCATTTCAGTTCGGCCTGGTTCTAGTCGTTGCGCAGCAGCGGCGCGGTTTTCTGTCCCAGCGTGTGCCAGGTGCCGGCGACGCCGACGGCCAGGATAATAACCGTTGCGCCGATCACCGTCACCGCAATGGTTTGCGGCAGCAGCACCCAGTCGATGTGCATGAGAAAGCGCAATACCGCCCAGGCGGCGATGGAGCCGACGAGGGTGGCGAGCGACGCGGTGACCAGGCCGAGCAGACCGTATTCGAGGATGAAGATCGCCAGAATATTGCGCCGGGTGGCGCCGAGGACCTTGAGCACCACGTTGTCATAGACCCGCCGCCGGTTGTTGGCGGCGATGGCTCCGGCCAGAACCAGGGTGCCCGCCACCAAGGCAACCAGAGACGCCAGCCGCACGGCGGTGCTGATGCCGGCGACGATCCCGTTTACCGTCTCCAGGGCATCACGCACCCGCACCGCGCTGACGTTGCGGAAGGCGTTGGTCACGCGGCGTTCGATTTCGGCTTCCGCGCCGGGGTCGGCGTGAACGATGGCGATGTGGCTGCGCGGCGCGGCCTCGAGAAATCCCGGCGAGAACACCATGACGAAGTTTATCGACAGGGTTTGCCAGTCGATGTGGCGCAGATTGGCGATAGTGGCGGTAAATTCGCGGCCCAGCACGTTGACGGTCAAAGTATCTCCGATACCGATGCCGAACCCGGCGGCGACGTTGGCGTCGAAGCTGACCAGCAGCGGGCCGTCATAATCGGCCGGCCACCACTCGCCGGCGACGATGGTGCTGTTGTCCGGCGCTGTAGCGCTCCAGGTAATACCCCGGTCGCCGCGGATCGCCCAGCGCGCATGGGAATCGATCGCGGCGGCTTCGGCGGCGGTGCCGGCGATGCCGGTGATGCGGCCGCGCAGCATGGGCACCTGGATGGTTTTTCCGACCCCGGGAATATCGGCCAAAATCGCCTCGAATGGCGCGACCTGGCTGGGCTGCAGGTCGATGAAGAAAAAAGCGGGGGCGCCGCTGGGCATCTCCTCGCGGATTTGCCGGCTGAGGTTGCCGTCGATCTGGGCGATGGTGACCAGGACCGACAGCCCCAGGCCCAGGGCCAGCACGACGCTGGGCGTCGGTGAGCCGGGCCGATGCAATGCCGCGATCGCCAGCCGGACGGCGGGCCGCCGCAAATTAACGGCGCGCCGGGCGGTAAACGCGATTGCCGCGGCGACGGCGCGAAATATCGCCATCGCCGTGGCGGCGCCGGCGACGAACCATAGCGCCAGGTTCGTGTCGCCAGCGGTGATCACGGCCAGCACCGCCAGGGCGATTAGCCCCGCCGCTGTCGCCAGCATGTAGATTACCGGTGGCCACGCCTTCTCCGGGGCGACGAGATTGCGAAACAGGCTGCCCGCCGGTATCTGGCCGGCGCGCGCCACCGGCCACAGGCCGAAGCTGAGCGCGGTCAGCAGCCCGAACGCCGCCGCGGTTGCCAACGCGCCGGGATAAATGCCGCCGCCGACCGGCAGCGGCACGAAGGCCGCGATGGCGCGGGACGCCGCGAACGGGGCCAGCGCGCCGAGCACCAGGCCGGCGGCGATAGCGATTGCGGCCAAGACCAGTATTTGTAAGAGATAGATGCGTACGATCAGCGCCGCTGGCGCGCCGAGGCATTTTAGCGTTGCGATGACCGCGGTCTTGCCGTCGAGATAGGCGCCGACCGCGTTGGCGACGCCGATGCCGCCGACCAGCATGGCGGTCAGGCCGACGAAGGTCAGGAACAACCCGACCCGTTGAACCAGGCGCCGGATCTGCGGAGCGGCTTCCTCGAGCCGGCGTATGCGCCAGCCGGCATCGGGAAATTTCTCCTTGAGCCCGGCGATCCAGTCTTCCGGATCGACCGCCGCGGGCAAGGCTACCCGGTAGGTGTGATAGATCAGGCTGCCGGGCTGGAGCAGGCCGGTATCGGCCAGCGCCGGCTTGGCGATCATCAGCCGGGGTCCCAGCGAAAACAAGCCCGATCCGCCCAACCGGTCGGGTTCGTGGGTGATTACGGCGCGGATTTCGAAACGCCCGTCGCCGACCCGCAGCACATCGCCGATGGCGATACCCAAGCGCTCGAGCAGATGGGGAGCGACGGCGGCGCCCCACAGTCCGTCGCGCTGGGAAAATAATTGATCCCGTGTCAGGCGGGGTTCGGTTTCCAGGGCGCCGTAGAGCGGGTAGGCCGCGTCGACCGCTTTTAGTTCCACCAACGACCGCGCACCATTGGGATCCGCGGTATCGAGTTGCGCCATCGCCCGCATCTCGGCGCTGCTGGACAACCCCCCGGCGCGCGCCAGATGGGCCGCCTCGCCGGGCGTTGCGGGGCGGTGGACCAGGCGCACGGACACGTCGCCACCGAGAATCTCGCGGACGTCGTTGACCAGGCTGGCGTTAAGCCCCGATGCGGTCGAGCCGACGGCGGCGATGGCCGCGACGCCGACCGCGAGGCAGGCCAGAAAGACGCGGAACCCGTGCACGCCGCTGCGCAATTCGCGCCGCGCAAGACGCCAGGCCAGGGCCCAGGTCACCGCCGTATCGCCACTCATGGGCTGGCGGATTCATCGACGATCCGCCCGTCGCGCAAGTGCACGACGCGGCTGCAGCGCCGGGCGATGGTCGTGTCATGGGTGATCAGCAGCAACGTTGTGGCGTTGCGTTCGGCCTGCTCGAACAAAACATCGATCACCTGTTCGCCGGTTTCGCCATCGAGATTGCCGGTCGGCTCGTCGGCCAGCAGCAGGGCGGGCTCGGTGGCGAAGGCGCGGGCGATGGCGACCCGCTGTTGTTCGCCGCCCGAAAGCTGCGCGGGATAGTGGGCCAGGCGGTTGCCCAATCCCACCGTCTCGAGGCTCGCCTGGGCGCGGTCGAAGGCGTCGGCGACGCGCGCGAACTCCAGCGGCACGGCGACGTTCTCGACCGCCGTCATGGTCGGCACCAAATGAAACGCCTGGAAAACGATGCCGACCGAACGCCGGCGGAACAATGCCAGCGCGTCCTCGTTGAGCCGCGCCAAGTCGTTGCCTGCGACCCGCACCGTCCCGCTGGTCGGGCGCTCGAGCCCGGCGATGATCATCACCATTGTCGACTTGCCCGAGCCCGAGGGCCCGACGACGCCGATGGTCTCGCCGGCGGTGACCGACAGGTCGAGACCGCGTAGGATGTTGACCTCGCCGCCGGCACTCGCCAAGTGAAGGTGGACGCCGGTTAGCTCAACGATCGGTTCGCGCCCCGATGCGCCGTTGCGGCGTGGTGTTTTTTGCGGATCAGGCAAGTCCATCATGACACACTGGTTGTACCTTTGTTTTCTTAAGCATGCCCCGGTCATTGCTGCGCCGTTCTCGCAAACTCGCGCCGGTCTGAGGCATCCCGCCGCCATTGTCCTCACCGCACTTTGGGCCATCGCGGGCGTGTCGGCCAGTCTATATGGAACGGCGTCGGCGGCGAATGACGAGACCGTGATTGTCGCCCTCGGCGACAGCCTGACTGCCGGCTTCGGCGTCGTCTCGAACGACTCGTTTCCGGTGCGTCTCCAGGCTGCCCTGCGCGCTGCCGGGGTAAATGCCCGGGTGGTGAACGCCGGCGTGTCGGGCGATACCAGCGCCGGCGGTCTGGCGCGTCTCGACTGGGTGCTCGCCGATGTGCCTGATCTCATGATCATCGAACTGGGTGGCAATGACGGCTTGCGCGGCCTCGATCCTGCGGACATGGAGGCCAATCTCGACGCCATCCTGGTGCGCCTGGCCGGCAAGGGCGTTCTGGCGGTGTTGACCGGTATGGTGGCGCCGCCGAATATGGGGCGCACCTACGGCGAGGCATTCAAAGGGGTGTTTCCGCGGCTTGCAAAGCGCCACGGGGTCGGTTTCTATCCCTTTTTTCTCGACGGCGTGGCGGCGCAACCGACGCTTAACCAACGCGATGGCATTCACCCCAATGCGGCGGGAGTGCGCGTCATAGTCGAGCGGATCACGCCGCACATATTACGGGCGCTGGCCCGGATTGAGCACGGTACGAAGGCGATCAGCCGCTAGCGGGAAGTTATAATGACGTTGTTTGCCTACGCCCATGCCGGGGTGACCGAAGACGGCCCGATCACTCGGTGGCAAGGCTGGCAGAGCCTGTTGGATCACTGCCTTGGCGACTGGCCGTTCGCGCGCGGTCTCGGCTTGTTGTATGTCACCGACCCGCTCGCCGGCGATCTCGACGAAATTCTTGCGCAATTACGCTCACGCACCGGCATCGCCGACTGGACCGGCGCGGTGGCGCCGGCGATCTGCGCCACGGGGGCCGAATATTTCGACACGCCGGCAATGGCGATCATGGCGCTGGACGTGCCGGCCGGGGATTTTCGCCTGGTGCCCTCCATAACCGCGGCGCCCGGCGGCGACAAATCCCTGGCTGCGATGCGCGGCTGGATCGCCGCGCGGCAACCCCGGTTCGCCATCGTTCACGTCGATCCGCGCGGCGCCGGAATGTTGTCGCTGGTGCCGGATGTGGCGGCGGCGACGGAAGCCTATCTGGTCGGCGGCCTGACCAGTTCCGCAACCGGGACCGGCCAGATTGCCGGCGTGGTCACCGGTGGCGGTCTCTCCGGCGTGCTGTTCGGCGAAACGGTGCCGGTGGCGACTGGCCTGACCCAGGGCTGCTCGCCCATCGGCCCGCTGCATACGATCACCGGCATGGATGAGGAGTTCGTCACCGAGCTCGACGGACGGTTGGCGCTCGATGTTTTCAGAGAAGATATCGGCGATTTTCTGGCCCGCGACCTGCAGCGCGTCGTCGGCTATATCCACGCCGCGGAGCCGGTGGCGGGTTCGGATACCGGCGATTACATGGTGCGTAATTTGATCGGCATCGACGCCAATCAGGGTTGGCTGGCGATCGGTGCGGTGCTCAACGAGGGCGACCAGGTAATGTTCGTGCGCCGCGACGGGGCCAGCGCCGTCGAAGATATGGCGCGCATGCTTAAATCCCTGAAAAGCCGCGCGGGTCCGGGTATCCGCGGCGGCGTCTATCATAGCTGTATCGCCCGCGGACCCAACCAGTTCGGGCCCGGATCGCAGGAACTGACGATGATCCGCGACGCTTTGGGCGATATTCCGGTCATCGGCATTTTTGGCAACGGTGAAATATCCAATGGCCGGCTCTACACCTACACCGGTGTCTTGAGCCTGTTCCTCGAGGATTAACAGCGAGGCGGGATATGATCCGACTCTTCGCCGCTCTCGCACTCCCCGAAGAGGTACGCCAGCGTCTGGCCCTGGTGCGCGCGCCTTTGCCCGGCGCCCGCTGGGCGCCGCCGGAAAATATGCACGTCACCCTGCGCTTCATCGGCGAAGTGGAGGCGCCGGTGGCCACGGATATCGACGCGCTTTTGTCGCGAGTCACAGCGCCGGCCTTCGACATTAGGTTGGCCGGGCTGGGCACCTTCGGGTCGCGCGGGCGGGTGCGGGCGCTGTGGGCCGGCCTCGAAAAATCCGAACCCTTGGCCCACCTGCAGGCCAAGATCGAAGTCGTCTGCGTGAACGCCGGACTGCCGCCCGAGGGCAGGAAGTTCCACCCCCATATCACTCTGGCCCGCTGCCGGAATGTGCCTGAAGCGCCGGCCGTCGAGTTCGCCGCCACCTATGGCGGCTTCGGTCTGCCGGCAGTTCCGGTCAGCGCATTTACGCTCTATTCCAGCCATATGGGCCGGTCGGGCGCGGTCTATACGTCTGAGGCCGTGTATCCGCTGGTGGGGTGAAACGGCATTCGCCCAGAGTGGTTTCAACGCACGGGATTAGGCTCTAGGGTGCGCCGCCATGAGCGTTCTCGAACATATTACCGCGGCCGACCCCATCGTCATTCTGACCGGGGCGGGCATTTCGAAAGAGTCTGGATTGGCCACCTTCCGCGATCCCGACGGCATCTGGGCCAAGCACCGCATCGAGGATGTGGCGACACCGGACGCGTTCGCCCGCGATCCCGAGCGGGTCCTGGGGTTCTACAATGTGCGCCGTGAGCAGATGATGGACCCCTCGATCGCGCCCAACGCCGCCCATAAGGCGCTGGGCGAGCTGGAGGCGTTCTGGCCCGGCGAGGTGTTGGTGGTGAGCCAGAACATCGACGATCTGCACGAGCGCGGCGGCACGCAGAACCTCATCCATATGCATGGCGAACTCGGCAAGTCGCAATGCCATCACTGCGGCGATGTGGTCGGCGGGCTGAACGATCTGCGCGTCGATATGATTTGCGCCCAGTGCGGCGAGGCCGGCGGCATGCGCCCCCACGTCGTCTGGTTCGGCGAGATGCCGCTGCACATGGACCGCATCATGACGGCGTTGGAGCGCTGCGGACTATTCATCTCCATCGGCACGTCGGGAAACGTCTATCCCGCCGCCGGGTTCGTCGCCGAGGCGCGCCGCGCCGGGGCGCAAACCATCGAGCTGAACCTCGAGGAATCCGAGGGTGCCACCCTGTTTCACGAGGCCCGCTATGGCCCGGCTACCGAAGTGGTGACGGGCTTTGTCGCCAACCTGCGCGCTCACGCCGCTCCCCCTATCGCCCCATGAGCATGCCGGCGCAGGACAGCGATGAAGCCGTCCTGGAGCGCCTGCTGGCCGAGGTGCGCGCCTGCACCGTATGCGCCGAACATTTGCCGTTGGGGCCGTTGCCGGTGGTGCGCGGCAGCATTGCGGCGCGGATCATGATCATCAGCCAGGCGCCGGGCACCGCGGTCTACAAGACCGGCCTGTCGTTCAACGATCCGTCGGGCGACCGGCTGCGCGGCTGGCTCGATGTTGGCCGCGACATCTTCTACGACGAGCAGCGTTTCGCCATGCTGCCCATGGGGTTCTGCTATCCCGGCCGCTTCGAGCGCGGCGGCGACCTGCCGCCGCGGCCCGAATGCGCGCCCCTGTGGCACGAGCGGGTGCGCGCGGCGATGCCCGCCGTCGAACTCCACATCGTTGCCGGCAGCTACGCCATAAACCAGTATCTGGCGGTAACGCCCAAACGCTCGATGACCGACACCGTGCGCGCCTGGCGCGACTATCTGCCCGATTACCTGCCGCTGCCCCACCCGAGCTGGCGCACCACCGCGTGGGAGTGCAAGAACCCCTGGTTCATGGCGGAAGTGGTGCCCGAACTGCGCCGCCGGGTGCGGGCGCTGTTATGAGCTTTATAACTCGCTCGTTAGAAACGCTTCTATTTCATCGACGGCGCGGCGCCATTCCGGCTCTTGATGCAAAACCAGATGGTTGGCGCTGTCGAGGGCGACGAATTTTGCGTTGGGGATTCGCGCGGCCATGAAGCGGGCTTCCGACAATGGCGAGACCTGCTCGCGCTGCGAATGCAGGACGAGCGTCGGCGTTTGAACCTTGGCGAGCTGCTCGCTTACGTCGAGGTTGTCGATGGCTTCGCGCAGGCGCACCGCATTGTCCGGCGATGTGGCGATGCGTTGCATGTCGGTCCACCACTTGATCTGCGCGTCCTCGGCCTCGGGCATATATAATGACGCGAACATCTGACGAAACGGCGACGCCTCCTTGCCCCAGCCCTGGCGCATGAGGGTGATGAAGGCTTCGCTCTCGGCCTGGTCCTCGGGGTTTCCCCGTTTGCGCCGGCCGCGCGCGAAACCGCCCCACAGCACCAGATGCGTGACCCGTTCGGGGTTGCGCGCCGCATAGTCGATGGCGATCGCCGCGCCCTGCGAAATGCCCAACAGGGCGAACGTCTCGACGCCGCTGGCCTCGATCACCGCTTCGAAATCATCGACCAGCCGGTCGTAGCTGATGTCGCCGACCTCCCAGTCCGACAGTCCGGCGCCGCGGGAATCGTAGCGCAGCAACTGGCGGTAGCGCGCGAACTCATGCAGCAGGTGGCGCCACATGGGGCTGGTCCAGTCGAACTCCAAATGGTTGATCCAGTTCGCGACCTTGAGCAGCGTCGGCCCTGAGCCGGCGAAGGAATAGGCCAACTGGACGCCGTCGGCGGTGGTGCAATAGCGTATGGTTTGCGGGGTCTCCGCCGCGACCGACTCCGCGGTAGTGGATGTCGCGTCAACCGTGACCGCGGCGACGAAGCGGAAGCCGCGCCGGGGGATGGTACGAATGATATTCTGGTCGCGGCCGGTGTCGCCGACGGCGGTTCGCGCGGCGCTGATGCGGCTGCTCAGCGTGGCGTCGGAGACGATTCTGCCGTCCCAAACGGCATCGATCAGCTCGTCCCGGGAGACGGCGCGGTCGTGGTTTTCGATGAGAAAGTTGAGCACGCCGAAGACCTGCGGCTCCACCGGAATCGGCTCGCCGGCGCATTGCAAATCGTAGGTCAGGGGGTCGAGTGTGAACTCGCCAAACCGGTAAATCATCGCCTTACCCCCAAAATCAGCGAAAAATCCAACGTTTCTCAAGCAAATCTAAAGCCCGCCTTCAAGCGCGTCCAATGAAACCTTTCTACGCTCTCTCCGTCACCTGATGATGCCACCCGATGAGAGAGGAACGCCAAAATGTTTATCGACACGCGCTTCACCAAAACCATCGATCAAAGTTCTTCGGCCCCCGCCGAAATCCGCCGCCACCTGAATGGGTCGATCGACCTCGACCATTATGTACGCATTGGCCGCGAAGCCCACGGCGCGGCTGTTCGCGATGGCGGCCGGTTGGTCGGGGCGATATTCCGGCGCTTTTTTAGCGCCCTGTCGGCAAGGCGCAGTGCGGCGGCGGAATAGTAAAGCTAGGACGAAGACTGGTGGAGCTGATCGGGATCGAACCGACGACCTCTACGTTACAAACGTTGGGGACTTCCCTCCGCTAAGTTCCGCACGAACTTCTACGGAAAATAAAATAGTTTACTTTCCAATGGCTTGGACCGATAGTTAGCCGTTAGCGTTCGTGTGCGTTCGCGGACAGCCGTTACTTCCTGGACCCCCAATGGGACCCCGGTGCCTAATGAAACCACTTACAGACATCAAAATTCGCAACCTGAAAAATCCGGACAAGCGGATCGATCTGCCAGTTGTAGGCGTGCCGGGCCTTATGCTCCGGGTAACTCCAAACGGCACGAAGACATGGAGCATGCAATACCGGTTAGGTGGCGCCGGTGGCATCACCGAGCGGGGACACAAGCTAAAAGGACGCGAACGCTATCGGGTTACCATCGGTAGGTATCCAGAAACCTCGATTGCCAAAGCGAAGCAAATTGCATCTCACTATTGGGAGATGGCAGAGCGAGGAGAAGACCCCAGCGTTGCACTTGAACGCGAGGCAACTGCGCGCCGTGATACAGTCAAAGCGCTGGCTGACGATTTTCTTGAAAACTACGTTCGGGCCCGCAGTCTGCGTTCTGAAAACAAAATAGCGATCGCGTTGAGCGCACACATTATTCCGGCATGGGGCGAACGATCGGCCGCCAGTATTACTCGTAGGGACGCGGTGCGGCTCCTCGAAAAGACCCTGACCAAACAGAAACGATCTGATGGGC
>Ga0114950_10003581_pt1 | contig 11998 bp, 10 predicted proteins | sample N075metaG_FD_83503 | JGI IMG/M metagenome (GOLD analysis project Ga0114950, IMG submission 83503) | Deep subsurface microbial communities from Kermadec Trench to uncover new lineages of life (NeLLi) - N075 metaG | ecosystem: Environmental > Aquatic > Marine > Ocean trench > Sediment | place...
CTCAACTCATGCACCAGCGGCCCGTAATGACAGTAATTGCCCCCGGTGCGTAAGCGCATAACAACCCGACTTGCAGCCAGTGAGGCGCCTGCTGATGTAGTCGCGGCCGCAACTGACCGGGTAGCGCCCGATTTGCTTGCGGCCTGGTTCCGTATGCCGTTACGACCTGCAGCTGTGCTGATCCCGTTAACAGAACGGGCCGGCGGACTGCGCATGCTGCTCACCGAGCGTACCCACACCGTCAGGGATCATCCGGGGCAGGTGGCATTTCCCGGCGGGATGGAAGAACCCGAAGACCCCGATTTACTGACGACCGCACTGCGTGAATCGTGGGAAGAAATCGGTTTACGACCGGAACAAGTAGAAGTGGCTGGCTTCCTGCCGGCGCAGGCCGTGATAACAGGGTACGCAGTGTTGCCTGTGGTGGGTTTTTAACCGCCCGATTTTCAACCACGCACTGATCCCCGTGAAGTAGCCGGTGTATTTGAGGTACCACTTAGCTATTTGCTGGATCAGGGCAATCTGCTGCGGATAGACCGGGAACGTAACGGGGTAACGCTGCCGACCTGCGAATACCATTACGAAGGCCACCGTATCTGGGGCGCGACAGCGCTGATGGTGCGTATGTTTGTTGATAAAATTACCTGATTTAACATTGATCTATGGATTCTTTACAGAAATTACTTAGCATCATGCAGCAGCTGCGAGATCCGCAGACAGGATGTCCGTGGGATAGAGAGCAGGACTTTGCCAGCATTGCACCCTACACCATAGAAGAAGCCTACGAAGTGGCTGATGCCATTGAACGCAACGACCTGGACGATCTGCGCGGTGAGCTGGGTGATTTACTGTTACAGGTAGTGTTTCATGCCAGAATTGCCGAAGAGCAGGGAATCTTTGCGTTCGAGGATGTAGCAGCCGCCATTTGTGACAAGCTGATTCGCCGGCACCCTCATGTATTTGCCGGGAAGTCGGCGGGTACTGCTGAGGAACAGCATCAGGCATGGGAAGCTCATAAAGCAGCAGAACGGCAACAAGCTGGAACTGCCGTTAACGGCGCTTTAGCCGGACTAACGACCACTTTACCGGCCCTGATGCTCGCAGCAAAAACCAGTAAAAAAGCGGCCGCCGTGGGATTTGACTGGGAAAACCCGGAGCAGGTAATCGAAAAAATACATGAAGAGCTGGCAGAAATTAATCAGGCTCGCATGAGTGCCGACCCAGCCGCGATAGAAGAGGAGGTGGGTGATCTCCTGCTTGCTGTCACCAACCTGGCCCGGCACCTCAAGGTGAACCCCGAGCAGGCATTACGCAATGCCAACCGAAAATTCATGGATCGTTTTAACAAACTGGAAGCCGCTCTGGAAGCATCCGGCGATACCTGGGCTGACCTGAGTCTGGATGAACTTGAGGCCCGCTGGCAGGAGATTAAATAAATTAGGGAGAGGCTGTTGCGGTGAGTGAATCTCAATTCACCCGCGCAGCCCGAAATAACAACGGCGTCTGACCCCAACTATCTGGCTATGAAGCATCTCAGGTATTCTGAAGTGGCTTAGCCAGGGAGAGCTGTTGCGGTAAGTGAATCTTAACTGACCAGCGCAGGCCGAAACAACAACGGGGTCAGACCCCGGCTGTCTGGCTGCGAAATATCTCAGGTGCTCTGAAGTTGCGGTTGCAGCTTTTGGGGTCTGACCCCAATTCGCTTTCGGATTCGCAATTCAGCCAGCAGGCGCTTTTTCAATTTAATCTACCGCCCTCGGCGAGGAACCCTGCGGCGGTTTCTGCGTAGTCAGCGACTTGGCTGCACCCAATAGCGGTTCAATCAGATCGATCGGCAGCGGAAAGACAATCGTATTGGTTGATTCATTAGCGATTTCTGTGAGGGTTTGCAGGTAACGTAGCTGCAACGCGGCCGCCTGAGTGCCCAGAATCTTCGCAGCGTCGGCCAGCATTTGAGCGGCCTGTTTTTCACCCTCGGCATGAATGATCTTGGCACGTCGGGAACGCTCGGCTTCCGCCTGCGCGGCAATGGCGCGGATCATGCTTTCATCAATATCAACGTGCTTGATCTCAACTGCAGAAACCTTAATGCCCCAGGCATCTGTCTGGCGATCCAGTATTGCCTGAATATCGGCATTCAGCTTATCGCGCTCGGATAACATTTCATCCAGCTCATGCTGGCCGAGCACCGAACGCAGGGTAGTTTGCGACAGCTGACTGGTCGCCTCAAAAACATTCGCGACCTGAATAATGGCTCGCTCCGGATCAATGATGCGGAAATAAACAACCGCATTTACCTTGACCGAAACATTATCCTTGGAAATGACATCCTGGGTAGGCACGTCCATTGTGATTACACGCAGATCGGTACGAACCATCGTCTGGATCAGGGGGATCACTATGATGATGCCGGGGCCTTTAACCCGCTGAAAACGGCCCAGTAAAAAAACCACGCCACGCTCATATTCGTTCATAATCTTGATTGAACTGAATAGCAACAACAGGGCGATAAAACCAATAATTATGGCTGCGATTGTCATATGCCTGATCTCCTGTAAGAAAGGCGCTCCGAAAAAAGCACCTGCAATCGATATGCTTCAGTATCCAAAATAATCATTTGCCCGCAACCGGGTCGATGGGTTCAATATTTACTACAAGGCCATGGAGCGCTGTAACCCGAACCTGTTGCCCTTTGTGTACAGGGTGCATTGATTCAGCCAGCCAGCGTTCACCACCCAGAAATACATTACCACGACCGCTAAAATCTTCGAGCACCTCAGCAGTCCGGCCCAGCATGGCCTCAGCTCCGCTGACTACCGGTCGATTGCGCGCACGCATAAGCATGTAGATCAACCCCAGCATTGCCAGACCACCCGCGATCGCGATCCCACCGATAATGGACTTGGAAACGGCAAACCCGGGAATATCCGAGTCCATCAAAATTATCGAACCGAATACAAATGCCGCCAGGCCACCCAGTCCGAGCACACCAAAACTCGGCGCAAAGCCTTCTGCGATCATCAGCATGATCCCAAGCAGCATTAGCGCCAGACCCGCGTAATTGACAGGCAACACCTGGAACGCAAACAGCGCCAGTAACAGGCAGATAGCACCAACGATACCCGGCACAAATCCACCCGGGTTGTAACCCTCCAGCAACAAGCCATAAATACCGACCAGCATCAGCAGATACGCGACACTGGGATCAGTAATAATCATGAGAAACTGGGTACGCCAGGTTGGTTCCAGAATTTCCGGCTGCAACCCGGCGGTTGCCAGCGTGACAGGCTTGTTCGCCACATCAACAACACGGCCGTCAATCTGTACCAGCAAATCATCAACGTCAGCTGCTACGACATCAATAACATTTAATTCCAGCGCTTCGCTCGCCGTTAAGCTCACCGCTTCACGCACGGCCCGTTCGGCCCATTCCGCGTTGCGCCCACGTATTTCAGCCAGACCCTTTATATAAGCGACAGCGTCGTTCACCATTTTTGCTTTCATCGCATCCGGGGGGGCAGCAGCACTGGGGCCATCGGCATGCTCAACACTGCCCCCAGAATTCTTATCATCATCCACTGACTTTTCAGGGGCTGGCTGCTTGGGTGCCTCAGGCAGACCTGGCGCACCACCAATTTGCACGGGTGTCGCAGCACCCAGGTTAGTTGCCGGCGCCATTGCGGCAATATGGCTGGCGTACAGAATATAGGTGCCGGCACTGGCAGCCCGTGATCCCGGGGGGTACACAAAGGTAGCGACCGGCACACGTGAGGCGAGTATGGCCTTGATGATGTCGCGCATTGCCGAGTCGAGGCCACCCGGCGTATCCATCTGCAGCACCACCAGCGCATTGCCGTTTGCTTCAGCCTGCTTGATGCCCTCTATGATGTAATCCGCCGAAGCAGGGCCAATCGCAGAATCGATCTGCAACACCAGGGCAACCTCATTGGCTTGTACAGTGGTAATGCCCGCGAAGAACATCATGAGCAACATTGGGAAATTGCCACATATCAAACGGCTGATTAATCGATTTCTGAAGGTACACATAGTCATTCCTCAGATTTGCCGCCTCATAATAGCAGGGCAAACGGCACCTGAGGCATAGTTAACCGGTCTGGTCGTGCTAAAGTTCGAGCGCAAATTCAGCATAAAGCGACCGTTAGCAATGGGTCGTCGTCACTGGCAGTAAAACTACAGCAATTTAAGAACTTTCAGGAAATTTTGATGACCCAAACCCCAACTCTGGTTCGTTTTGTATCTCTGCTTGCCCTGGTCTTAACAGCTTCTGTCGCACTGGCACAAATACCAACAGCCGAAGAAGCTGAGGTCAAAATCATTCAACTGGCTGATGGCCTGTATATGCTGACGGGCATAGGCGGCAATATGGCCGTATCCATTGGTACCGATGGCGTGTTCATTGTCGATGATGATCTGGCACCAATGGCAGAGAAAATCAAAGCGGCTATCGCTACGCTAAGTAAAGAACCTGTCAGGATGATTTTCAACACCCACTGGCATTTTGATCATGCCGGCGGCAACCAGTTTTTTGCCAAGCAGGGTGCCCAGATAGTAGCGCACGATAATGTACGTAAGCGCATGAGTACGACCCAGTATTCCAGTTATTTTAAAAGTGAGAGTCCACCATCACCGGATGCGGCTTTACCGGTTATCACTTTCGACAGCACCGCTACTTTCCATCTCAATGGCCAGACCATCCGGGCTATTCATACGCCACCTGCACACACTGATGGCGATTCTATACTCATATTTGAAGAAGCCAATGTAGCTCACCTGGGCGATGTATTCTTTAATAGTATGTACCCGTTCATCGACATATCCAGCGGAGGCTCCATCAGGGGCATCATCGCTGCAGTCGACCGCATTCTGCCCCTGTTAAATGACGAAACAAAGATCATCCCGGGACATGGGCCACTGGCGACACTGGCAGACCTGCAAAAATACCGGTCCATGCTGATGCTGGTCAGCGCCCGAATTCAGGCACTGATAGATGAGGGCAAGACCAAAGAACAAGTGGTGACACTCCGGCCCACTACTAATTTTGATGCTGACTGGGCCTGGTCATTTTTACCGGCTGATCGCTGGACCGGTCTTATATATGACAGTCTGGTTGAGTCAGCGGGTGCAGGCAGTACTGATTAGTCCTATTATTTTTTCCTTAAGAAATCTAGCTACTTATAGCATATTCCTTGACTATGAATGATGTAACAAAGACAACAACGTGGCAACCTGACAGCTGGCAAAGTAAGGCTGCGAGTCAGCAGCCCGTCTACCGGGACCCTGATCATGTCCAGCGGGTGCTGGGGCAATTAAGCGAGTTGCCCCCGCTGGTCACCAGCTGGGAAATAGAAGCCCTGCGCGAGCATATTGCCCGGGCGCAGGAGGGACGCGCATTTGTACTGCAAGGGGGTGATTGTGCAGAAACTTTCGCCGACTGCCGCTCCGACAAGATCGCCCAGAAGCTGAAGATCCTGCTGCAGATGAGCCTGGTGATGTTATACGGCCTGCAAAAACCGGTTATTCGTATCGGGCGCATGGCAGGGCAGTACGCTAAACCACGTTCAGCAGACCGGGAAACCCGGGATGGTGTTGAACTGGCAAGTTTCCGGGGCGACCTGGTCAATAGAGGAAACTTTACTGCTGCCGATCGTGAACCCGACCCGGAACTGATGTTACGCGGCTACGAACGGGCCGCACTGACACTCAACTTTGTCCGTTCCCTGATCGACGGTGGTTTTGCTGATTTGCATCACCCGGAGAACTGGGATCTCGACTGGGTACAACATTCACCGCTGGCGGATGAATACCATAGCATTACCCAGTCCATTGCCGACTCACTCGATTTTTTTGAATCAATTTCAGGTTCACAGGCTCATTCCACCCGCCGCGTTGAGTTTTATACGTCGCACGAAGGGCTGCAGTTACCCTATGAGCAGGCACAAACCCGGTACCTTGAACATCGCGGGCACTGGTACAACCTGAGCACACATTTTCCCTGGATCGGCATGCGCACCGCACAGCTGGATGATGCTCATGTTGAGTATTTCCGTGGTATCCGCAATCCGATAGGCGTCAAACTCGGCCCCGGTATGACCCGCGACTGGCTGCTGAAATTACTGGCTGTACTTAACCCGGACAACGAAGCGGGACGGCTAACCTTAATCCACCGTTTTGGCGCAGGTGGCATCGAAGCAGGCCTGCCTGAACTGATTGAGACGGTAAAGGGTGCCGGAGCCAAAGTCCTGTGGATGTGTGACCCCATGCACGGCAACACGGAATCCACCAGCAAAGGCCGTAAAACCCGCCGATTTGAAAATATTCTCAGCGAACTCGAGGATGCTTTCCACATCCATCAGAAGATGGGGACCTACCTGGGCGGCGTCCATTTCGAGATGACCGGTGAAGATGTCACTGAATGTACCGGCGGTGCGCGCGGCCTTACAGATGAGGACCTGGAGCGCGCCTATCACACCCAGGTTGATCCGCGACTCAATTACGAGCAGGCCATGGAGATGGCCATGAGGATTGCAGGGCGGCGGCGCTGAGCAGAAACAGCAAGAGCGCAGGTTAAATATCCTCAGTAACAGAACTCAATCGAGCATATTGCTGTCTCTTATTATTTTCATTTTCGTATCCTGAAAAGTGCCTTACATGATTCGTCCGAATACACATTACCACCGCGTTTTGTTAGCTACTGGTGCTCGCTAAAAGGAGGGGGCCAACGACTCGTTTAGGCCTGCGTCATGCTCTCGTTCGTTGGCCCCCTCCTTTTAGCTGGAATGTGCAGCGGGTGAGTTGAACACCTAAATAAGGTGGTGCAACTTATAATTGATGCACTTTGGTTAACGGATGCCATCACTTAAGCCTGCGTTATGCGCTCGGTCGCTGGGCATCTCCTATAAGCTGGACGTGTCCCGGGTGATTTAGACGGGTAGCAATTCACCTAAACTGGATTGTGTTGAGGAAGCTTTGATTAGATAGTAGTTTGCTACGCTCAATGATCAGATGCAGGTCGATTTCACTGGATTTACCGTGGGTCAGTAAAGGCAAAAGCTGTTGCGCACCCGTATTCGTTTCGTGCTTGGGTTCGGCGAACGAGTGCATGACGCAGGCCTGATCGAGTCGTCGGAGCCAAGTGCGAAATGAATACCTACCATGAGTAACTCTATAAAGACCGTCGCCGCCATCAAAACGAGCATCAAACTCGGACCCAAGCACGAAACAAATACGGAGCAGGAGCGACAGCAAAGAGCGCGCAAATACTACTAAGACTGCTGCCAAAGATAATTCACTGAGCAAGCATCATTTACCGTTAAGCTATATGAGCTTCACGAACTGGACACACAAAGGATCGGGACAAAAGTAAAGCAATGACTGACTTTTCGATTAACTGTCGCCGCTGCGAGCGCCTGGCCACTTTTCTGGATGAGGTACGGGCAAAGTATCCCGACTATCATGCCAAACCCGTACCGTCCTTTGGTGATCCGGAGGCACGCTTGCTGGTCGTTGGTCTCGCGCCGGGAATGCACGGGGCGAATGCAACTGGCCGGCCGTTTACCGGCGACCATGCCGGCATACTTTTATATGCAACACTGCATTGCTACGGATTTGGCAGTCAGCCTGAAGCAACCGCCGCTGATGATGGCTTGCAGTTGATCGATTGCCGTATTACCAATGCCGTGCGCTGTCTGCCACCCCAAAATAAACCTGTCGGCAGCGAGGTGAATGAATGTAACGCTTACCTTGCTGCAGAACTGGCCACCATCGCACCGGGCGGAGTGGTGCTGGCCCTGGGTGGAGTAGCGCATAAAGCGGTTATCAAGGCATTGAAGCTGCGCCAGGCCGATTACAAGTTTGCCCATGCCAGTAACTTTGCCTTGCCAGGTGAACTACGCTTGTTAAGTTCCTATCATTGCAGCCGTTACAACACGCAAACCAAACGACTGACAGCGGCGATGTTTGCTGACGTATTCAGCCAGGCGCGGCAGCATCTGGACAAGCTTGATAGCAAGGCAGCAATGGCATAACCAGCCCCGGATAAATTCATCTGTGAGTGCTAACGACAACAGTTTTAACGCAGAGACCTTCCTGCAGACCTTGACCCATCGGCCAGGTATCTATCGCATGCTGGACGAGAAGGGCACGGTTATCTATGTCGGCAAGGCACGTGACCTGAAAAAACGGGTCGCAAGTTATTTTGGCAGCAAAGCCCATCATCCCAAAACCATGGCGCTGATGCAGCGGACACGTAATGTCGAGGTAACAGTTACCGCCTCGGAAGGCGAGGCCTTGTTGCTGGAACTGAACCTGATCAAGCAACACCAGCCGTACTTCAATGTGTTACTTCGCGACGGCAAGGGCTACCCGTTTATTCATGTCAGTACGGCTGATAAATTTCCGCGTTTCAGTTTTCATCGGGGTGCACGTAAGGGCAAGGGGCGTTATCTGGGGCCGTATCCAAACAGTGCAGCCGTGCGCCAGACCTTGTCACATGTGCAGAAACTGTTTCAGGTACGTCAGTGTGAAGAATCATTTTTCAGCAATCGCACCAGGCCCTGTCTGCAGCATCAGATTAAGCGCTGTTCAGCACCCTGCGTAGGACTTATCAGCCAGGAAGAGTATCGCCGCGATGTAAACAATACTGTGCTATTTCTTGAAGGCAAGGATGACACGGTAGTCAGTGATCTGGCTGATCGCATGGATAACGCAGCCGAGCATAAAGACTATGAAAAAGCGGCCCAGTTACGCGACCAGATAACCGCCATTAAGGCGTTGCAAGCCAAACAATCAATCACGGGTGAGCGCAGGATCGATACCGATGCGATTGCAGCCTTTACTCAAAATGGTAGCTGGGCAGTCGCCACTGTGATGGTGCGCGGTGGACGTGTACTCGGCAGCCGGCATTTCTTTTCACACACCCAGGCAACACACTCAGCAGGCGAGGTTATGGCGGCCTTCATCAGTCAGCATTATTTCAAGGTCGATGTGCCGCATGAATTGCTGGTAAATATTAAGCCGGATGATCAGGCGGTGATGGAACAGGCCTTCGCCGAACGCTACGGCTATAAAGTGCAAATACGCAGTAACGTGCGGGGCCCCCGGCGCGGCTGGGTCGACATGGCCCATGCCAACGCCCGTGAAGCCCTGCTGATGAAACTGGCAGGTACTGCAACGATTGAGAAGCAGTTTGCCGCCCGGGGCGACGCCCTGTCGATGGACGAAGCACCCAGCCGTATCGAGTGCTTCGATATCAGCCATACCGGTGGCGGAGAAACGGTCGCATCCTGTGTGGTGTTTGGCACAGAAGGCCCCATCAAGTCGGCCTATCGTCGCTTTAATATTAAGGATGTGGCGGAAGGGGATGACTATGGTGCCATCGCACAGGTTATCCGCCGCCGTTATACACGCTTAAAAAATGGCGAGGCACCTTTGCCGGATCTGATACTCGTTGACGGGGGTAAGGGACAACTATCGGCCGCGGCCGCAGAACTGGATGCCATTCAACTGCATGGCCCACTGCTTGCAGCGGTCGCCAAGGGACCGGCTCGACGACCCGGCAAAGAAGTTATCCATGTGCGTGGTGATGCCAGGGAATTGCGGCTCGATAGCGATTCAATGGCTCTGCATCTGATCCAGCAGGCCCGTGATGAAGCGCATCGATTTGCCATTACCGGACACCGGCAGCGGCGGGGTAAAGCAAGGCAAACCTCCCCGCTGGAAGGAATAACCGGTGTCGGCCCGAAAAAACGCCGGGAACTTCTGCGCCATTTTGGGGGCATCCAGGGGGTACGGCAGGCAGGCGTCAGCGATCTCAGAAAAGTTAATGGCATTAGTACGACGCTTGCAGAGGTGATCTATGATCGCTTTCACGATGGCTCATCAATTAGTTGAATGACGCGCTACAATAGTAAACAGTTGTCGCTCGTTGGGATAGAAGCGAGTGTTTAAAACCACATAAAGATCAGCAGCTCAATCCACATGCCGCAAAAATTTAATATCGCACTGTTTCTGACCTGGCTCAGGATTGCCGCCATACCTCTGGTGGTTATCGTATTTATGCTGCCCTGGTATTGGGCCAAACCCACTGCTGCAGTTATATTTTCAGTCGCCGGGCTTACTGACTGGCTGGACGGCTATCTGGCACGCAAACTGAACCTGACCTCCCGGTTTGGCGCATTTCTCGACCCGGTGGCCGACAAACTCATGGTATCCACAGCACTGGTACTGGTGCTGTGGGCGGCGCCACAACACAAATTGCTCATCCCCCATCACGATATGATCCTGGCGGTTTGTACCGCCATTATTGTGGGCCGTGAAATCGCAATCTCAGCGCTGCGTGAGTGGATGGCTGAAGTGGGTGAACGCAGCACCGTAGCGGTAACCGGTATAGCCAAATGGAAAACCATCTTCCAGCTCGTCGGTGTTGGTGCCATGTTGTATACCTACCCAATATTTGGCATCCTGCCGGCCTACGGTATTGGCTTTATGCTGGTAGTGGCAGCCGCAGGATTAACCCTCTGGACCATGTACCTTTATCTCAAGGTTGCGTGGCCAGTCCTTATGGCGCCTGAAGATCCTTCTTGACACTGGCAGGACTAGCCTTAAGATAGGCGGCCCTAAGCGGGCATAGCTCAGTTGGTAGAGCGCAACCTTGCCAAGGTTGAGGTCGCCAGTTCGAATCTGGTTGCCCGCTCCAGGACATAGCAAGGCTCGGTACGCAAGTACCGGGCTTTTTTTATTGCAGGTATGGCCAGCGCTGGACAGAGGCGGGGGATAGCAGCTCTGATCCTGACCGCATGTATTAGCAATTCAGCCAAAAACGGGCTAAAGTCGCGCCCGTCCTGAACAGCCACTTTCAGGGCATACAGGCTAGGTGGCAGAGTGGTTATGCAGCGGACTGCAACTCCGCGTACGTCGGTTCGATTCCGGTCCTAGCCTCCATTTCTATATTTTCAGGCGTTCGTCAAAGTTCAGAATAACTTTAGAAAACCATACTAAATAAGATTTTCATGTTCGTAGAGGAGTTTTGACGTTCATTGACGTCCATACCCATAGTGAGGTGACTTATTAGGGGTAAACATTGTGATATTTGGTAACTAAATACACCTCAATTCCACAGTATTTTGCATGTATACCAGCATCCAGGTAACACCTTGAGAAAGAAGGTGGGTGGCGCTGAGCGCCACCTTTTGGAAATAAGTCAGGTCATATTCGATAGGTTATCCGCCGCGGACAAACTACTTAGTTCAAGCTGGAATGATTTGAAAAGCCCCGACTCGTTCGGGGTTTTTTGTGCCTGGTTGGTTTGTGTAGTTGGAATACGGTCAGCACATGCCACGAGCTGTTCAGCTTAACCCGTATAGGTATATTCCGAAGGGCCTATTTCATCAATTTTGATGATGCGGTGTGCAGTTTCTTTTGATCGAATGAACTAGTGAGTAAAACCTGCACATGGATAGAGTGCAATCTTCGGTCAACAATAGGGAGATGCAAATCCGTTAGGTCTGCTTGGATAGATACCAAAAAAAAATAAAAAACTTCTTTACATTCGGAAATACGAATAAATAAATTGTGCCGACATGCTCAGAGGCGTGCTCGGATACATACCGTAAAGTTAAAAATCTTCTTTACCACTGCTTTGGGAGGCAAGGCATGTTGTGATTTTTGCGCGTATATGGGGCTCTTATTCTAATATCCACCGGTCAGTATGGCCTAAGCTTTCACCGATCCTGATGGTGGCATCTTTATGTTCAGTAACGACAGCGGCGAACGCCGGTTTCATTGAGGGATATCTGTCGGAGTATAGCGTTGCTCAAAATGACGATGTGGAGCTTTTTGTTTCGACAGATAGCGCTACCTATAGCGTTTTAATCTATAAATTGGGCAGACCGTAGATCTGGTTGCCAGCTACACCGATCAAACCGGATTTATGCCGGCTGTTGATCCAATTGCTCCCTGGGAAAATGGTGCAGCCTGGGAA
>Ga0114950_10003582_pt1 | contig 11995 bp, 9 predicted proteins | sample N075metaG_FD_83503 | JGI IMG/M metagenome (GOLD analysis project Ga0114950, IMG submission 83503) | Deep subsurface microbial communities from Kermadec Trench to uncover new lineages of life (NeLLi) - N075 metaG | ecosystem: Environmental > Aquatic > Marine > Ocean trench > Sediment | place...
GCGGAGAACTCGCATCAACCAGTGCGACGGAGAGAGCGGAAACAGCAACGGTTCAAATCACCGGGCTCTGGACAGCGCTTGCCTCGAATATTCAATCCGCCGTATACAACACCTTTTACGTCCAGCGTCATTTACTTAGCAGACCCACGTTCAAGCGGTATCGAGCGGACGCATTCAATGAATGGGAAAGCGCGAGCGCGGCAACCTGAAAAGGAATCAATGCGGTCCCCTCTGGGTGCCCCCAATTAACGTGACAATGCCCGTTCATCACCTGGGCGACGAGTTTTTGATAGAAGAAAGCCCCAGCCACGTGAGCGCCGCGCTTTGGACCACTCAGAGCAATTTAATGCAGGCGTTCCAAACGGGACTTACTATTCCCGTTTCGGTGGGATCTGATAGGTCAACTTCTCCACCATCTCGCGCTGAATTACGGAACGCAGCCGCCGGTCAAAATCAGTTTCCTTTTGGCGGTTCCAAGGGGAAATAGGTCCTTTGAAACTGGCGTTTCCCCAATTCAGGTCTAACCGACGATACTTCAGCATCCGCCGCTGCGCCTCATTCAGTTCCTTTTCTGCTGCGTGCCGAAGGTCAGAGAGGGTGGGTATGTCATTCGACATGACGCTTATGGTTTTCCCAACACGAGCCAGGATGCCTGCAAGCTCGCGTATCTCGGCTCGCTTCTTATCGCGGAGTGGAAAATTCAACTGGATGGAATTTCTCAACCCTTGCTTCCGATGGTTTGCAACTTCCTCGCTATGGGGACTGTCCGCCTTTTCCCCACCATATCTTGGAGGCCTGTCGGATTTTTTGATGGTGGTCATTCCCTGTCCCTTGGTTGCATGATTTTGATTTTAGGTGCGGCCAAAACTTTACACCTTCTCGACGCCAGAGTCCCGTCGGCGGCACTGTCATGTATGGGCGTCCCCGTTTTGCAAGGGATGAACTGATTTGATGGAAACTTGGGCTTGCGGTGTGGTCGCGAGACACGCGAGCGGACGGTCGCGAGAATAACCAGTATGGACGATCATGTGCTGGCTGCCACATTGGGTGATCCGGGGATCCTCGATACCCCACGATTCTTCATAGAGTCCCGGGTCCATCCGGAAGCTGGGCTCGGCCTCAATGCGCCAGTTCGCATACCCATCCTGGCTGCGTGCCACGCAAAAATGGGAGACACCGCTGCGGTCCTCGACGCCGACGAGCAGCGGCGTCTCTCCCTCACAAGTGACCGCGCCTGCGTCGAACACCGCGTCTACCATGTGGCTCCAGTCTTGCGGCACCAAGATCGGATTGCCCTCGTGGCGCCGAAAGAGCTGTTTTCCCCCATGCTCAACCCCTCATGCTCCCATCGCGTCATGCACCGGCAAGTTTGCCACGCCCCGCCCGAACGAAACAGTCGGGCGCCGGGCCATTCCGGTCGATCACCCGCCCGAGATACACCCAACGCCCGCGGATTGAGACGCACATCTCCGTCCAGATACCATTGAGGGGGGCTTTTGGGTCGGCAGATTGCCGGCCCGACCGGGCAGTATTAGGATCCAAAAAACACGCGTTAAATGCCCAACCGTCGCGTGACAGCTACCATGATTTTCTCGAATTCGGTGACGCACAAGCCTGTCGGGATAGATAGGAGGAGTTTTGCCGTAGCATAAGAAACTATGAATTTTCCGGGCTGTGTTGTAAAATCAATATCTGTTCCTGGGTAAATTCGTGTCTTAGATCAGCGTCCCAGTCAGCAGAATTTATTACCATTCTAAACATGAGAGCCGAATCGGCGCGCCTCGCGCCTAGGTCACTCAGGGATGACGAGAGGCGTGTGTTCGGTCGCGTGGCAACCAAGCGATGGTGGCATCAAGCATGTCAGACGTAGCGTACAAAAGTGGTCCAGCACAAGGTGCCAATGTCGCGCCCATAAACCGAGTGGCGCTCATCGGCGGTTACCTGCCTCGCCAATGTGGCATCGCGACATTCACGGCTGACCTCGCGGAAGCGATTGGCGATATCTATCCCGACGTGAATTGCTTTGCGGTGCCGGTTACCGATACCGAGGAGGGCTATCAATACCCGGAGCGGGTCCGCTTCGAGGTCAAGCAGAACGACCTCGCGTCCTATCGTTTCGCCGCGGATTTTCTGAATATCAGCGGTATCGACGTTGCCTGTTTGCAGCACGAATACGGCATATATGGCGGGCCTGCCGGCCGCCATGTTTTAACGCTTGTGAACGAGTTGCGCGTCCCGCTTGTCACCGTTTGTCACACCATTCTACGCGAGCCCACCCCTGACCAACGCAGTGTCTTGGAGGAACTTGCCGGCCGCTCCGACCGGTTGGTCGTCATGAGCAAACTTGGCGCCGAAATCCTTTCGGAAGTCTATTCCGTTCCCGCTAAGAAGATTGATTGGATTCCCCACGGCATTCCCGATGTGCCCTTTATCGATTCCAATTTTTACAAGGATAAGTTCGGCGTGGAAGGTAAGGCCGTGATCCTCACCTTCGGTCTGCTGTCGCCGAATAAGGGTATCGAGAATGTCATTCGAGCCCTGCCTGAGATTACGGCGCAATGCCCCGACGTGGTGTTTCTGGTGCTGGGCGCCACCCATCCAAACGTCAAAAAACAGGATGGGGAAGCCTACCGCATTTCTCTCGAGTGTTTGGCTTCCGACCTTGGTGTCGAGCGGAACGTTGTGTTCTACAACCGCTTCGTCGCACCCGACGAACTGGTGGAATTCATTGGCGCAGCCGACATTTACATCACGCCCTATCTGCATGAAGCGCAGATAACATCAGGCACGCTGGCCTACGCGACGGGAATGGGCAAGGCCGTCATTTCCACGCCCTACTGGTATGCGCGGGAGCTGTTGGGAGAGGATAGAGGCGTGCTTGTCCCCTTCGCTGACCCGAAGGCCATCACGGCAGCCGTGGTTGATTTGCTTCAGAATGACGCGAAGCGCCATGCCATGCGCAAACGTGCCTATCAATTGGGGCGGAGCATGACATGGCCGGTCGTCGCCAAGCGATACATGGATTGCTTTGCCAGAGTTTGTGGCGACCGGTTGGAACATCCCTGGCAGTACACGAATGCATCACCGCTGCATGTACGGCCCCCCGATATCGTGAAGATCGACCTACAGCATCTCGAGCGGCTGACCGACGATACCGGTTTGCTGCAACACGCCACATTCATCGTACCGAACTACCGCGACGGCTACACCACCGACGACAATGCCAGAGGCCTTCTTGTCACGACGTTGCTTGAGGACTCCGGACAATTGGTCGAAAGGGCGCAGAAACTAAGCGTTCGCTATCTAGCCTTTTTACTCCATGCCTATAACCCGGCCAACGACCGGTTCCGCAATTTCATGTCTTATGATCGGCGCTGGCTGGAAGACATCGGATCCGAAGACAGTCATGGCCGGGCGATCTGGGCACTGGGCACCATGATTGGACGAACGGAGGTTTCGGCCTATCGTGGCATGGCCACCCGTTTGTTCGACCAGGCTCTGTCCCCGGTAGAAAAAACCAGGAACTGCCGGACCTGGGCATTCGCCCTCTTGGGGCTTCATGAATATTTATCCCACTTCTCCGGCGACCGACGGGCGCATCACATCCGTGATGTTCTGGCCGGGCGCTTGATGTTGGCGTTGCGGAAAAACAGTGTTCCGGGGTGGCCATGGTTTGAGGATATTCTGACCTACGCCAATGCCGTTCTTCCTCATGCCTTACTGATCAGCGGCAAGGCCATGGACAACCCGGCCATGGTCCGTGCTGGTCTGGAGTCGCTCGAGTGGCTCGCCGACATCCAATGTCTCGCGGCCGGATGTTTCTCGCCCATTGGGTCGAATGGCTTTTACCCTCGCGGTGGTCGCCGGGCATGGTTCGATCAACAACCCATCGAAGCCCAGGCGATGGTATCGGCATGCCTGGACGCATACCGCGTAACCAACTCTCCCGACTGGTGGGCCAGGGCGCGGTGGGCTTTCGACTGGTTCTTCGGCCTGAATGACCTATCCGAACCTCTCTACGACCCACTGTGGGGCAGCTGCCGAGATGGACTGCACGCCGATCGGCCAAACGAAAATCGCGGCGCGGAATCGACTTTGGCGTTTTTGCAGTCCCTCGTCGAAATGCATGCCATGGAAACTCTTCTCGATGTCAGGGAAATACAGCGCAAAGCCTAGGGAGACCGTACCAGTGGAACGTCATTCCGATAACCCCATCCTGACGGCCACGGACTGACCCTATCCCGTAAACTCCGCGTTCAACGCAAGTGCCGTCATGCTTGAAAATGGCGATACTAGACCGGATGAGGTTTTTGGTAGGGACGGGCCTCGAATCTACGAACTTGCCTTGAGCCGCGACAGGAGTTCTGGAACAGAGACACTGGCAACGCTGCACCTTTGATCGGCAATGGCGTAGGGAATGATCAGTTCGCCTTCGTGAATCATGCTTCCGCAGGAATAAACGACGTTGGGTACGTAGCCATCCCGTTCGTGCTCATCGGGTGTCAGTATCGGCTCCTGGAGCCGGCCGATAATCTTCGACGGATCATCAATATCCAATAACACTGCCCAGATGCTGTATTGCCGCATCGGTCCCACGGCGTGATACAACGCGATCCACCCCTCAGGTGTCTCCACCGGCGAGCCACAGTTGCCGATTTGAACAAACTCCAGGGGATGGGCGGGCTCCTGTAGGAGATTTGTTTCATGCCAATAATTGATATTGTCCGAGAACATGATGTAATTATTCACACCGTCCTGGCGTGACAGCATCGCGAATCGACCATTGATCTTCCTGGGAAACAACGCCATGCCCTTGTTCTGTACCGCCTTACCGTTGAGTGTATGCATCTTGAATGTCACGAAGTCCGTGGTTTCAAGAAGCTGTGGAAGTATCACAAACCCGTTGTAGGCAGTATAAGTTGCATAGTACTTGACCGCGCCGTCATCATCGACGAAACGCACAAAGCGCGCATCCTCGACGCCTCTGCTTTCGTTTTCCGTAGCTGGGAATATCACCCTCTCCGAGATCTGGTGGTCGGGGTGAAAGACGACCTCATAGTTGGACCGCGCCAGCCACAACGCCGCATCGATTGCATCCTGTTTACCTTTTGCTCGAAACTTGGTCGATCGGAGATGCTTGATCTGGGCTTGAAGTTCACCGAAGGTGAATTCTTCTTCCAGACCCCCTAAAAGCCAAACCAGGATGCGAGTTGGTGTGCCGATGTCTTGGAGCTTTTGCTGAAAATGAAGGCGATTATAGGAAGGATCGGTGTGGATTTCAGGCGTCTCCACGTACTGGCTGACGGGATCGAAAATTAAGTCATGGTTCTCGTCAATAATTCCGCTACGGAACTCAATAGAAGATATATGGCCCTCACCGGTCGCTCTGAAGCTCATGACAAATCGCTGAGAACCTTTGCTGACGTTTTCCTGATCCGGGTGGCGCACGATGGACGGGTTAAAGAGAGCGGCGGACTCGACTGAATATTCACAGGTGAAGTACGCGCTGAGCAGAAGTCGCCGTTCCGGTGATAAAGAGCGGCTTTTGGGCGAATGCGCGGCAACGTGTTCGAAGTTTTTCTCCAGAGTTTCCCTGAAGTGTCGATGACGCTCCGAGAAGTTGCGGAAAATGGTTTCCAGCAAATCCCGTACGTCATCGTCGCCGAGCTTTTTGATCCGCTCGACCATGCGTTTGAGTCGCGACCCATCACCTGGAAAATATAGCCGGGTAATAACGCGAGAGCATTCGGCGCTCAATATGGCTCGCCGCCGCCTGACAAACTGGCGAGGATGCTCCATCACTTTCATACGAATTTATACTACCATATTCTGATTAGCGATTGCGCGTTGGCCCCATCTGATCGACAATAACTTGAAGTCGTTAACCTACGGTATACGACCAACGACATCGTGCGGATTGTGGAGCACGATATCCGAAGACAAACAAAAACTCATCAGTCGCACTTTAGCAAGCCCCGCGAGTTCAAGCATGTCTATTCGCCTTGCCATGCTCAGCCCCATTTCGTGGCGTTCACCTCCTCGCCACTACGGCCCGTGGGAGTCCGTGGTCAGCCTTCTTACGGAGAAGTTGGTAAAAATGGGCATGAACGTGACGCTGTTTGCCACCGGCGATTCGCAAACCAGTGGACGGCTCGTTGCGGTCTGTCCACGGCCCTATTCAGAGGACCCTTCCGTCGATCCCAAGGTTGCAGAGTGCCTGCATATCTCCGAAGTCTTCGAACGCGCCGCCGATTTTGACCTCATTCACAATCACTTCGACTTTCTGCCGCTGACCTACTCCGGCTTGATTGAAACACCAATGTTGACCACCATCCATGGTTTTTCATCACCTTCAATCATTCCCGTTTACAAAAAGTACAATGACCGCAGCCACTACGTGGCTATCAGCGAGGCGGACAAATCGCCGGAGCTCGATTACCTGGCCACGATTCACCACGGTATCGACATTAGCCAATTTCCTTTTTCCAAGGGCCGCGGAAAGTACCTGTTGTTTTTTGGCCGCATCCACCCCGAGAAGGGTGTCCACGAAGCCATCCAAGTGGCCCAGCGGGTGGGGATGAAGCTACTGATCGCGGGCATCATTCAGGATCAAGCTTACTTCGAAAAGCTCGTCGAACCTTACCTTGACGGCACGATGGTACAATACCTCGGTGCGGTTGGCCCTGAGCGACGACCGAAGCTGCTGGGTCAGGCGTTGGCGCTATTGCATTTGATCGGCTTCGACGAGCCGTTTGGCCTGAGCCTAGTGGAATCCATGGCATGCGGGACGCCGGTCATCGCATTCGGTCGCGGTTCGATACCGGAAATCATCCGACACGGTGAGACGGGCTACATCGTCGAGGATATCAACCAAGCCGTGGAAGCGGTCGCTGCCGTGTGTTCGATTGACAGATCCGCCTGTCGTGTTGACGTTGAGAAGCGCTTCTCTGATACGCGCATGGCGCAAGACTATATCCGAGCGTACCAAGAAATTCTGGAACTGTAGGCAGACGATGAGCGCTAACCCGATAGTGAAGCGGTACGAGGGTAACCCTATCCTCACCAAGCATGACGTTCCTTATCCCGTGGAAACCGTCCACAATGCGGCGGCAACCAAGCATGGGGGCCGTTACGTCTTGTTATTTCGCTCGCACCTGCGTAACGGACGATCCATCATCGGCATTGCATGGAGCGACAATGGTTATGAGTTCCAAGTGGAGCCCAAGCCCTTCATGGTGCCGTCCACGGAAGGCGTCTTCGCGGAGTATGAGGAATATGGCGTCGAGGACCTGCGAATCTGTTCCATGGGCGGGGAGCATTACATCACCTACAGCGCCTATTCCAGGCACGGCGTGCGTATCGGTCTTGCAAAAACCGATGATTTTACATCCGTCGAGAGGGTGTCGCTGATTAGCCAGTCCGACATGCGCAATGTGGTGATTTTCCCGCAAATCTTCGACGGTCGTTACGCACGGCTTGACCGGCCCCACTCGGAAATCAACCCTTGGTCAATCTGGCTCTCCTGGTCTCCAGACCTTGTTCACTGGGGTGAGTCGACCGTGGCCATCAAACCCCTCGCCTATCACTGGGATGAGGCCAAAGTGGGTCCGGGCGCGACTCCCATCGCCACCGCGAACGGTTGGCTGAATATCTATCATGGCGTGTTCGACACCATGGACGGTGCGGTGTATCGCGTCGGCGTGGCCCTGCACGCGCTCGACAATCCGGCCAAGGTACTCGGGGTCGCGGACGAGTGGATCCTCGCCCCCGAGGATCCGTGGGAACTGACCGGTTATGTCCACAACGTGGTGTTCTGTTGTGGCGCCGTGGCGGAAGAGGACGGCACCGTGAGGCTTTACTGGGGTGGGGCGGATAGCGTCATGTGCACGGGCACCGCGGACGTGCAGGAACTGGTTGATCTCTGCCTCAAGAAGCCCCGCCCCGCGGTGTGAGCACGGCGCGGGCATTAATGTGACAATGCCGCTGGGGGTGGTCCGCCGCGTGTTTGCACCGCCTTCGATGGGGGTATCGTCACCATCACCGCCTCGGCATCGCCATCGACCGTGGTCAGCCGGTAGCCGCCGACGGTCACCGGGACCAGTGCCGATTCGCCGCGGGTCAGCGATGCCAGTGTCCGGCCCTCCGCGGTTCGGAACTCCATGGTGCCGCGGAGAGCGTGCAGGGTGTGCAGCGGAGTCCCGGCGGGCAGGACGACCTCTGCCTCGGGGCGCGGTCGCAGGTGATCGACCACGAACCACGCATCGTTCACCGAGCGGAACACCCCGGGACGGCCGGCGAGCGGTCGTGGGGTGACGATGAAGTCCTCCGGCTGAGTCGCCCGGAGATTGAGGGCATCGAGGGTCTTGTCGACGTCGATGGGGCGCAGCGGAAAGCGCGCGTGGTCCCAAGCGCGAAAGGTGGGGCACGGGCGGCGGATCTCCAGGACGAGGATCTCCTTGCCCTGGGGATTGCCAAGGGCATGAACCTCGGCCGACCGCGGGCGGCCTGTCGCCGTGCTCACCGCCTCCGGGTTGGCGTTGTAAATCACCTGTCCCGGTGTCACGGGGATTTCGTTGAGCAGGTCGAGCACCTCCCAGTAGAGCTTCTTAAGCGTTCGCAGCGTCTCGGCGACCTTCCCATCGGTCCCGGTCTGCAGCATCGATTCGAGGGCGGGAAGCACCGCGTCGGCGGGCACGGTACGCCGTGCGAAATTGCCTGACAGGATTGCTTGCAGGGCCTCGAGGTCGATGCCATCCCCAAGATAGCCGAGCAGCCTCTGTTGCAGTTGCCGTCCTTCTTTGAGCCGTTTCCCGAGGTCCGCTGGATCGACGTCACGCTTGAAACCGAGGCGAATCGTCGCCCCTTCGTCAGCCTCGATGATGATGTACGCCTCGGTGAATCCCTCGGGATGGGCCTGGACCGACAGCAGCGCGCCTATGTCTAACGTCTTGGGGAGCAAGGGAAACTGACGGCCGTGCGTCGCGACGAAATCCTCGCCGAGGATCGCCGGCCCAGCCGCGGCCAGAAGCTCCAGCAAGTCGATCTCGGACCCGTCGGCCAATCGGATGATACTGGGGTGGGCGCCGGCCTCCTCGTCCCCGGCAAAGGCGCAGATCTCGAAGGCCTCCCCCCATCGTTGGTGCGAGGTCGAGCGGAGCCCCTTATGGGCACGGAGGCGCTGCCCGGCCCAGGGGCGCGATACCAAGTTGTCGTTCAATGGTATGATCGGGGCGGCGGCGACCCGCGCGAGCGCCTGCCGGTGCTCGGCGCGGATCGCGTCGGCAAGGGTTGGCGTTTCAGGTGTTCCTCGTCCGCCGCGCATCGACTCCACCTGCTCGTCAGTCCGGTAACGTCGCGATCGCGCAGCGCGCTTCGCACGACGGCGGACAACCGAAAAGCATCGCCTGTCCCCTCTTTAATCCGCCCTAGCTGCGAAGTTTAAGCAGGCTGCTCATGTGAACTGAAGCCTTGAAAGCGATCAGTGTGAACGGCATCGTCAGGTGAATCAACTATGGGGGCGGTCAGGCGATTCCACCCTTCGTCCAAGTCGTCGAAAATAACCGGTGGGAATTCGCTAGGGCGTCCCGGATTCCAAGTCAATTGCATTAACGCGACAAAGCCATTGGCAATGTGATTGAATCAGGCCCGCCGTCTTCGGGGAAAACTGGTCCGGCTGTCCGTTCACATTTGCAATTTTTCCCTTAACCATGCTTTCCTCCACAGACCCGGCGACCAACCGAGCGTCATCAGGGTCCAAGCTGCGCGTCCATTAAGAACGAACCTTCAATAAAGGAACATTGGTTTGCCAAATACGCGTGTAATACGCGGGCGATAGGCCTCGACATCATATAATTCATCGATATCGACCCGCTTCCGGCCTTGTAGACAGGTATCGGCCGGGACGGTGGTGTATTTGCCGTCACGCAAAGCCATCATAAGGCCATGCTGATCACCCGAAAGTAGCTGGACCGCCATTATGCCATAGCTTTTCGCAACCATTTGGTCGAGCGCATCGGGTACACCCGAACGCATCATGTAACCAAGGTTCTGGGTGATGGTGCCAATCCCCGTGATGCGACTCAGTTCATCACCCAGTATTTGGCCGATGCCGCCCAGCCTGCGGTTCCCATAAGCGTCTATTGGTCCGTGCTGGACGACCTCGCCGCCGAGCATCTTTGCGCCTTCCGAGATCACCACCATGGCGTAATTTGACGGGTTGTCGGCGCGGTCCTTGACTAGAAGCTCGGCGAGCCGGTGCGTATCGAATGGCAGCTCGGCGATGAGCGTACGGTCGACATCGGCCAGATAGCCGCTAATGAGCGCGGTTTCCCCCGAATTGCGCCCAAACAGTTCGATCACCGCGATCCGCTCATGGCTGCCGGCCGAGGTCCGCAGCCGGTTGATATGCTCGCTCGAGCGGCTTACCGCCGTTGAAAAACCAATGCAGCAATCGGTGCCATAGACGTCATTGTCCATGGTCTTTGGAATCGACATTATCTTGACATTTTCGCGGTAAAGGCGGGCGGCGAACGAGAGGGTGCCATCGCCGCCGATCGGCACCAGCGCGTCGATCTTCAGATCCTCGATAGCCTTTAATACATGGGCCGTGCAATCGACTGTACCGCCGCCCGGAGATGCAGCAAACCGACCCCTCAAAAATGACGGCACGTCGGCTGGCGTAACTTTTTCCGGATTGATGCGCGACGTGTGCAGGATTGTTCCGCCCGCCCGATCGATGGTGCGGACATTTTTCGGCGTCAGCGGCATCAACCACTCGGCCGCGCTCGTCTCATCGTCCACGTTGAAGTTTAAAAGTCCATTCCAACCGCGTCGAATGCCGACCACATCCCACCCGAGCTCCGACGCCGTACGCGTCACCGCCTTGATGCACGGATTGAGACCCGGGACGTCCCCACCGCCGGTCAGAATGCCTATTCGCATTCACCTGTCCCCGTTTCACTTTATGGGTGTCGTTACGTCAATCCTCTGCTGACCGATCTCGGTTTTCACCGAGCGGGATAAACCATTGATCATGCGTTACCCTGACATTTAAGCTTTGGCGCCGCATCAAAATAAATCGCATAAGCATGAAAAAGCCAGCCAACCCATCAAGGGGTCAGAGAATCTAGGTTTTGAGGAAGGACGGGGAGTTTGCCATGACGAGTCCGTATTTTTGGCTTTCCGATGAGCAGTTCGCGCGGCTTGAACCGCTTCTTCCGACCGATACGCGGGGCAAGCCGCGGGTCGATGACCAGCAGGTGATCAGCGGGATCGTGCATGTTCTTAAGTCGGGAGGCCAGTGGGCCGACGCGCCGGCGGGGCAGTGTCAGGGGAAACTCACTTGAGCCGAAGATGGCGGTTTCGTGACATTCTCGGATGAGCAATCCCTTCCGATATTTCAAGACGTCGCCAGAAATCATCCGCTTGGCTGTGATGATGTATGTCCGGTATCCGCTTTCACTGCGACAGGTCGAAGATTTGCTGCACGAACGCGGTGTCGATATCAGCCACGAGACGGTTCGCGCCTGGTGGAACCGGTTCGGTCTGATTTTTGCCGCGGAGATTCGAAAACGGCGCGTTCACCATCGATTATTTTCGACCTGGCGTTGGCATCTCGACGAAGTTTTCGTGCGTATCAATGGCGAAACGCACTACCTCTGGCGGGCGGTCGATCACGAAGGCGAAGTGCTGGAGACATTCGTCACCAAACGGCGGGATCGCAAGGCGGCCTTGACGTTTTTGCGCAAAGCGATGAAACGATACGGTCGCCCGGAAGTGGTTGTGACGGACCGTCTTCGGTCCTACCGGGCAGCGATGAAGGTCATCGGAAACGCCGAACGCCAGGAGACCGGTCGCTGGCTGAACAATCGGGCCGAAAATTCACACCAGCCGTTCCGGCGACGAGAGCGATCGATGGCGAAGTTCAGAAGCGTTAAATCTCTACAGAAATTCGTATCGATCCATGCTTCGGTCCACAACCATTTTAACCAGGAAC
>Ga0114950_10003583_pt1 | contig 11993 bp, 11 predicted proteins | sample N075metaG_FD_83503 | JGI IMG/M metagenome (GOLD analysis project Ga0114950, IMG submission 83503) | Deep subsurface microbial communities from Kermadec Trench to uncover new lineages of life (NeLLi) - N075 metaG | ecosystem: Environmental > Aquatic > Marine > Ocean trench > Sediment | place...
CTGCTCCGCGTCGTCCACCGACATCATCCGCCGTTGGCCCCTGTCCTGGGTGGCCGCGCTGTTCTGCTGGCGGGCCGGCATGATGAGCACTGGGCATTGGACTTTCCCGTAGAGTTCCGTGGGGTGGTGGTCCCACAGGGCTTCGATGATCCGCAGGTGGTTGGCGCGGCTGAGCCGGGCCCTGATCGTCTGGTCTTCCAAGACTTCGAAATTGGCCAGAACGATGTCGGCGACCTCGGGGGACATGCCGTTGCTCGGATGCCGAGAGCGCACCCGCTCCAAGAAACCGTCCGCCCTCACCCCGGTAAAGTCCGGAGGGGCCATCTCAAGCTTGGCGTCCTCTACGCTCGAATACCTGGCTGAAGCATTAATCATGCCACCGTCGACCCAGACCATGCCCTTGACCGCCTCGGGAGCCCGTACGGCCATCTCCAGCGCGACGCTGCCTCCCCAAGAGTGGCCGACGACCACTGGGGCCTCTCCGCCCCGCTGTGCGATGACACTGAGCACGTCTTTGGACACCGAAGTAAAGTCGTAGCCTTCATTGGGCTTGGCGCTCTCGCCGTGACCCCGCTGATCCAAGGCGATCACGGAGTGGTCCCGGGCCAAGAGTGGCGCGACCAGGTCCCAGATATGGCAGGTTGAAGCCAAACCATGAAGCAGCATCAGCGGCCGGCCTGACCCACCCCAATCGCGGTAGTGGAAGCTCAAGCCGTCAACTGTAACCCATTCGTCGATTGGTATCGAAACCTGCGCCATAAATTAAGCCTCAAGATGATTCGGCTAAGTCCGTCCACTTACACTGGACCCGGACCGCTCGCGCGTCCTAGCGCCAGAGGGCGAACCCCCAGCCACCGCCGGTGCCCGCCGGCGAACGGTATACCGGAACGTAGTCCACCATCTCCATGTCCAGGTGCTCCGAGGCCCCCGCCGCCGTGATCCAGTTGAGAATCTCCGAGCTGCCCGAGTTCAACCGGTAACGGGGCAGGGAAGCCAGCAAGTCGGCGTCTTTCTCCTTCATCCCTTTGATGGCCAACTGGTCGATCTCTTCGTCGACTAGGAAGTGACTCAGGCCACCAGAGCCGACTATCGCCACCTTCTTGCCGCTGTCCCAGTTCTTGACCGCCTTGGCTATGGCCTTGCCCAAGTTGTAGCACCGCCGGGGCGTGGGCTGGTTGGGCGGATAGAAGGTGTTTTGGGTCACCGGCACGATGGGCCTGATCTTGTTGTTCATTATCCGTTTGACCACGTAAGCGTAGGCATGGGGCATCGCCTGGGGCCTGCGGTCCGTGACGATCGGGTTGTTCAGATAGCCGATGGGGCCAACGGTCCCTCCGGCTTGTTCGTTCATGTAGCGGGACTGGGCGATGTCAAAATCGTCTTCAATCAGGCTCTCAATCAGATGCAGGCCCAGTTTTGCATCAACGGGAACATCCATCTCCACATCGCCATAGCCCCACATGGAAGCCTTGGTGGCCGGAGAAGCGCCGTCGCCCATAAACCGTGGCGTAAGGTGCATGGTGTCGCCCCAATAGATGGAGAACAGAGGCATGTTGTCGTCGAAGAACAGTTCTTCCTGATCGTCGCCGACAATGATTACCACATCGGGATCGGCCTCCATCATGGCCTCTTCCAGGGTGGTGATTGCTTTTTGGCACGCCTCATATTGCTCTTGGAAGACCTCTTTGGTGAGCCTCGTGGCGATGGCCGGGTCGGCTTTGGCTAAGAGCTCTTCATAGGTCATCGTGCGGCCGTCCTCAAGGGACAGCAGCATGGGGTTGACCTTGTCGCGCTCGGCATACTCACTCCAAAGCTCGCTGGGCAGGCTCAACATGGGACTGTGGGAAGTGCCTAGGCCCAAAACTATCTCAGCCATGTTTTCTCCATCCTAGTTATCGGTCTCGGTCCATCGATCAGGCAAGATAAACGCTAGATACATAATCCGCTGGAACGGCAGATTTCGCAACCGTTTCTTGCCGGCGAAGAAGCCGCGTTACCCTCAGGTCTGAATCATCTACCTCGAGAGCCGCCTGGATCCCGGCCCATCCGCGAAAGGGCTGAAATGACGCAAACGAAGACGGGGCTGCATTCGGCAGCCCCGTCTTCCATGGCCTGTTTTGCAGGTGCGGCTTAGCTGAGGTGCTTTCCGAAGAAGCTAATCACCTTTTCCCAGCCGTCGGTGGCTGCCTCTTGGTGGTAGCTGGGCCGGTCCACGGCGAAGAAACCATGGCCAGCGCCGGGATACATGTGAAACTCGTAATTCTTGTTCAACCGCTTCAGTTCGGCTTCGGTCTCCGCGACATCGGCTGGCGACGGTCTGCCGTCCTCTTCGCCGAACAGACCCAGGAGCGGGCAATTTAGTCCATCGGTGAATTCGATGGGCCAACGAGGCATGGCCGGGCTCAGTTCGTCGTTACCTTTAGTCACACCACCGCCCCAGCAGTCGACTGCGGCATTCACGTTCTCCAGAGTGCAGGCGCCGAGATAGGTCTGACGCCCACCGGAGCAGAAACCAATCAGCCCGACCTTGCCGTTGGTGTAGGGCAGGCTGCGCAGGTACTGCATCGCCGCTCCCACATCGCCCATGGTCCGTTCGTCGGGCATGCCGCCCGCCTCCCGGATGCTGGTGCTGTTTTCTGTCGGAGTGGCTTTGCCCTCGCGGAAGTGCAGGTTGGGCGAGATGGTCGCAAAGCCGTTGTAGGCCAGTTTCCGGGCCATCTCCTTGGAGGCATCGTCCCATCCGGGCATGTGATGAATCAAGACTACGCTGCCGACGGGGCCGGAGCCCAAGGGCCGGGCCAGGTAGGCGTCGATCTGGGTTCCTTGATGTCCGTTGATGAGCACGGTTTCCGCTATCATGCCTTGATAACTCATGAGGGCCTCCCTTAACGCGATTAGTTCTTGAAATGCAGTCCAGTCCCAGCGCCCACCGTGTACGATTGGGCAGGCCGTACATTACTACCGGCGGCAGGCGGCGTCAATCGGCTCTGGTTCCATGCTGGATTTCCCTTGGATTATTTCGGGATTCACGCCTCGATGTTGCCTGATTTGTTTGGATGGCTTTCAAAACTGGGGAAAGCTATAATGCGCCAGAAACACCCGGCAGCAATCGATCTTCGATGCCGGAATCCGGCGGCGCAGTGGGCCAAACCGTTTTAGGAGAGTTGAACGAAATGCCTCTACCAGAGCGAATGAAATTCGGGATATTCATGGGGCCTTTCCACCGTGTTGGAGAAAACCCCACCTTGGCCTTGGACCGTGACCTGGAACTGGTGCAATGGCTGGACCACTTGGGCTACGACGAAGCCTGGATCGGTGAGCATCACAGCGCCGGATGGGAGACCATCTCCTCGCCCGAGATATTCATCGCCGTGGCGGCCGACCGCACCAAGCACATCAAGTTGGGCACCGGCGTGATTAGCCTGCCCTACCACCATCCCTTCATGGTCGCCAACCGGATGGTGCAGTTGGATCATATGACCCGCGGGCGGGTGATGCTGGGCGTGGGGCCCGGCGCGCTGCCCGGCGACGCCTACATGTTGGGCATCGACCCCACCGTGCAGCGCCAGCGCATGGATGAGGCGTTTGGCATCATCCTGCGCCTGATGACCGAGACCGAGCCCATCACCTACAAGAGCGATTGGTTCGAACTCCGCGAGGCCATGCTTCAGTTGCGTCCCTACACCAAACCTCACATGCCCATCGCCGTGGCCTCGGTACAATCTCCGGCTGGGGTTGCCCTGGCCGGCAAGTACGGCGCACCGGTGCTGACCATCACCCGGCCCCGAGACCCGTCTGCCGTGGAGTCGGATCTGGCCGCGCTCTGGACCATCGCAGAGGACTCGGCTACAGAGCATGGAAAAACGATGAACCGGGACGACTGGCGTCTGGTCATCCCGGTGCACCTCGCCGAGACCCGGAAAGAGGCGTTTGATCAGGCCCGGTTGGGCGCGGGCCGCTACCAGCATGAGTACTTTGAACACACCATGGGCCGAGACCCGGTGATTGACGGCCCGCCCGAGAAGATTATCGACGCGATGGTGGATAACGGCACTTGGATCATCGGCGACCCAGACGACTGCGTGGCCGGCATCAAGAAACTTGAAGAACGGAGCGGCGGCTTCGGCGGCTTCATGGTACAAATCATCGATTGGGCCCGGCGGGAGGAGATACTCCACAGCTTCGAGCTTCTGGCCCGCTACGTGATGCCCCAGTTCCAAGGAACAATCCTGAGCACGGCGGCGTCCAACGAATGGGCGTTCTCCCACCAAGAGACCCTGATGGCCGGGCGGGGGCGGGCCATCGACCGGGCCAAGTCAGACTACGCCACCCGGACGTAGACCTCGGACGAATCCCCAACCTCGGCTAAATCTTCACCACGCGGGGAGCCATGAAAGCGGTCTGGTACGAGCGCAACGGCGATGCGGACATCCTGGAGCACGGAGAGATGCCGGACCCCGAGCCAGGGCCGGGTGAAGTCCGGGTCCGAGTCATCTCATCAGGCGTTAACCCGTCCGACTGGAAACGCCGTCAAGGGCTGAGCAACCGGATCGAGTTCCCCCGGGTCATCCCCAACCAGGACGGGGCCGGTGTGATTGACGCCGTCGGACCCGGCGTCCCCCAGTCTCGGACCGGAGAGCGGGTCTGGCTATTCGAATCCCAGTTTGCCCGGCCCTTTGGCACCGGGGCGGAATACACCGTCCAACCCACTGAACACGCCGTGCGCCTGCCAGTCAACACCGGCTTCGCCATGGGCGCGGGACTGGGCGTGCCAGCCATGACCGCACACCGCTGCGTGTTCGCCGATGGCCCGGTCACCGGCAAGACTGTCCTCGTCACCGGTGGGGCGGGCGCAGTCGGCCACTACGCGATCCAACAAGCCAAGCTGGGCGGCGCCACCGTCATCAGCACCGTAAGCTCTGATGAGAAAGCTCAGATCGCCCTAGCCGCCGGGGCCGATCACACAATCAACTACCGTGACGGGGATACGGCAGCTAAGGTCTTCGAACTGACGGACGGCCGAGGTGTCGATCATATCGTGGAGGTCGACATGGCGGCCAACTTCGACGTGAGCCAGCAGGTGCTCAGGTCATCCGGGGTATTGGCGGTCTATGCCGCAGGCACCGCCCAAGCACCACCGGTGCCGCTCAAGTTCAAATCCAGCAATGTGACCGTCCGCATGGTGCTGGTCTACGACATGCCAGAACACGCCAAAACAGCCGCCATCGCCGACATCACGGCGTGGCTCGAGAACAGCCAGCTAACCGGCTTCGATGGCCCTCATTTCTCTCTAGAGCAACTGAAAGACGCCCACCTGGCCGTCGAGGGCGGGGCCATCGGCAAGGTCATCATCGACGTTAATCCAGTCTAGCCGTCGCCTTAGGTCCCGCGCCCGAGCTGAACCACTTATGTCTACCAACCAGAATGACTTAGAATCAACCGTGGCCGTGGTGGGCGGTGGTGTGGTTGGCTGTTTCGTGGCCTACCGGCTGGCCGCCATGGGAGTCTCGGTAACCATACTGGAGCAGGAGGGACCCGGATCAGGGGCAACGGGAAATTCAGCGGGGAACATCCAGCCCGCGTCAGGCGACGATGACGCCTACAAGATTGCTCTGGGCGCGGAGAGTCTCGCTCTATGGCGCAAACACCTGCCCCAGATCAAGGAATCCGGTGGGGTCGATTACCGGGAGCAGGACGTCCGGTACCTGTACGCCGCGACCAACGAAGACGAAGAACGAGAGGTCCGGCGTATCCTGGGCGACCTGGCCGCCGCCGGCTTGAAGGCTGAGTGGGTGGACGGCCGCACGGCACGAGAGATCGAGCCCCGCCTCTCCGAGTCAGTCATTGGCGGAATGCTCCACCACGACTGCATCCAGATGGACCCCAAGCTATTCATGGCGGCGCTGTCCAACGCGGCAGAGGCCAAGGGTGTGGCGGTCCTGCGCCAGAAGCAGGCCGTGGGGCTGAACGTGGCCGGCGGGCGTATCAGAAGCATCGCGCTTCGAGATGGGGGTTCGCTGGAGTGTTCGTCGGTCGTCCTGGCCACCGGCGCTTGGACGCCTGGAGTAGTTTCTGATTGGCTGGGCGTTGAACTTCCGGTGGAACCCTACGGTCTACAGAAACTGCATCTGGGCTTGGGAGCAGCAGCCCCACTAAACTGCGCTGTTCGCTGGGGCGGCGTGAATATCGTCTCCCGGAGGGACGGTCTCGTTCACGCGGGGAGCAGGTTCGACCCCGCCGGATTTGACTCCCGGCCGTCCGCGGAAGCCCAGGAATGGTTGCTGACGCAGGTAGCAAGAATCCTGCCCGGTTTTCGCCCCTCGGGGATCGAGAATATCGCAGCTTTCGCCGCTTCCACGCCAGGGCGCATCCCCCTGATCGGGCCGTTGCCGGGCGTGGATGGGATATTCCTGGCTGTTCCCAGCACCGACGGATTTCTGATGGCGGCGGTCTTAGCCGAGATGACTGCGGAGCTGCTGGTCAACGGCATACATCACCCGTTGATGAGCCGAAGCCCGCTTGCCCGGATGCACGCCGCCTAATTCTCCCCGGTATCTCTCTCTTCAACCCCATTTTTGCAGGAAATTGTGTTTTCCGGAGTCTGTCCGGCTGCCGGCTACGGTCGAACGTAGCGGTAGCCCACCCTGGGGTAGGTAACAATGATGCTGGGCTTCTTGGGATCAGCCTCAATCTTGTCTCTCAATGCTGAAATGTGCCACTTGAGAGAGTCCAGCGAGCCGCCTTGGTCCCCCCAGACATTGTCCAGAAGCTCCTGATGATGCAAGACCCGGTCGGCGTTGAGCGCCAGATAGGTCAGCAACCGGTATTCGGTGGGCCGCATGTGGATCTGCTCGCCCCGGCAACTGGCGTCGTGGGTCAACAGGTCCAAGGAGATTACCGAATCCTGGTATTCCACCGGGACCTCCTTAGGCGGGGCGGCACGGCGGACGAGGGAGCGCACCCGGGCCAGGAATTCCCGCTTGGGAATCGGTTTGACTAGGTACTCATCGACACCCACATCAAACCCTCGGACGGTATTATCAGTGTCGCCAAACGCGGTGAGCGCCAAAACGTGGGCGTCGGAAATCTCCCGGATCCGGCTTATCATCTGGAACCCGTCCATGGCCGGCATCCGGATGTCGGTGATGGTTAGCTGAGGCCGGATTTCGGCAAACATCTTTAGACCCTCCCAACCGTTGGATGCCGAGTACACGTCGTACCCTTCATCTTCCAACCAACTTCGGACAAGGGCCTGAAAATCGGCTTCATCTTCGACGATTAATACCTTTGGACCGGTCATTGAACCGCCAGTTTCGGCGGTGCCCTCCTCCGCGTTGCCATGGGGTACGGCATGCAAGTTTCGTGCCTAAACTAACCTCGTTTGTTGCTATTAAGCGTAGAACACTCTATAGAAATAATGCAAGCCATGAAATACAAAGAGCTGCGCGGATGTCACAAGATGGCCCAGGGCGTGACGAACAGAAGTGCGGTCCGGCAGCGCACCAGAGGAACATTGGAAAGATTGAGCGATACTATCGTCATCCAAGTGAATCCCAGGATCGGAGACATCGTGGATAGCTATCTCGCGCACCGCAATCGGGACGTGGACTCCCTACTGGATGCCCTGGACAAGGGTGAATTCGAGCAGATCAGACATTTGGCGCACGACCTAGTTGGCACAGGAGGTTCGTTCGGATTCGAAGACATGTCCCTGATCGGCCGCTCGCTGGAGAGTGCGGCCATAAAAAAGGAAACGAAGGAAATCAAACTTCTGGTGGAGGACCTGGCGGAGTATCTATCGAATGTGAGGGTGGTGTATTAATATCGGCCCTTATGGTTGAAGGGCGATTGGGACGCTCCCGCAACCGGGTCGCAGCCACTACCCCTTCATGCCGTTGAGAATCCACGAAACATTGACGAGATATTGAATGAGCATCCTTATCATTAACCCATCCCGGCAGGAACTGACCAAACTGAAACGCGAGCTTGAGTCGGTCGGATATGAGGACGTGGTTTCCGCCGCGTCTATTCGAGAGGCCCTGACTTACTACGGCGTTAATTGTTTGGGGAAAGTGCCTTCGGAAGTGGAGTTGATACTCATGGACTTCGCCTCGACCGACACCGAAGAACTGGGATTCCGCACGGGCCCGAGTCCGTCGACGTCCACCGGTCATGCCGTTTTACTGGGACTTGTGGACCAAAGCGACCCCGCCATGATCAAGAAGGCTGCGGAAGCGGGCGCTCTGGACGTTATCCGCCGGCCGGTGCTCAAGGCCGAGCTGATGATGCGCGTCCGGTCCGCCCTCGCTCTGAAGAAAGCAAGTGATGCCACGGTCCAGACTAGGTCGACTCCCGCGGCTGACCCGGCCGGGATAGAAGGCGAATCAGAGCAGGCTATATCACTCAATACCGAAGTCTTATCGTTGGCCAGCCATGAGCTAAAAACCCCGTTGGCCAATATCTCGGGCTTCGTGGACGTGATCCTAATGGACTGGGAGCGCCACGGCCCGCCCAGCGAGAAACAACAACGGCAACTGGAAGCAGTCCAGCGGAACGGCTTCCGCATGGACGCTCTGGTGAACGACATCATGGCAATGGCCAAGATTAAGTCGGGCACGTTGGAGCTTTCTCCCACCGATCTGGACCTGTCCCAGGAACTGGAGGGCGTGCTCGGATATCTCCGGGGTCAACTGGAGGAGAAGCGGATGAACCTGGAGCTGATCTGCCCGGCGGCCGTGGGCCCCGTCCGCGCCGATGAGTTAAGGTTTTCCCAGATCATGGTGAACCTGCTGGGCAACGCCTGCAAATACTCCCCTCCCGGCTCCTCGATAACCGTCGAAGTACGGCAGATAGACCAGTTTGCCCAGATTGACGTGACCGATACCGGGTGTGGCATCTCCGTCAAAGACCAAGTCAACCTATTTTGCCAGTTCCACCGGGTCAACAATCCAACCGCTCAGTTCGTGTCGGGCACCGGGCTGGGGCTGTATGTGACCAAGCAGTTGGTGGAAGCCCATGGCGGAAAAATCTGGGTACGGAGCGAGGAAGGCAAGGGAAGCACCTTTAGCCTAACCCTGCCCCTTAGCAAAAAAGCAACGCCAATGTCCCAGGCGGTCGAACAGGTTCGTGAATTGTCGGCCGCCGCCTAGCACCTTTATGTCAATTCGAATTGACTCCAGGATGCTAACTTCACTGGGAATCTGATTAAACAGAGGAGAAATTGAGCGATGTCCAAGATACTTGTCGCCGATGACGAGCCGGATATGCGGTCCTTATTGTCCGATCTATTAGAAGAGGCCGGCCATGAGGTGACCGAGGCTGAAAACGGGCAAGTTGCATACCAACAGATTCAGGAGGAAGCGCCAGACCTGGTCTTGATGGACGTGTTGATGCCCATGATGAACGGTATCCAGGTCTTGCAGCGGCTGCGGAATGACCCGAGCACGCGGAGCCTGCCGGTCATCCTGCTAACCGCGTTCTCGCTGGCGGACGGGGAATCCGACATTCTGGAGACTCCCAATACCTACCACGTCACCAAGCCTTGGCGCCGGGGAGTCGTTGAATCCGCCATCAACTCGGCCTTGGCTCAATCCTTGGGGACCAACTAGAAATGGTGGTGGCCCCATTTTTGAAAACACTGATCATCGAACGGAAGTGACAGATATGGAGCAACTGCAAATCCTGATCGCCGACGATTCTGAATTCATGCGGATCGCCTACAAGCGGATACTTGAGGCCCAGTCCGAATTTCGGGTCGTGGCGATGGCGTCCAACGGCGAGGAGGCCGTGCAGAAAGCAGCTGAATCAGCGCCAGACGTGGCGATCCTGGACATACGAATGCCCAAGGTTGACGGCATCAAGGTGGCGCACGAGATTCTCAAACGACGGCCAGGCACGGCCATCGTAATCATCTCGGCCTATGACGACCTGTCCTTCGTCGCCGACCTGATGCGGAACGGCGCCGCGCGCAAGGCTTATCTTCTGAAGAATTCCCTTTCCGATATTTCGGAACTCATTCGAATCGTCGAGGCCGTTAATCAAGGCCACACAGTGTTGGACTCGGGAATCGTCCACAAGATGGCGCGGCTCTATTGCAAGCACTCCGATGTCCTCCAGACCACCTTGACCGACGTGGAGCAAGATTTGTTGGGCCTGATGGCGGAGGGCTACGACGATGCCTATATCTGCCGGTCTCTGCACATGGACCAAGAGCAGGTGGAGGACAACGCCGAATCCATCTACGGTAAATTCCAACTTGGCCCAGGCACAGCCCAAGAGCGGCGTCAAAAGGCCATCCAAGCCTTCGTGGAGCAGATACACACCGTCCCTTTATCCGTATCCGGCGACCTCGTGGGCTAGAAGGCATCGGTCTAGGGCTCGCCGCCCACCTGCCCGGCCCTGCCTCTCCAGGCGGGTGGAAAGTCATCGCGCCAATCGCCCCGGGTTCCAAACAAGGACCCAGAACCGGTCGGCCGAATCTACTAATCGGTCCGCCCAAAGCGCCCCGAAGGCCGAAGTGGGGTTGATTCTTTGCCGCATCTCACCTCGCCGGAATCATTTGCCATCTCCCTCGCCCTGCCAGCATCGAATCCCGCCCTCCTCTGCAATCAACTCTAAGTTTTCGTCCAGACCACTTGCGTTCTGATTTCGATACCAGAATCGCTGCCTCAATTCCCCGATATTCGGCCCTCCAAAAAGGTCGAAGAAGCACGCCCGGGCCATCGGTGTGATTGCCAGGGTATCTTGATGCGTTGCGTTCGGTTGACCGTCTATTATCCCGCTGATAGAATGCGCCCAACCTGCTAAGCAGGCTGGATTCAAGGCATGACCACAGGGTCTTCGCCCAGATGGAAAACCTGGGATTCAAGACGCCTGATCCCGACCTCAACGCTCTACCTGCGGGGTGAATCATGGCACGAAAGATATCGGTGTCCGTTGACCACGACATTTGCGTGGGCAACGCAATGTGTATCACCATTGCGACCAAGGCATTTGAACTGAACGCAGAGCGGCAGGCGGTGCCCGCCAACCCTGACGGCGACACCGAGGAATTGATTTTAGAGGCCGCCGAGAACTGTCCAGTGGCCGCGATCACAGTCGTAGACGCCGACACTGGCGAGCAACTATTTCCTTAGCCCTCGCCTCAATCAGGCTGCGTTCCATGTGTCCTCCTGTACGGAATCGTAGAGGAGGACTTTTGCTGTGCCCCTGACCGAGGCCCATTGCACCATCAAGGAGAATCATGAATATCGGCATCGCTCTGCTAATGACCCGCCACGATTTCGACACCATAAATCTGGCCCGCCGTGTCGAGGAGCTCGGCTTCGAGTCCCTCTGGGTGCCGGAGCACGGGATAATCCCCATGGATTTCAAGGTTGATCCGCCCACCGGGCAGCAGGGCGGGGTTCCCACGTTCTACACCGAAGGCGGCATCAACCACATAATCGATCCACTGCTGTTCCTGGCCGGCGCCGCCACCGTCACTCAGAAGATCAAATTGGGGACGGGCATCTGTCTGGTGCCAGAGCGTAATCCGATCCGTTTGGCCAAAGAGGTGGCAACCCTGGACCACATCTCTGGCGGCCGGTTTCTCTTTGGCATCGGCGCGGGTTGGCTAAAAGGAGAATCCGACGTGCTTGGAGTCGACTTCGCCCACCGTTGGAAGCAAACGCGGGAATACGTGGACGTGATGAAGCAACTGTGGACCACCGAAGTCACCGAGTATCACGGCGAGTACATCGATTTCCCGCCCTTGGTCTGTTCCCCCAAGCCAGTGCAGAAACCGCACCCGCCAATCTTCGTGGGCGGCGAGTTGGAAAGCGCGGCACGGCGCATCGCCAACTACGGCGACGGTTGGCTGCCCCGCGCCCGCAACACCTCGCAGTACCAAGACCCCGGCAAGCTGGCCGGCGCCCGGAAACACATCGAGAACCTGATGACCCAGCGAGGCCGGGATCCCTCTGCGTTGAACATAACCATGTGGGACGCCCCCC
>Ga0114950_10003585_pt1 | contig 11988 bp, 9 predicted proteins | sample N075metaG_FD_83503 | JGI IMG/M metagenome (GOLD analysis project Ga0114950, IMG submission 83503) | Deep subsurface microbial communities from Kermadec Trench to uncover new lineages of life (NeLLi) - N075 metaG | ecosystem: Environmental > Aquatic > Marine > Ocean trench > Sediment | place...
AGAGCTGTTTCGACTTGCAGACCGGCGACATCGTGGACTGGGCGGCGAAGCAGAACGAGGATGGCACTTCGCCGGGCTCCGAGTACCTGGGCGATGTATCTAAAAACCGCGAGAGATTGATCGTGTACGCCTGCCGCATCCATGACGGCCACCTGTGGATCGCGGTCGGGTAAGTCGGACTACCCCAACGTATTGGCGTAGCGCTGGGCCTCGGCGGCGGCGCGCAGCAGGGCCTTCGCCTTGTTGCAGCTTTCCTGATATTCCGCTTCCGGGTCACTGTCGGCGACGACGCCGCCGCCAGCCTGCACGTACATGATGCCGTCGCGCACCAGGGCCGTGCGCAGGGCGATGCAGGTATCCATGTCGCCGTTGGCGCCGAAATAGCCGACCGCGCCGGCGTAGAAACTGCGGCGTTCGCTCTCCAATTCGTCAATGATCTCCATGGCGCGGATTTTCGGCGCGCCCGATACGGTGCCCGCGGGAAAGCCGGCGACCAGCGCTTCGAGCGCCGTCAGCGCCGGCTTCAACTTTCCCTGAACGTTCGAAACGATGTGCATGACATGGCTGTAGCGTTCGATCTTGAAATCTTCGGTCACTTCGACGCTGCCGATCTCGGCGACCCGGCCGACATCGTTGCGCCCCAGATCGAGCAGCATCAGATGCTCGGCCTGTTCCTTGGGGTCGGCGAGCAATTCGTCGGCCAGCGCCGCGTCCTCTTCCGGCGTCGCGCCGCGCGGACGGGTACCGGCGATGGGGCGCACCGTGACCGTATCGTCACGCAGACGCACCAGAATTTCCGGGCTCGATCCGACCAGCGAAAACCCGTCCATGTTGACGATGAACAGGAACGGCGAGGGGTTGAGCCGGCGCAGCGCACGGTAGAGCGCCATCGGCGGCGCGCCCAACGGCAGGCTGAAACGTTGCGAGGGCACCACCTGGAAGATGTCGCCGGCGCGGATGTACTCCTTCGCCCGCTCGACCATGGCGTGGTAGGCCTCGCGCGTGGTGTTGGACACCGGCTCGGTCAGATCGGGCGCGGCGTCCGACGCCAACTGCCCGCCCGGCAGGCTGCCGCCCAGGCTGGCGACCACCGCCTCCAGACGCGCGCCCGCCGCCGCGTACGCCGCATCGGCATCGCGGCCGGCAGCGAGGTCGGTATCGGGCCAGACCGGGGTCACCAGGGTCATCTTGTCGGCGACATTATCGAACACCACGGTGACCCGCGGGCGGATGAAGACCGCGTCGGGAATGCCGATCACGTCGGGGTTGGCGTCGGGCAAGCGCTCCATCAGGCGCACCATGTCGTAGCTCATATAGCCGAACAACCCGACCGCCGACGGCGGCACTCCTTCGGGCAACTCGAATTGGCAGTCCGCGATCAACGACGCCAGCGCCGTCAGGCTGGTCTCGTCGCAGGGTTGAAAGTCGCCTGGTTCGCCGGAATTTAGATGGGCGACCTCTGCGTTTTCGCCGACGCACCGCCACACCATGTCGGGGTCGAGGCCGAGCACCGAATAGCGGCCGCGCACCGCGCCGCCCTCGACGGATTCGAGCAGGAAGCTGTAACGCTGCCCCGCCGCCAGTTTCAGCATCGCCGAAACCGGCGTTTCCAAATCGGCGACCAGCTCGGTCCACACAACCTGGGGCCGTCGGTCCGCGTAGTTTTTAGTAAAGTTGGCGACAGCCGGAAATAAGGTCATTGCGGCAGTAAATTTTGCTCGATTGTGTCGCGGTCGACATCGATGGAATAGCGGTCACGCAGCGCCTCCACGAGTTGCTGCGCCATGTCGCGGTTCATGGCGTCGGCAAGCTGGGTGCGCAAATCGTCACGCTCGAACGAGTCGCCACCGCTGCTGACCTTGCGGATCTCCACCAGACGCGCGACCCCGATGCCGTTTTGCGTCTGTGCCTGAACCACATCTCCTTCCTTGGCCGTAAATAACGGTGCGATCAGCGCGCCCGAAATCGTCGATCCCAATCCGGTTCGGTCGAAGGGTTCGGTAGTCTCGAACGCCGCCCCGAATTCTTCCGCTAATTTCTTGAGGCTGGCGCCGGTCCGCGCGCGCTCGGCCATCTCGGTGGCGCGCTCGCGAGCCAGCCTTAGCCGCTCGCTGTCCATCCAGGCAGTGGTCGCCCGATCGCGGACCCGGTCCAGGGGCTCTATCCGCGGCGCCGTGATGGCATCGACGCGAACGATGAAGAACCCGCCGTCCGGGGTTTCGACAACATCGCCGACTTCACCCTGGTCGGTCGTGAACACCGAATTGACGATTCCGGCCAACGGCTCGGCCGACAGGGCCTCGCCGCTGCGCAGCAGGCCGGCGGGGCTGAAGTCTTCCAGGCGCTGCACCTCCAGACCGTTTTCGCGGGCGACTTCCTCGAGAGTCGAACCCGCCGCCAACCCATCCTCGACCGAGTTGAGGGTGTCGAAAATATCGTCGCGCGCCTGTTCCAAAGCGATCGCCCGCCGCAGATCGTCGGCCACATCTTTGAGCGGCTGGGTCTCCTCCGGCAGCACCGAGACGACGTACAGCAATTGCCAGCCGAGCGGGCTCTCGATGGGCCCGGCGACCGCGCCGGCATTGGCTGAAAAGGCGGCTTCGGCTAATTCGGCTACCGCTATCCCAGAGCGTTCGATCGTGCCCAACGGCAATGGCGGAAAACCGGCGACTTCCTCGACGGCTGCGGCAAACGGACGTCCGCCAGCGATCATCGCAGCGGCCTTATCGGCGCTCTCCCGATCCAGGAAGATACCCTGCAGGATTTCCCGGCGCTCGGCCTGCTGGAACAAATTGAGACGGTCGGCGTAGGTCTGCGCCACCTCTTCATCGTCGATAATCGTGTCCGCCGCCAACGCCGCGACCGTCAACCCAGCCAGGGTTGCCCGGCGGTATTCGGGAGCCTGAAAAAATTGCTTATTCTCCTCGTAGAATTTCGCCAACTGGGCTTCGTCGGGCGTGCTCAATCCAGTGACAGTGGACGTGCTGACGGTGGCAAGCTGGGCGACCCGTTGCTCGGCGCGGTACTTATAGAGCGCGTCCAGCATCGCGTTTGGCACCGCGATGCCGGCCCGCAGCGTTCCCAGATACTGGCTGCGCTGCAGGTCGCCGCGGGCGCCGTCGATAAATTGCGCTTCGCTCAATCCGGCTTGCCGCAGATAGCCGCCGAATAAAGAACGGTCAAAAGCACCGCCCGGCCCCTGGAAGGCGGGAATACGGCGGATGGCTTCCAGCACGGCGGAATCCGAAGCCGACACCCCCAGGTCGCGGGCAGCGACATCGTACAGCGAGCGCGTAACCAACGTGGCGATAGCCTGTTCGAGCACGCCCGCGGCGATCGGCGACTGCGGGTCGATTCGCTGGCCGCTGGCCTGGGATATCTGTTGTATTTGATCGTTGAATTCCCGGCTGATCTGTCTCAAGGAGTAATCCACATCATCGACCTCGATGACGGAGTTCGCGACGCGGCTGCTCGTGCCGCCGCTACCGCCGAAATTACTGCTGCCGAAGAAAACCACAAAGGTCAGCGCCAGAAGACTGAGAATCACCTTCATGATCCAGCTTTTTGAGGCTTGGCGGAGAGCTTCGAGCATGTCTACTTAATCCCTTCACGTACGGCTTGAGAAAATAGCCGGTAACGATGGCGGCGCATCATAGTGACGGCGGTATAGCCCGGCAAGTTGCCGCCAAGCCAGCCTCGCGCGCCCAAGACATGGATCCTCCCATTCATTGGCCAGGGTCTGCGGCTGTGCTAGAGCCTAATTGGGCAAATTTTCAGCCGCGTAAAAGGCAATTTTTGGTGAGAACATGGCAAATTTGCGAAAATTAATCGCCGGCAACTGGAAAATGAATAATTTGGCGTCCGAGGGACGGGCGCTGGCCAGCGAAATCGGCGGCTATGCGGCAGCGGCGGATGCGCCCGCCTGCGACCTGCTGGTCTGCCCGCCGGCGACGCTATTGCAGACCGTCGCCGAAACGCTCGGCGGCGGCCCGGTTGCCATCGGCGGCCAGGATTGCCATGCCGAGGCCAACGGCGCCTATACCGGCGAAATCAGCGCCGCGATGCTGGCCGATGGCGGCGCCAGCTACGTGATATTGGGGCATTCCGAACGCCGGCATGGTCTGGGTGAGGACGATACCACTGTTCTGGCCAAGGTTGCCGCCGCCCACGGCGCGGGCCTTGTCGCCATCGTTTGCATCGGCGAAACCGAGGCCCAACGCGACGCTGGCCAGACCCTCGAAATTTTGAGCGCCCAACTCGATGGGTCGCTGCCGCCGGACGGTCTCAGCGACGCCAATACGGTCGTCGCCTACGAGCCGGTATGGGCGATCGGCACCGGGCGAATGCCCACCAACGAAGAGATCGCAGCCGTCCATCGTCACATCCGCACTTGTCTCCAGCAGCGGGCAGGAGCGGACGCCGACCAGATTCGCTTGCTCTATGGAGGCTCGATGAAGCCGGAAAATGCCGCCACGATCCTGGCTATCGATAATGTCGATGGCGGGCTGATCGGCGGCGCCAGCCTCAAAGCAGGCGACTTTTGCGCCATCGCCGCGGCAGCGGACAGCTAGGCCGTTAACTACGTGATGCGTTTTGCACTGGAATTACGGCGCTCAAGGCATTAAATAGCCGCCGGACCGTATCATCTCATGCACGGCGTTGGGCTCTCCCGGCAACGCGCAACCCGCATACGCGAGAATAAGAACGAGCAATGCAAGCAATCATCCTCGTCATTCACCTGCTCTTGGCGCTCGCGCTGATCGGCGTCGTACTGCTCCAGCGCTCCGAGGGCGGCATCGGCGGGCTCGGCGGCGGTTCAGGCTCGGGCGGCGGCATGGGCGGGCTGATTGGCGGCCGGGCGGCGGCCAATCTGCTGACCCGCGCGACCGGCGTGCTGGCAGGCTCGTTTTTTATGACCAGCATCGTTCTGGCCGTATTGGCCGGCAACACTGGCGGCCCCGTTTCCATAATTCAGGAAGACTCGGCGCCCACCCAGCAGGAGCCCATGCGGCCCCACCAACCGGCGGTGCCAACCGGCGAATGACCGGGATCGCGCCATACGGCACAATGGTAATTTCAAGGCGGCACCCGTGCCGCCTTTTTCTGTGCTCACGCCTTAAAAGTCGAAAAATTGCCTTGTGGATGAATCTACTTTGTCCACGCGCCGCCAAATTGGGTACAAGGTAGGATCATGGCGACTCGGTTCATTTTCATCACTGGCGGCGTTGTATCGTCGCTGGGAAAAGGTTTGGCCTCGGCCGCGCTCGGCGCGCTGCTGCAGGCGCGTGGGTACCGCGTGCGCGTGCGCAAGCTCGATCCCTATCTCAATATCGATCCCGGCACCATGAGCCCGATCGAACATGGCGAGGTTTACGTCACCGACGACGGCGCCGAAACCGATCTGGATCTTGGCCACTATGAGCGCTTCACCGGCGTCGCCGCGACCAAATCCGACAATGTGACGACCGGACGGATCTATTCCGAAGTCCTGAGCAAGGAGCGCCGCGGCGACTATCTTGGCGGCACCGTGCAAGTGATCCCCCATGTCACTGACGCCATCAAGAAATTCGTCGTCGCCGATTTGTACGACGAGGATTTCGTTATCTGCGAAATCGGCGGCACGGTCGGCGATATCGAAAGCCTGCCGTTCCTCGAAGCGATCCGCCAGCTCGGCAACGAATTGGGGGCGCGCCGGTCGATGTATATTCATCTGACATTGGTGCCCTATCTATCGGCTGCCGGCGAACTCAAAACCAAGCCCACCCAGCATTCGGTGAAAGAGCTGCAAAGCGTCGGCATCCGCCCCGACATGGTGGTGTGCCGCTGCGACCGGCCGATCCCGGAACCCCAGCGCGCCAAGATCGCCCTGTTCTGCAATATTCGCCTCGAGGCCGTGGTGCCGGCGCTCGATGTGGATACCATTTATCAGGTTCCGATCGACTATCACAATGATGGCTTCGACAGTCAGGTGGTGCGCCATTTCGGCCTCGATGCAACGAAGCAACCGAACCTCGATGTGTGGCGCCGGATAGTCCACCGCATCCGGCAACCCGATGGCGAGGTTAGAATCGCGGTGGTCGGCAAATACACCGACCTGCCCGACGCCTATAAGTCCCTGTCTGAAGCTCTGACCCACGGTGGCATCGCCAATAATGCCCGTGTCCGTCTCGATTGGATTGCCTCGGAAACGTTCGAGAAAGAGAACACTATCGAGCAGTTGAGCGAGGTCCACGGGATCCTGGTTCCGGGCGGCTTCGGCGAGCGCGGCGCCGAAGGCAAGATGCGCGCCGCCCAGTTCGCGCGCGAGCATAAGCTGCCCTATTTCGGCATCTGCTTCGGCATGCAGATGGCGGTGATCGAAGCCGCGCGCAATTTGGCGGGAATGCCCTACGCCGGCTCGACCGAGTTTGGCCCGTGTCCGGACCCGGTGGTCGGCCTGATGACCGAATGGCAGCGGGGCGGTTCGACGGAAAAGCGCGACAGCAGCGACAATTTGGGCGGCACGATGCGCCTGGGTTCCTACCCGGCCATACTCGAAGAGCGCACCCATATTGCCGAAATCTACGGCATCACCGAAATCGCCGAACGCCACCGCCACCGTTACGAGGTCAACATAAATTACCGCGAGGCCCTGGAAGCCGCCGGCATGAAGTTCTCGGGCCTGTCGCCTGACGGCTTGCTGCCCGAGACCATCGAACTGGTTGATCACCCCTGGTTCATCGGGGTGCAGTTTCATCCCGAGTTGAAATCGAAGCCGTTCGACCCGCATCCCTTGTTCATCTCGTTCGTCGCCGCCGCCCTCGATCAATCGCGGCTGGTTTGATCATGGCGGCCAACGGACATATCGAGATCGGCAACATCGTTGTGGGCAACGATCTGCCACTGACGCTAATCGCCGGCCCTTGCCAGCTTGAATCGCGGGCGCATGCTCTGGAAATGAGCGCGGCGCTGGCCGAGATGGCGGAAAAACTCGGCATCGGAATCATTTACAAAACCAGCTTCGATAAGGCGAACCGAACCTCGGTCGATACCCCGCGCGGCCTGGGGCTCGACGAGTGTTTGCCCATATTCGCCGAAATCCGCGAGACCTCCGGTCTGCCGGTGTTGACCGATGTCCACGACGCCGGCCAGTGTGCCAGGGTCGCCGAGGCCGTCGACGTGTTGCAGATACCGGCCTTCCTGTGCCGCCAGACCGACCTGATTGTCGCAGCGGCCGAGACCGGCCGCGCCCTGCACATCAAGAAGGGACAGTTCCTGGCGCCCTGGGACATGAAGAACGTGGTCGCCAAAGCGCGCGCCGCCGGCAACGACCGCGTAATGGTCTGCGAGCGCGGCACTAGCTTCGGCTACAACACGCTGGTGTCCGATATGCGGTCGTTGCCGATCATGGCCAGCCAAACCAACTGTCCGGTGGTCTATGACGCCACCCATTCGGTACAACAGCCGGGCGGGCAGGGCGCCACGAGTGGGGGTCAGCGGGAATTCGCTCCGGTGCTGGCCCGCGCCGCCGTGGCCATCGGCGTGGCGGCGGTATTCATGGAAACGCACGAAGATCCCGACAGCGCACCCAGCGATGGCCCAAATATGATACATTTCAAAGAGCTGCCGGGTATTGTCGAGATGTTGCTTGAGATCGATAAAGTCGCCAAGGCGCATCCGGTGACGCTGGCGTAAACCCAATATAATAAGAACCAGCTATAGTGTGATTCATGAGTGCGATTGCAGATATTGAAGGACGCGAGATACTCGATAGCCGGGGCAACCCGACGGTCGAGGTGGACGTGACCCTGGAAAGCGGCGCTTTCGGCCGCGCCGCCGTGCCCTCGGGGGCGTCCACCGGCGCCCACGAAGCGGTCGAGCTGCGCGATGGCGACGCCATGCGGTATGGCGGCAAGGGCGTGCTCAATGCGGTCCATGCGGTGAACAACGAAATCTTCGAGGCCCTGTCGGGGCTCGACGCCGACGAGCAGGAATATCTGGATTCGCTGCTCGTCGATCTCGACGGCACGCCAAACAAAAGCCGCCTGGGCGCCAATTCGATCCTCGGCGTCTCCCTGGCCATCGCCAAGGCCGCGGCCGAGGACGCCGAACTGCCGCTCTACCGCTATGTCGGCGGCAGCAACGCGCGAACCCTGCCGGTGCCGATGATGAACATCATCAATGGCGGCGCCCATGCCGATAATCCAATCGACATTCAGGAATTCATGATCATGCCGGTCGGCGCCGACGACATGGCCGAAGCGGTGCGTGTCGGCTCCGAAATATTTCACGCGCTGCGCCGGCAGCTTTCCGACGCTGGCCACAACACCAATGTCGGCGACGAAGGCGGCTTCGCGCCCAATCTGAAAAGCGCCGACGAAGCGTTGAGTTACATTCTCAAGGCGATAGAGACCGCCGGCTATAAGCCGGGCGACGATGTGTATTTGGCGCTCGACGCCGCGGCGTCGGAATTTTTTACCGACGGCGTCTACAATCTGGTGGGCGAGGGCAAGAAACTTGGCGCGCCGGAGATGGCCGAGTACCTCAAGGATTTATGCGACCGCTATCCGATCATCTCGGTCGAGGACGGCATGGACGAGGACGATTGGGAGGGATGGCGCACCCTTACCGACCTCATTGGCGACCGCGTGCAACTGGTCGGCGACGATTTGTTCGTCACCAATCCGGCGCGGCTGCGCGACGGCATCGCCAAGGGCGTCGCCAACGCCATTCTCATCAAGGTCAACCAGATCGGCACCCTGTCGGAAACCCTGTTGGCGGTCGAGACCGCGCACACCGCGGCCTACCGCGCGGTGATGTCCCACCGGTCGGGCGAAACCGAGGATGCGACCATCGCCGATCTCGCCGTCGCCACCAATTGCGGACAGATAAAAACCGGCTCGCTCAGCCGTTCCGAGCGGCTGGCGAAGTACAATCAGTTGCTGAGAATCGAGGACCAACTCGGCCCGTCCGCGCGTTACGCCGGCCGCTCAGTCCTGCCGGGTTAATCTTGATAATCCGCTTTAACGCTTGACGACGCGAATCCGTTTGTGATTCCATTGTCTTATGACAGTGTTCGAAGATATTCGGTTGCGCGCGCGCCAAATCGGGCTGACGGTGTTCGGCGCGCTCGTGCTGGCATATTTCTCCTTCCATATGATTCAGGGAAATCACGGCCTCATCGCGCTGTTCGAACTGCAGTCGAAAGTTGCGGCGGCGGAAAGCATTCGCTCCGAGACCAGCGACGAACATCGCCGTCTCGCGCAACAGGTCGCCTTGCTGCGTCCCGACAATCTCGACCCCGACATGCTCGATGAACGGGCCCGCATCATGTTGAACTATGCCCACCCGGACGAAATTGTGATCGTAACGCCAGCGGCGCGTTAGTTTTTTTAAAAACTATTCGCGCATTCGCTTACGAACCTTTCAGCGGGCTCCTGTGAAATTTTCGGAACAGTATTGGCGGTAGCTGCGAACTTATATTTCCCGACCGAAATCTCCATTAACCGGAACCGAGTAAATTACTGATATATCCCAAGATTATTGTCCCTTTTAAATATTTCTAACTTGCCGAACAGGCCAGGCTCCCCTACTTGTCCTGCATCTCTGGCGGCTTGGCATACACCCTGGGGGGGGGAGCGTTTTATGGCAACGGCGACACAAAGTGCGCGCGCAAAAGGCGCTAAGCGTTCGGCGAAGCCGCGCCAGCAGCGCGGCGCCGTGGTTGAGCACAGTAGCGAAGAACTCCTCACCTTTTACCATGAGATGTTGAAGATCCGCCGCTTCGAGGAAAAGGCCGGCCAGTTGTACGGCATGGGTTTGATCGGCGGGTTTTGCCACCTCTATATCGGCCAGGAAGCCGTCGTCGTCGGCATGCAGGCCGCCCTCGAGCCGCAGGACACGGTGATCACTACCTACCGCGACCACGGCCATATGCTGGCCTGCGGCATGGAACCGCGCGGCGTCATGGCCGAGCTCACCGGGCGCAGCGACGGCTATTCAAAGGGCAAGGGCGGGTCGATGCACATGTTTTCGACCGAGAAGAATTTCTACGGCGGCCACGGCATTGTCGGCGCCAATGTGCCGTTGGGCACCGGCATCGCGTTCGCCCATAAATACCGCGACGACAACGGCGTCTGCCTGACCTATTTCGGCGATGGCGCGGTGAACCAGGGACAGGTCTACGAATCTTTCAATATGGCGGCGCTGTGGCGGTTGCCAGTGATCTACGTCATCGAGAATAACCGCTACGGCATGGGCACCTCGGTCGAGCGGGCATCCGCCGGCACCCAATTATGGCAGCGGGGCCAGGCCTACGGCATTCTCGGCGGGCAGCCCGACGGCATGGACGTACGCGCCGTCAACGCAGCGGCGCGTAGCGCCATCGACCATGTACGCGGCGGCAACGGGCCGTTCATTCTGGAAATGCAGACCTACCGGTACCGTGGCCACTCCATGTCCGATCCGGCGAAGTACCGCACCAAGGAAGAGGTGCAGAAAATCCGCGCCGAACAAGACCCGCTCGATACGCTGAAAGCGATCTTGATCGAACGCGGCGACGTCACCGAGGACGACTTGACAGCCTATGACCGCGATGTTCGCGAGGCCGTCAACGATGCGGCGGACTTTGCTCAGGCCAGCCCGGAACCCGACCCCGCCGAGCTCTACACCGACATTTTACGTGAAGCCTAAGGATCCCCCCCGATGAGCGTACAAATTCTCATGCCGGCGCTATCGCCGACCATGACCGAGGGTAACCTGACGCGGTGGCTCAAGGCCGAAGGCGACACGGTATCCCCCGGCGACGTGATCGCCGAAATCGAAACCGATAAGGCGACCATGGAGGTCGAAGCCGTCGACGATGGCATTCTCGGCAAGATACTGGTGCCCGAGGGGGCCGAGGATGTTGCGGTGAACACCCCCATCGCGCTGATTCTCGAAGAGGGCGAAAGCGCCGCGGACATTGCTGGCGATATCGCCACCCCCGAGCCCGTGAACATCCCCGAAGCCGGTAACGGCCACGACCCCGCAACCGCCACAGCCGCCGCGGCGCCCGTATTGACGCCGGCACCGGTGGAAAGCGCCTATGCCGGCGAGACCCGGGAAATAACCCTGCGCGAAGCGCTGCGCGACGCCATGGCCGAAGAGATGCGCCGCGACGACAGCGTGTTTCTTATCGGCGAGGAAGTCGCGCAATATCAGGGCGCCTACAAGGTCAGCCAGGGTCTGCTCGAGGAATTCGGCGAAAAGCGGGTCATCGACACGCCGATCACCGAACAGGGCTTTGCCGGTATCGGGGTCGGCGCGGCGATGTCCGGCCTGCGGCCGATCGTCGAGTTCATGACCTTCAACTTCGCCATGCAGGCGATCGACCAAATCATCAATTCCGCCGCCAAAACCCTCTACATGTCGGGCGGGAAAATGATGGCGCCGATGGTTTTTCGCGGCCCCAATGGCGCCGCCTCGCGGGTCGGCGCGCAACATTCGCAATGCTACGCCAGTTGGTACGCCCATTGTCCGGGCCTGAAGGTCGTCGCCCCGTATTCCGGCGCCGACGCCAAGGGCCTGTTGAAATCGGCGATCCGTGACCCCAACCCGGTCATCTTCCTGGAAAACGAAATGCTCTACGGTCAGCGCTTCGAGGTGCCCACATCGGAAAATTTCACCGTGCCCATTGGCAGCGCCAAGGTGCTGCGCGAAGGCAGCGACGTGACCATTACCGCGTTCTCGCTGATGGTGGCGCGCACGCTCGAGGCCGCTGACATATTGGCCGCGGAAGGCATTTCCGCCGAAGTCGTCGATCTGCGCACCCTGCGCCCCCTCGACACGGCGACCATCGTCGCCTCGGTCAAAAAGACCAGCCGTCTGGTCTCGGTCGAGGAAGGCTGGCCGTTCGCCGGGATCGGTGCGGAAATGGCGGCGCTGATGATGGAGCAGGCCTTCGATTGGCTCGACGCGCCGGTGGTGCGCGTGCACGGGGCCGACGTGCCCATGCCCTATGCCGCCAAT
>Ga0114950_10003586_pt1 | contig 11985 bp, 11 predicted proteins | sample N075metaG_FD_83503 | JGI IMG/M metagenome (GOLD analysis project Ga0114950, IMG submission 83503) | Deep subsurface microbial communities from Kermadec Trench to uncover new lineages of life (NeLLi) - N075 metaG | ecosystem: Environmental > Aquatic > Marine > Ocean trench > Sediment | place...
CTACTTACCACGCGGACACCCGGTCGACAGCCTTCTTCGCCACGCCCGAAAACCGCGATTCGATCGCGTCGGGGCGCATCGACTTTGTGCCGCTGCAATACCGTGCCATCTATGCTTACCTCACGCACGATCTGCCGGTGGATGTGGTCCTGCTGCAGCTGCCCGCGCTGGAGAACACCGATGTCATGTCGCTCGGCGTCTGGGCCGACTTCGTGCCCGCCGTGCTCGACAAGGCGGGGCTGGTCATCGGCGAGATCAACCCGCGCCAGCCGGCCCCGGCCGATACACCCACTTGGCCGCTGGCAAGACTCGATCTTGCCGTTGCATGCGACCTTCCGGTGCCGGTCTTTCCCACCGCGCAAATTGATACGGCCGCTCACGACATCGCGCACCATGTCGCCGCATTGATTCAGGACGGTGACTGCATCCAGATCGGCATCGGCACAATCCCCAACGCGGTCCTCGGCGCGCTCACGCAGAAGAACGATCTTGGAATTCAGTCGGGCATGATCACCGACGGCGTAATGGCGCTGACTGAATCCGGAAATATCACCGGCCGGTACAAGCACGTGGACACGGGCAAGATCGTCACCGGCACCACCTTGGGCAGCGAAGCGTTGATCGCATGGGCAGGCATCCGGCCGGAACTCCGCTTCCGTCCGGTAAGCCACACCCACGACGTGAGCGTGATACGTCAGATTGACAATTTCGTGTCGATCAATTCCGCGCTGGAAGTCGATCTCTTCGGCCAGGTAAACGCCGATATGCTGGCCGGACGGCAAGTGGGCGGCACCGGCGGCTCGATCGATATGATGCGGGGCGCGGCTCTATCCCGCGGCGGACGCTCGATCATCGCGCTCCCTGCAACGACCACCAACGGCGAACAATCTCGCATCGTAACCGCACTGCCCGCGCACACGGCGGCCACCGCATTACGCACCGACATCGACTATGTCGTCACCGAATACGGGGCAAGACGCATCCGGCATCTTTCCTCAACCGCCCGGGCAAAAGCACTCATCGAAATCGCCGCACCAAAATTCCGCGCGCAGCTGGAGGCCGGACCAACACAAGCCATTGATACCTAAGTAATATTAATCGAAATAGCTCAAGCGACGTTTCTTGTCAAATCAACGGGTCATTGAGGTCCGACCCCAACCCAGCCGCTGCCGGTGTCGTGGGCCGTTCCGGCGGCTTCGAGTCGGATCAGGTGCGCGAGCAAAGAACGCGCGGCGACCGCGTGAAGATGGGGATCCAGCTCGCTGTATACCTCGCTGACCAGTTCCTCTTCCGTCTTCTCGTGGTACGCGCTGAGCGCTGCCCTGACTCTGGCTTCGCGTTCCATTCGATGCGCGACGATCCAGTCGATCTCCGCATCGGGGTCATCCAGCAGGTCGCCGTGGCCGGGTGCGAGTCTGCTCAGTTCGAGTTGCTTCAGACGCTGCAGGGAGCACAGGTAATCATTCATGTTGCCGTCGGGCGGATCGATGACCACGGTTGAGCCGTTCATGATGTGATCGCCGGTGAACAGCCAGCCGAGCCCCTCGTGCAGGTAACACAGATGATTGGACGCATGGCCGGGCGTGTGCACGGCCCGGATCACGAACTCGTCGGTGCTCAACCGGTCCCCGTCATCCATGTTGCGGTCCGGCGCAAAGCCCTGGTCCTGCCGCGATCCCGGCGGTGGCGGGCGTCCGATGCGGAGCGCGCCGGTCAGCTCGGCCAGCGCTTGGGCGGCCGGCGAATGATCGCGATGCGTGTGCGTGACAAGAATCCAGCGAATCGGGCCCGGGGCCGCAGCCCGGATCGCGGCGACGTGCGCCTCGATGAACGGCCCCGGATCGAGGACCGCTACCTCTTTCCGACCCAGCAGATAGGTGTTCGTGCCCGGCCCCGTCATCGGGCCGGGATTCGGCGCGACCAGGCGGCGCACACCGGGCGCCAGATCCGTGACGACACCCGCGGTGAGTGGCTCGCTCAAACTTCGTCCTCCGGATAGCCGGCGTCGCCGGGCAGCAAAGTGCGCAGCTTGCCGTTTTCCGTGACCCTGACGCCGCGTATCCTCGGGATGCCGACCTTCCACCGATCCCGGGCCCAGTGTATCAACTCTGCGAGGCTGGAAAACTCCGCCAGCAACTCCACGTGTTTCAGGGTCGGAAACGGCAGCCTGAGATCGCCGTTCCGCCCCATGCGGAGGGCGCGCGCCGGAGACACCCAGCGGCTGTCGACGATTTCACACCCGTCACATTGAACCTGCTGAGCAGGCGGCGCGACAGCCACGAAGAACCGGGTGGAGAATCTCGGCCAAAAATCGACCGGAGCCTCCCAGTGACTAATGTAGTGCAGCGTGTCCACCGCAAGCACCAGACCTCGCTCGCGCAAGAACTGCGGCCAGGCAAGTTTGCCTGCCGCCAGTTCGATGCGCCGGGGCACCAGGGCCTCATCGTCGCTCGCCGCTAAGTCGACCACAAAATCTTGCGCGGGTTCGCATCGAGCCAGCAGCACCCCCACCTCCTCGAATAACTCGCGGATCGCAGCACTGTAGAAATCGAGGCCACCCGCATCAAGATTCAGGCGCCGGTTCGCATCATCAGCCTCGATGCCGTCGCAAAGCGCGTGTACCTGCCTGTCGCCCTCACTCAATCGGCCGCCGGGGAAAGCATCGGCAGAACCGAACGCCGTGTCCCGGTGACGGCGCACCATCAGAATCTCCAGGCCCTCGTCACCGTCCCGGGCCAGAATAACGCTGGCACTCGGCGTGGCCGGCACCCTCTTCTCGTGACTTACAGGGCCACTCATACGCCAAGGTTACCGCACGCCCGAAGGCAACGTACCTGCACAGCAGGTCAACAGAATCCTCGTGAAGCCGCTTCGGCTATCTGGCATTGACACCCACTACCCGCCAAAGGCTAGCCGCTGCTCGAGATACTGAACTGGCCGAGATTCGCTGGCCTGTCAGTCCTGACCCCGCTGTATTGCATGATCGGCCTGCGATTCGTGGCCGCCGCGGTCGCCCATGCGCCCGCGCAAAATATCGCTTAGGAGAGTGATTACTCCCGGGTCTGAACGGCCGTTTGCAACGGTTCGGCGGCCAGATCCGGCGGCACGATACTGATCGTAATCAAGCGATCTTCGTCATCCCATGGCGACACATCCACTACCACGCCCAGCGCCTTACCGTAGCCCTGCAGGGTCGGAATCGTGAATTGCTCGTGAATTTCCCGTTCGGTCAGGGTGAACATGCCACGTTTGGTGCCCGCTGCCAGAACCTCCTGGTACGGCGACAGGTAAGTCATCTGCAGCGCGGTTCTCTGAAACCCGTGCGCCACCACCATGTCGCGAAAGCAGGATGCATCGGTCATGGAACTCAAGGCCAGCGAGTAGTCACCGGTCTTCGCGATCCACTCGGCACGTCGCGAAAACAACGGCGCCTTGATCGCAATGTCATGCCTGACGGCATCTTCCATCAGCCCCTTGTCCTTGAGGAACTGTAACCACTCGAGATCTCTTTTCACCAGGGCATCGTTGGCGCGGTGCTCGTAGGGCATCGACATCTGGAAGGTTCTGACGATATTCGTCACGGCCCGACCGAATTCTGCCTCACGACCGGCCACGAGGTTTTCCGAAAGGCCGGCCTTGGACGCCAGCAGCATGCCCACGGCCTCCCCGATTTCAGCCTGATTCGATAACAGCGCGTTCTCGAGGGCGACCAGCCGCATCGATGCCGCGTCCATTTTCTCCATGATAGCGATCATGCGCGCCTCGTTCGGATCAGACGCCGCCTGAGCGGCCACCGCGAGGTTCGCCAGAACCAACCCGATAATCAGCGTCAGTACCATTCTTACTTTCATTGCTCGCCTCCGGAAAGAACCAGGCGCCGGTCCGCACGGAGTGACTCACGCCTGTCGATGAATACGCGGTCAGCATACGCCTGATAGAGTGGAAATACCGGCTCGAAGCCATCGGTGTCCCACCTACGGCGGGCGGCTTGTGGCCGTGGCTTCAGGCATAATGCCGCGACTCCGAACCGCACAAACCACCCGAATAAGCTGATCTGCATGTCACAACCCAAGCTGAGTCAACCCCGAGCCTTCCTGAGTTACGCCTTTCGGCCCTTCTTCTTGTTGAACGCCCTGTTCGCCGTACTGACGCTGCTGATCTGGCTGCTGACACTGCACGGCAGCGGCCCGGTCGGCGGCATGCCGTACTGGCATGGTCATGAACTGATCGTCGGTTTCGCCATGGCCTCCATCAGCGGCTTTATGCTGACCGCCGTCGCGACCTGGACGAACCGGCCGCCGGTCCGCGGCCGACCCCTGATCCTGCTGGTGTGGGCCTGGCTGCTCGGGCGCATGGCGATGATGGCAACGACTCTGATACCACCGTGGCTGGTAGCGATACTCGACATGCTGTTCCCGGCATTGCTGGTCTGGCTGGTCGGACGCGAAGTGGTCGGCGGCGGCAGCCGGCGCAATTACCCGATCATCGGCATCACCGCGCTCCTCGCGTTACTGAATGGCATCTATCATGCCGGTATCCTGCTGCACCGGCCCGACGTAGCGCGCCTCGCCGTATACCTGCTCATCTACCTGATCCTGGTGCTGATCACGGTGATTGCCGGCCGGATCATCCCGAATTTCACCGCCAACTGGTTACGCGCCCGCGGCACCCCGCGCCTGCCGACCGATCACGTTCTGGTGGACCGGCTGACGATCATCGCGACACTGGCCGCCGGTATCGCGGCCGCCATCACGCCGCTCGGCCGGATCACTGCCTCCACGGCCGCGTTGGCGGCGTTATTGCACACCGTGCGCCTCGCTCGCTGGCGCGGCCTGGCCACGATCAGCGAGCCGTTGTTGTTCGTCCTGCATGTCGCCTATCTGTGGCTGCCCATCGGCTATGCGTTAACGGCCTGCGCCGCCATCGGCGTGCTGCTGCCCGCATCGGCCGCCCTGCATGCGCTGACGATGGGCGCGATCGCAACCATGGTACTCGCGGTCACGACCCGCGTCGCACTGGCACATACCGGCCGGCCACTGCATGCCACGCGGCTTATTGTGCTGAGCTACGGGATATTCAACGTCGCCGTGGTGGTGCGTGTGCTGAGTTCGCTCAGCGCAGACCGGTACATGAACCTGATCGACCTGTCGGCACTCGGGTGGATCACGACATTCCTTATCTTTGCCTGGGTGTACTGGCCGATACTGACGCGTCCAGGCGTCGATCAGGCGCCCTGATCGCGGCAAGCCTCTGCCGTTCCATTGCCCACTGCCCGTATTCGTGCCCGAGGCCTGCATCCAGGCCATCCAGCCGGTACAGCAGGATTTCGATTTCGCGGACTATGTCGCCCCGGTGTGCCTGTTCCAGGAACCCACGATCATCCAGAACCGCACGGTCGAGTTGGGCGAGCCCAGCGTGTTCCAGCTGTTCTCCTACGAAGACAGCTTCTCGACCGAGTGTATCTGGGACGACGTCATCACAATCGAATCGGGCGGCCTGCTCAACGCCATGCGCATGATTACAAAGAATGTGCTGGCCATCTGTGTCGAAGCACAGCAGACGATCGACTGGCACACGCAGTACCTCATCATGCCGCTGCCCGAGGCCGTGCCGGTCCGTGCCGGCGATCGCATCGCGGTCCGCTTCGGGTACGAAGCCGGCGCACCGTTAAACGCCCTGGCGGACTCGCTGGAAGTGCGAAATCTGGCTTCGCAGCCCACCAACAGCACAAACCGGCAGTCAGCAGCCTGACCTCCGCGGGGCGGGTTGCAAGGGGAGCGGCTGCTCCATCCTGCATTACTTCCAGGTCGACTTGTTGGCCAGGTAAGCCTTGGCATCCTTGAGATCGGTGGGCTGATATTCGCTGAACAGATTCGTGCCATATGCATTTCGATAGGTATTGAATACCTCGCGGTACAGCTCCATGTGCACGATCGGTTGCCGGTTGCGCGTGCGGAACTGCGCGATCGGAATGACGCCCGAGACCAGGGTTTCGAACTTCGTGTCCGCTTCAGCCATGACATTGCCGCGCGGATCGTAGATCGCGCAACCACCGGAGCCGGCATCGTCGTAAAAGCCCGGGTTGTCGGGCGAGACCGCGTTGTTACAGATCGCGACATAGACCTGGTTGTAGGCTGCCGTGGCCTTGATATCCCACGGGCTGAAGCCGCCGGACGCGGTGCGCAGCATGATCTCGGCACCCTTCATCGCGAACGCGCGGAACAACTCGGGCTCGAGCTGAATCGACGAGGTCGCGATGTTGCCGTACGGCGTGCGCGTGACCGGCAAAATCGCATCCGCACCATACCGCTCGACGTACTCGTCCATGACATCGTATATCGTCGTCGTAAAAAGTTCGAAGCCGGGAAATACGCCCTTGATGTTGCGCGCCTTCCAGTGCTTATCCACGAGTTCGCCGTCCGGTCCGATGATCGTCGTGATGCTCAACACGTGATTTGGCCAGTCATCGTCGCGCGCATACGAACCGAACACAATGTAGCAGCCATATTCCTTTGCCTTGCGCGCAACCGCCTCAGTCTCGTCGCCCGGAATCTCGATCGCAAACCGCAGAATCTCTTCACGCGTCCAACTATTCCAGCCGGTGATCGGGAATTCGTGAAAAAACAGGATGTCCGCGCCGGCGCCAAAATGAAACGCGTTGTCGATGAGTTCGAGCATATGCGCGAGGTTTGCCTTGCGGTCCTTTTTCCAGTGGTCGATGCGTACGCCGCGTACGCGCGACTGCACGACACCCAGGCGTACCGAGTTCTTGCTCAGGGGCACGACGTCATAGGTCCCGTCCTGATGCATCGATACCTTATCGGAACCCCGCCCCGTCGCGGCCCGTGCGGCCTGGCCCAACCCGGCCGCTCCCGGTCCGCCGGACAATACGCCGACCGTGCCGGCGAGTACCGTCGCCTTGATAAAATTACGCCTGTCCTGACTCATGGTTTCGCTTCCCTTGTAATATATGCGCAGGCGCCGAACGATTACTGTACAAAGCAACCACATCCGGTAGTATGCGTCGATTCGATCTTTCGCCGATTCGTAATCATGCGTTTTTCTTCGAGGTCATTATATTGAAAATAAAAAGAATTGCAGTCGCAGTCATGCTCCTCACGCTGGCGCCCTTGGCATGGTCACAGGGAGCATTTCGCTCCGGGCCCAACGAACGGGCCGGCGAATGGAATCTGTCGCTGGAAGTGATTTATCTCGGTTCTGAAAACCTGTCGGGCGGGAGCGAGCCAGGGCAGCAGGTCTCGTCACTTGGGATTAACGACGATTGGGGCTTCGGGTTTGCCTTCGGCTATAACTTCACCAATCACCTGGCGCTGAGCTTCGATATGAATTTTCTGAGACCACGCTACAACGCGACCCTCGTACCCGAAGATCCCGCGGATGGTGCGGAGACGTTTTCGCACCATATGGACATGTTTAACGGCCAGGTAAAAGGGACGTACAATTTGATCGATGGACCCATCACGCCGTTCATCGATCTGTCCGCCGGCTTTACGTATATAGACTCGAATGTCGCGGACAGACCGCCGACCACCGGGTGCTGGTGGGACCCATGGTGGGGTTATATCTGCCAGACATTTACGAGCACCTACAGCGATACACGATTCAACTACGGCGGTGGGCTCGGTGTACGCTGGGATATCAATCGCGACATGTTTCTGCGTGCCAGCTACAGCATCATGAAAGTCGATTTCGGTAAAATCAGCGATCCGGAATTTGGTATGGGGCGCCTGGAGATCGGCTGGCGCTACTGATCTGAAAAAAGGGGGGCCTGACACCGGCGACGGCGCCAGGCCCCGGATCACCGACCCCGATCAGTACTTCGGTCCGGCCTCGAGCGTCAGGCCCTTCTCCTTTGCCTGCGCCTTGACGGCGGCGTAGATTTTATAGTCCAGCGACTCTTCGACGTCACCGGCCGCGGCGACTTCGGAATTCAGGTAACCATCGCGTTTTTTACTGAGTTCGACGATCTCTTCACGAAGGCGAGCACGTTTGCCGGCGGTCTCCACAATCAGCGCCCGCTGCGCTGCGGGCGCCATCGCCCGCATTGACTCCGGCAGCGCGTCATTCTCGATGTCGTCGAGGTCGACCCGACCGCTGGTCACGGCGTCGATCAATTCGTTCTCGCCGAGCAAGTTGTTGCGGCCGGCCGCCGATACGTTGAATGCACCGCGGCGGGCCAGCGCTGCGACGGAGGAATCCGCGTGCAGTTTCTCGGTCGCTGCCACTTTACGGCTGGCTTTTTCCTTCGCTGCCTTGTCGCCGTAATAGAGCCTGGTGTCATCCAGCTGCGCCGACAACCGAGCGATGTTCTCGTCGAACGGCGTCGCAATGGCGACCGCGCTGCCAGCCTGCTCGACCTGGAAGTAACGGCCCTGTGACAGGCTCGCCATGCGCTTCCAGGCCGGCGTCGTCTGCGCCATCGTGCCAACTTGGATCGTGTTCACGACGATGCCGCGCTTGCTCGCGTGCGCGAGGATCTCCGGGTATTGCGCCTCGCCCTGGTAGTCCATGTGGGGCGGCGCATCGCCGACCAGGAATACGACCCGGTAGGCATCCGGATCCTGGCTCCAGGAGATGTTGTTCACGGCATCGTACAACGCCTTGTTCACATCTTCCGGACCGTCGCCACCGCCGTCGGCCGAAAAGTCCATCAGTGTCGCGTACATGGAGTCGAGATCAGCCGACAGGTCGACGACACGCGTAACGTAGTCGTCGCCGCGATCGCGATATGCCACGAGCCCGACCCGAATATCCGGCGTCGGCTGTGCCGCGGCCATCGTGGCGGCGATCGACCAGATCTTTTCCTTCGCGGCCTGGATCAGCTCGCCCATGCTGCCGGTCGTATCGAGGACGAAGACCACTTCGACGATCGGACGTTCCCGGACGATCGGCTGCTCGATAATCGGCAAAATGATCGGGGTGACCACCGGATCGATCGGCGGCGTCACCGCGCCGAGTGTTTTCAGGTGTGGGTAGAACAGGACCGTTGCTGCGGTCGCACTCAATAAGGTGGTGGCAATCAGTTTGGAGTTCATGATGGGTTCCTCTGCGATTTAGAATAAGTATGGAAATCAATATGTGATGCGCAATCAGCTGCGCGCGGATAAACGGCGGACAGCCGCCTCGGCATTACGATGGGCGCGTTCGAACAAGTCCTCGTCCGATTCCAGGCGCATGCCGCGCTCCGTCGATTCCTGCACGCGCCTCGTCAGCGCCGGTTTCGTCAACGACCGCGGCAGCGAACCGAACAGCGCCTGCACCAGGAAGAAAGACCACACGGCCAGCAGTACGCTGCCCGTCTGTCCCGCCGCCCAGACACCCGCCGCCAGCGCCAGCGCCGACAGGCCCAGATCCAGCAATGCGGGCAACGCGCCGCTGGAGAAATACAAAACGCGGATGATCCAGACCATGCCGACGTGGATGATCAGGGTCATGGCCAGCGAGGGGCTGAACACCCAGGTCGCCACCGTGCCGATGCACCACACCGCGACGGTCGTAACACGCCCGACGCGAGCCCCCGTCTGACGCAGCAGGTATAGCGTGTAAGCCAGACCGAGCCCGGCGATCAGCCAGTGCATGACGACACCCGGCATGATCACCATCGTCAGCGTCGCAAACAGAGCCGCCGCTGCAATGCTTAACGCGAACGCCAGCGCGGCGCCGTTCAGAAACGAGGGCGTTTTCATGATTGCGCCCTCCGCTGCTGCTCGCGCAGACGTTGTTCACAAAGAAAGGCAACTTCGACCTCTTCTTCGCTAACATGAACGTCGCGATCGATAGCGGCTTCCCTGAACGACTCGTCGCCGACACCTTCGCCGAGCAAGGCGACTTTCGTCCGCATGCTTTCCAGCCGTCGGCTGTTTTCCTCGACCGCCGAACGGCGCTGCCCGAGCTCCTTCTCGTTCGTGTTGAGCCGCGCCGCGAGTTGCCTTGCCAGTCGCTCCACCTCGAGTCTGCGTCGAATCAGCGTGCGGGCAAGTTGTTCCTCGTCGGATCGAAAGCACACATCGAGTTGCTCCCCGATCTCACCCAAAGACCGCTCGGTGTCGGCCTGCCGACGGACCAGATCATCACGCTCGCGCGCGAGCCACTTGATCTGTTGCCCGACCTGGGCGAGGTCGTCTTCCATCTCCCGGACCGCCTGCCTGAGCAGGACGTCCGGCTCTTCGATGCGGTCCAGGACGGCGTGGAAGTCGGCTGTGAACAGCCTCGATACCCGGTTAATCAGTGCCATGTCTTGTCTCCCATGTCATTGTCTTCGTGAGCTCGCGTCACAACGACGCGTTCGATGCGGATCATCGTGAGCCATAGACGGGGCAACCGGTAGACACGCTCCGGTAAAAGCACTGCGGCGGAATTTACAAAGAATTTACAGAATTGCGGCGGCTAAACTGCTACCTTTTTCGCGTGAGCAAGAAGCTGCGAATTCTGGTTGTCGAGGACGAGTCCGCCATCCGTGACGGACTCGTCGACGTGTTCGTATTTCATGGCTACGACGTCGACAGTACCGGGGACGGTACGGACGGCCTGACCAAAGCATTAACCGGCCGGTATGACCTGATCGTTCTGGACATCATGCTGCCCGGCATGGATGGTTACGCGATCTGCAATGAAATACGGCAGGTCGATCGCACGCAACCCATCATCATGCTGACGGCCAGGACCAGCGACGAGGATATTATCCAGGGGTTAAAACTCGGGGCCGATGATTACGTGGCCAAACCATTCTCCGTGGCGCAGCTGGTGCTGCGGGTTGCGGCTGTCCTGCGGCGCTCGCGCACAGGGATTGCACAGGAGCAGATCATCGCGCTCGGCGGTGGCATCGAGATCGACACCGCGAACCTGGCCGGTCGCCGTGGCGATGAGACCCTGGCGTTTACCCGACGCGAGATGGATATTCTCGAGTACCTGTACGCGAACCGCGAGCGGCCCGTGTCGCGCGACGAACTCCTGAATAAGGTGTGGGGCTACGCGCGCGATTCCGGTATCGAGACGCGTACGGTGGATATTCATATCGCCAAGCTCCGCCGCAAGATCGAAGTCGAACCGGGAACACCTGCCAACCTCATCACGGTGCGCGGTGCTGGCTACCGATTGCGGTCGGACGGCTGACATGCTGCGATCCGTACTCAAAGGCCTCGACAAACGGCGGCTGCGCAGCGTGCTGATGATGTTTTTCGTCGCACTCGCGGTGCCGACCGGCGTGTTGATCTACCAGGCGTGGAGTCAGCTGAAGTGGGAGGCGTTTTACCAGCACCGGGTGCTGGCCGAAGAACTGGCCACGCGCATCGACGACCGGTTGGTCACTCTGATCGCCCGCGAAGAAGCACGGTCGTTCGGCGATTATGCATTCCTCGTGTTATCCGGCGATCCGGCGGCGAACTTCCTGCAGCTGTCGCCGTTATCGGGCTACCCCGTGGACGGCGAGATTCCGGGATTGATCGCCTGGTTCCAGGTCGATGCGCGCGGAGCACTGAGCACCCCACTGGTACCCGGCGCCGGCGTGGCCGCACGGGAATACGGTATCGCCGACGGCGAACTTGCCGAACGCGTTGCGCTGGAACGCGAAGTCAGCCGAATTCTCGCCGATAACCGGCTGGTCGAGAAGGGCCCGGCCGAGCGTGTTGCAACAGATAACGAGAATGACGGGATACTCAGACTCGAGATATCGTCCGGTGCGGGCTCACCCGCACCGGACTCGCTTGCCCCCGAAGCGACGTTCGAAGCATCGCCTGCGCGTGCCGCCGCACCCAACGTCGCGCCCTCCCCGACGTCCTCACGCATCTTGAGCGAGATCCGATCTTCCGAACCCGCCCGTGCAGATGTCGCAAGTCAGGCGGCGTTCGATAAACTCAACGCGCCATCGGACGCCGAAACAGCGGAAGTGGCGCGATCGGTGGAGTCGAAGCTTGGACGCGTTGCCGATCTGAAACTCGAAGATGCGTACGCCGGCCGGCAACGGGA
>Ga0114950_10003589_pt1 | contig 11980 bp, 8 predicted proteins | sample N075metaG_FD_83503 | JGI IMG/M metagenome (GOLD analysis project Ga0114950, IMG submission 83503) | Deep subsurface microbial communities from Kermadec Trench to uncover new lineages of life (NeLLi) - N075 metaG | ecosystem: Environmental > Aquatic > Marine > Ocean trench > Sediment | place...
GGGATCGGTATATCAAATCTATCACGAAAGTGCATCATTTCGTCTTCATTCAGCTTTTTTTGCTGGTGGGTAATATTTTTTCCCTCGCCGGCTTCGCCCAACCCGTAGCCTTTAACTGTTTTGGCTAAAATGACTGTGGGGCTTCCTTCATTCTCAATGGCAGCTTGATAGGCCGCGTAGACTTTAACCGGATCATGTCCGCCGCGTCTGAATTTTTTTAATTGCCCTTTGGAGACATTTTGAATCATGTTTTTAAGTTCCGGGTACTTGCCAAAGAAATGTTCCCGAATATAATCACCGGGCTCAACGGTGTATTTTTGGTATTGGCCATCGACAACTTCGTTCATTCGTTGCACCAGAAGACCGTTTCGATCCTGCTTGAGCAGAGGGTCCCATTGGGAGCCCCAAATAACTTTGATGACATTCCAGCCGGCGCCTCGGAATACGGTTTCCAACTCCTGAATAATCTTGCCGTTGCCGCGAACCGGTCCGTCCAGTCGTTGCAAATTGCAATTGATGACAAAGATCAAATTGTCGAGTTTTTCACGGGACGCCAACGTAATTGCACCCAAGCTTTCAGGTTCGTCGGTTTCACCATCTCCCAAAAACGCCCAAACATGCTGGTGTGAAGTATCTTTAATGCCACGATCTTGCAGGTAGCGGTTAAAACGCGCCTGGTAAATAGCCGTAATCGACGCCAGGCCCATTGAAACCGTGGGAAACTCCCAAAAATCAGGCATGAGCCATGGGTGCGGATAAGACGACAAGCCGCCGCCCTTTTCTAATTCCTGCCTGAAATTTTCCAATTGAGTTTCGCTCAGCCGTCCTTCAAGAAAAGCACGGGCGTAAATACCCGGCGCGGCGTGCCCTTGAAAGTAGATTTGATCGCCGTCGAAATTTTTACCGCGGCCGCGGAAGAAATGATTAAATCCAACTTCATAAAGCGTTGCAGCAGACGCGAACGTCGAAATATGCCCGCCAAGTCCATCTGACTTTATATTGGCGCGAACAACCATGGCCATGGCGTTCCAGCGGATAATGCTTTTAATGCGACGTTCAATTGCACGATCGCCGGGGAAAGCGGGCTCTGTCTCGGGCGGAATTGTATTGATATAGGGAGTATTTGCCGTAAAGGGCAGCTGAACGCCGAGTTGACGCCCTTTTTCAATGAGCTTTTTTAACAAAAAAAGCGTGCGCTCCGAACCTTTAAATTCCACCAAACCCTCAAGAGCTTCGAGCCATTCAGCGGTTTCCTCGCTGTCGGTATCGCCGTTCAGACTGGCTGGTTCGAGATTTTGTTTTATATATTCAGATACTGCGATGTCAGGCATTTAGTCTCTCCATTGTTTTGAACTGGTATATTGACTTTAAACCTCCCGGTCTGGACCCCCTTCAACAACTTCGTTATCGAAATAAGAAAGCGAAAATGATTCAACCCTGGAAGGATTAGAATTAAACATTATTTTTCAAAATGTCAACCCTTTTGCTTTACCAGGGCTTCGTCTGATCTGTACTTTTCCAGAAGCGATTCAAAGTGTTTGGCGAGTTGTTTTAGATTTGGCAATTTTAGATTTTTGGCAGCCTCTTCCATTTCAGAACCTAATTCGGAAATTTCCTGAAACCCATAGCTGGCTCCGCTGCCCTTCATACTATGCCCAATAAAACCGATTTCGGTGAAGTCCTTATTTTTTATAGCCTTCTGAAAGTTTGTAAAACGCTCTTCAAGATTGCCAACATAATATCCTTTGAGCTGTTCCATCTCCTGGAGGATATCTTTTTCTATATTACCATAATCGTCGTCTTGGTTTTTCGCGGGTCGTGATTTTTTCACATACGATTGCACACATTCGATGAACCGTTTTTTATCGATTGGCTTGGTGACATAGTCGGTACACCCCGCTTCTCCGCACTTTTCTGCATCGCCAATCATGGCGTAAGCTGTTAAGGCAATAATGGGCAGCTCTTTGTACTTGGGGTTTCCACGAATCTTTTTGGTGGTTTCAAAACCATCCATTTTAGGCATCTGCATGTCCATCAAGATCAGATCGAACCGTTCTTTCTCAAGGGAGGTTAAGACCTCGAGACCGTTTTCTACAATAGTGAGTTTATAATCAAATCGCGAAAGAATATTCTTTAACAATTCTGAATTAACCGCGTTGTCTTCGGCGATCAGAATGTGAGTGGTGGTGCTCTGTCCATCGTGTGAGCTCTTTTCATCGCTCCTTTGCCCGAAAGTTGATCCGCCGTTTACAGGGCCGCGTCCATTTTTAGAGACAGCTTTGTTTGCGCCGAGTTTGGCTTGTTTTTTTACCACCTTTTTATTTGGGTCAAATTTGAATGGAATGCAAATTGTAAAAATTGAACCTTTGCCAAATTTGCTTTCGACGTGAATCGTGCCATTCATTAATTCAACCAATTTCTTTGTAATCGCAAGTCCAAGCCCAGAGCCTTCATAGTGCTTTGAAGTCGAAGCATCTACCTGGGTAAAATTTTGAAAGATAGATTCCTGGTATTTTAAGGGAATACCGATGCCTGTATCTTTAACCGAGATTTGCAGTGGGAAAATATTCTTGCCAGTTCTTTTCCATTTTTCACGGCTCACCGCAATTGTGATAGAACCCCTCCTGGTAAATTTCACAGCGTTGGACAGCAGATTCAAAATAATTTGTGCAAAGCGTGTCGGATCGCCAATTAAGTACGCTGGTGTGTTTTTTGAAATTTTTAAATTGAGTTCTACCGCTTTTTCAGAAATTCGGGGTTCGACGACTTGAATTTTTTCGTTTAAAATATCAGTCAGCAAAAATGATTTCGACTCAAGCTCTAAACTCTGTGATTCAATTTTTGATAAATCCAGAATCTCGTTAATCAACTCGAGTAAATAATTGGCAGACTTTTGTATAACTTTCACAAACTCCGCCTGTTTCACATTCAGTTTGTCTTCAAACAAAAGGTCGGCATAACCAATAATCCCGTTCAAAGGCGTGCGGATTTCATGGCTCATGTTGGCAAGAAATTCACTCTTGGCAAAATTGGCGGCTTCCGAAGCCTCCTTTGCTTTTTGGAATTCGATCTCTGTCTGTTTCCTCTTGGTAATATCATGCGAAACCATAATAAAGCGATCCGCATACCCTTTTGCATCACAAATAACATTGCTGGTTGATTCCAAAAAGCGCCAGGAACCATTTTTGTGGCGCATTCTGTGCTCAAGAAGAAAACCCTTTTTCGACTTTAGGGATTGTTTGAATTTCTCACTCGCTTGCGGGCGGTCATCAGGATCTACCAAATTTAACCAGAGCTTGTTTTGCAGTTGTTCCGGTTTGTACCCTAAAAGTTTCTCAAAAGAGGGACTGGTATAGAGGTGCTGCCCGTTGTCATTAAGAACCGCAATTAGAGCATCTGCATTTTCAGCAATGAGCCGAAAGAGCTCTTCACTCTGGCGCAAGGCCTTTTCATTTTCGATGAGATGCTGATGATTCGCCACAAGCTGCTGGAATGCAGCGCTCAGTTGTTGTTTACTGGCGTTGAGTTCAAGATTAACTGCTTTTAACTGTTCCTCCGCTTCCATCCGTTCGGTGATGTCGCGGATAATTCCCTCGTAATAAGCCACCTTGCCATTTTTATCGTAAATTTTATGTACATGATCTTCTACCCAAAGGGTCTGGCCATTTTTTTTCTTCAGCCGCAGGACAAATGTTTCTGCTTCTTTGCCGTTTTTAAAAGCCGCCTTGATGACGCCGAACTCTCCGGACGAAAAATGAATGTCCCGGGCAATATCCAACTTTACAACTTCTTGTTCGCTATCATACCCGAGCAGTTTTACAAAAGTTTTATTGACCATACGCAGCTTACCCCCGGGAGTACTTCTGTAAATTCCGTCGGGGCTTTGCTCTACTAATTGTCGATAGCGCTCCCCGGAACGTTGCAAAGCACGGGTTCGCTCTTCAACTTTTCTTGCCAGACTTGACTTTGTCTCAATTAGCTCCTGAGTTAATTTCTTGTTGTTCTCAGCAAGCTGGTAACGTTCGACTGCCTGGGATAAAACAATGCGAAGTTCTTTTAAGTTTAACGGCTTGCTCAAATAGCGCCAAACTAATCCTGAATTGATCGCTTCGATGACCAAATTCAAATTTGTAAATTCAGTAAACAAAATCTTTGTTGAATCAGGCGAAATCTTTTGAGCTTTTGAAAAGAATTGTAGACCGCTCATAGGCGACATGCACTGATCGCTCATTATGATTTGGATGTCCTCGTCCTTCAAGATATCCAACGCTTCTTGTCCATTGCTAGCAGCAAAAACAGTATATTGGGAAGAGAAAAATTTCCGCAGGGTTTTTAATCCGGTAGGCTCATCGTCGACGATGAGTAGGGCTGTGTTTGGCAATTTCTAACTCTGGTTTTTTAAAAAAATAGATTTTCTAATGTATCGGCACGATTTCCTTTAGAAATAAATTTTTAGATGGACCCTTTATGAATTAGTTTTTGTTGTGGAAGAATTTGAATCCTGTTCTATAAATCGAAAATTAATAATATTGGAACTTAAGAGAGGGCTTTCTCGGCAACCTATATCCCCTTACTGGAAACACAAAAACCCCGAGGTCTTTTTAGAACCCGGGGTTGTAATTTGATTAGCCTGGGGGCTGAAAACAAAATTTAATTTTTGTTTTCTTTCTTCATTTCTTGCAGATCTTTTTTCAGGTCACCTTCAAGGATTCTGCGCAGTCTTTCCAGCTCTTTCTCAGCACGAACCCGTTCGGCTTTGATTCTTTCCAGTTCGGCTTCAGCAGATTCGGTGGCACGCTGTTCCCTGATGATTTTCTCAAACAGTTCGCGGCGGTTTTCGGCTTTTTGCAAAAGTACATCCCGATGATTGGGTCTGTACATTTTAGTCGGCAGCAGGGAAAAATGGGTGCCGAAATTAAGCCGCCATCCGGCATAGTTGGGCTGCGCGCTTGCCAGCGTTCGCGGAATGCCAGCGACCGCAGGTGCGTAAAGGGTTTTGTCTTTGCTGTTCAAGATTCTCAGGTCAGCACCAAGGCTTAAGGACATCCAACGAGTCAATTTATAAGAAGCCGCCGGCGAAATATATAGATAATTTTCTCTGCTGTAGGCTGACTCGGGGGGAGCTTTCAGAAAAAAATTGCCATACAATTCAGCGGAAAATTCAAATTTATTTTTCGGGATTATGACTCCCATTGCATACAGAATTTCCTGTGACATTGAAGTAGGCTTGGCTGCACCAACGTTGTTAGCCAACGTAACGCCCACGTCATTATGGTTCCAGTAGCCAAGATTGAAATGGAGGTTTAATTCTTCAGCGCGGTAAAGCGGATCCTTTGAATAACTTACGATTCCGGTTGCGCCAAATCCGATGCGTTTTGCGCTATAAGGTTCAAACGGTATGTTGTAAACTTTGCCAAGAGGAACTTTGGTGTTCACGGCAAGGCCGTAAGTTAAGGAACTACCTAGTGAGCCTAAGGAGCCGAACTTAACCGACATAAATAGATCGCCGGGGTTGTTTGTTTCACCGCCAAAATTTCCGTCGGCATAAAGAAGGGGAGTCACTGTAAGTTCAAAATGCTTACTAAGGCCATAATTGATGCTTAAGCGTCCGGTGGCGTCATAAATATTGACCGAACCAGATGGCCCATTTGAAACCGTAGCGTAACCACGGGAGTAAAGCTTTGCAGTCAGGAAGCCCGCCGGCAGGGTCGATGCTGAGTGAACGTAGTTCAGCCCCCGATTTCCATTGAAAATAAGTTGCGCATCAACAGAAGTGGGAATCATTACTGCGACAACGAAGATGATAAAAATCAATTTAAGTCGATTCATGGTGCTACCTTTCCTTATCTTCAGTTTTTTAATTGAGGCCTTTCCTGTGTTGAATTAGTTTCCTGAAGCTGCCAGTGAGTTGGCGCGATATAGAGACTCGAAAGTTCCCGCATCCGTCCACCAGCCATCCAAGACTTCAAATGTCATTTTATTATCTTGAATGTAATGATTATTTACGTCCGTAATTTCAAGTTCAGCGCGCTCCGAAGGTTTTAACGTTTTGATGATGTTAAAGACTTCGGAATCGTACATGTAGACCCCGATAACAATTAAATTTGATTTCGGCTGTTTCGGTTTCTCAACGATGTTAACCACTTTCTCACCGTCCAATTCCGCTACGCCAAAACGTTGTGGATCCTCGACTTCTTTGAGCAGTATTTTTGCACCGTCTCCTTGTTGTTTGAAATTTTCGACAGCGATCTTAATACTTTTTTCAATAATATTATCGCCTAAAATTACAATAACTGAATCCCCTTCTGAAAAATATTCAGCTAATCCCAGTGCTTCGGCAATTCCGCCTTCACCTTCCTGATAAGTATAATTTAGATGCTTCAGACCGAATTCTTTACCATTGCCGAGTAATTTGAGGAAGTCACCCGCATTGTTGCCACCTGTCACAAGCAGAATATCGTTAATTCCTGCCTCAACCAGCGTTCGCAACGGGTAGTAAATCATGGGCTGGTCATAAATCGGCAGCAAATGTTTGTTGGTAATTTTGGTGAGTGGATGGAGACGAGTCCCTAATCCGCCAGCTAAAATAACTCCCTTCATAATAGTTGTCCTCTTTAAATTCAATAAAATATCGGATGAGAAGGTGACATCTTTAACGCGGTGCAAGATGAATTTAATATAGAAGCAAAAAATAGAAAATGGAGGAGAGAATAGCAAGAAAAACGAAGGAATTTTAATTTCGGTATAGTACTTACAGCGCAACAGGGTCATTCTGAGCACATAAACTACTTAACTATGAGTTTCCCGGCAGTGAGGTGTGCGAAGAATCTGGCCTATTATTCCCTTGGTCGAAATGATTCTTCGCGCCACAAACGGTAGTGAACAAAACGACGTTTATAGGGTTTCGCGCTCAGAATGACATTTTTGTCGATCTTGTTTTGTAGCGTTAGATGAGCTGATTTTGCTTTTAGTCAAAAACGGGATAAAAAAAAGAAAGGTCCCCTCTGAGGCGAAGGGACATTGTTCTCATAACGGCTGCCGTCACTGCATCCGATTTTCAAACTCTTTTCCAATGGCCGGCAATATAGTAATAGCCGTGGTGATTCTTTTCCCAACGCGGCAGCACGTAAACATAACCCCGGCGCGGCTTAACCCAATAACCTTTTAACCGAACATGGCGTCCGTGCTTATATTGCCAGTGGGCTGAGACCCAAATTGCTTTAGCACAGGGCCTGACCGATTTCACAATTCTTACCGCCCTCACTTTAGGCGGACCAAATCGCACATAGACTCTGACTCCGGCTTCTGCTTCAGCAAATGAAGGTAGCAAGAACAAACCTGCCAAAGTAGCGACTGCAAAAAACTTCTTTAATTTATTCATGATGTTTCTCCTGTACGGTTTTTATACCTTCACATTCTGATTTGTCTTTATGCAAAGGGTGTGCCAGTTCATCTGAAATACCTTTTAATGCATTGATTATAAAAAACTTGAAACTGTTTTCTTCGACCGGGTACATGAATATTTATTGTCCCAGTAGGTTCAACTTTGAACAGAATGGGTCACTTTAATTAACTGCTTGACTTCTACCTGTCAATCCATTATTTTTTACTCATGGATCAAATCGAACTAAACTTAACTGCCGAAAATCCTGAAAGAGCTGATGAACCTAAACGGGTGGATAAACCAAAATCTGTAGATAAAACTAAAACAGCCTCGGTGTTAAATAAAGAGCAGCAATCCGCAGTCGAATATGACCGGGGACCTTTGCTGATTGTCGCCGGCGCGGGTACCGGGAAAACCAAAGTCATCACCCACCGAATTGCACACTTGATTTCATCGAAAAAAGCACGGCCGGATGAAATTCTTGCTTTGACCTTCACGGAGAAGGCTGCCGCCGCGATGGAAGAGCGAGTCGATCTGCTGGTTCCTTATGGTTACGCTGCGGTTTGGATCTCCACTTTCCACGCTTTTGGCGACCACATTTTGCGCGAGTTTGCGTTTGAACTCGGACTGCCGACGGACTTTCAAGTGCTGCCCACTCCCGAGCAAATCATTTTCTTTAAAGACCGGCTCTTTAATTTACCGCTGAATATTTACCGCCCGCTCTCAACCCCGGATAAATTCATCGAGGCAATTATCGGGCATTTTAGCCGCGCAAAGGATGAAGACATTACCCCGCAAGAATACCTGGATTTCGCCAAAAAACTCATAGCCGAGGTTCAACCGGACGATCCGGAGCAGGCGCAATATGCGGCACAGCAGTTGGAGCTGGCCCAAACTTATGTGAAGTACCAGGAGCTTTTAACGGTTAATGGTAAGCTGGATTTCGGCGACTTAATCACCACGGTTTTGCGCCTCTTCCGGGAGCATCCACTGGCGTTGCAAAAGGTTCAGAATCGCTACAAATACGTTCTGGTAGATGAATTTCAGGATACGAATTACGCTCAGTTTCAGATGGTTCGCCTGTTGGCGCACTTGCATGGAAACATCACCGTGGTCGCGGACGATGATCAATCGATTTATAAATTCCGCGGGGCGGCCATCAGTAATATTCTCGGTTTTACTGAAATTTACCCAAATGCGAAGCAAGTTGTGCTTACCGAAAATTATCGCTCAACCCAGCTGATTTTGGACGCGGCATACAAACTTATCTGTCACAACAACCCGGATCGGCTTGAAGTGCAAAACAACATCAATAAAAAACTGACCGCGCAGCTGGCTGGTGATAAAATGGCTGAGCATTTGCACTTCGACACTCTCACCAGTGAGACTGAGAAAGTGGCTCAGATGATAATGGAGAAGGTTTCTTCCGGCCAATTTGCCTATAAGGACTTTGCAATTCTCGTGCGCGCCAATTATGACGCCGACCCTTTTTTGCGCTCACTTCATTTACATAGAATTCCATTTCAATTTTCCGGCAGCCGGGGACTCTACCAGCGCGAAGAGATTCGTATGCTGATTTCCTTCTTAAAGGCGATCAGTGACTTCCGCGACTATATTAGTTTGTATAATCTCGCCATCTCAGAGGTCTACCATTTTCCAATGCATGAGATTACCATGTGTTTAAACGTCGCTAACCGTTCGAACCGAACACTGCATCATGTGCTGCGGCATTTTGACAGCTATCCCGAGCTTGAGGAGCTGGGCGCTGAAAGTGTTGCCACCCTGAAGAAGCTTTTAGAAGATATTCAGAAGTACCTGGATCTGTCTCGAACGGAGCCGACTCATGTGGTTTTATATAGCTTTATAAAAGAGAGCGGCTACCTGGAACAGCTAATGGAGGTTGATTCAATCGAGTCGGATTTGAAAATTCAAAACATTGCAAAGTTTTGCATGCACGTTAAAAACAAATCCGAAATATTGCGCAAGGACCGGGTGCAGCAATTTGTGCCCTATCTTGAGAATTTGATCGACGCGGGTGATGATCCGGCAACCGCCATGGTTGAACTAAACGAAGATGCGGTCAGTGTCCTCACTTATCACCGGGCCAAGGGTCTCGAATTCAAAGTTGTTTTTATGGTGAGCCTGCTCGACCAGAAATTTCCGTCTCGGGGCTGGAACGACCCGTTGGTGCTACCTCCGGAGCTAATTAAAGATGCTTTGCCCTCCGACGATTTTCATGTACAGGAAGAAAGAAGGCTTTTTTACGTCGGCATGACCCGGGCTGAAAGGGAGCTTTACTTGACCAGCGCGCGGGATTATGGCACCGAACGCCCTCGAAAAGTCAGCCAGTTTGTACTTGAAACGTTGGATAAACCGCGGGCCGATGAGGCCTACATTAAAGCCTCGCCTTTGGAAGCGCTCGAGCGGTTTGCCCCGAGTACCGAAGACTCCCTGCCGGCAGAGGGCGAAATTTCCACGGATGAACTCCTTAATCTAAGTCACCGCAAAATTGATGATTATTTATCCTGTCCGCTAAAATACAAATATATTCATATTCTAAAGGTGCCGGTGCTGCCTAACCATGCCCTTATCTATGGACGCGCCATTCATGAAGCTGTTGGTGAATATGGCCGCCACAAAATGAACGGCAAGGAAATTTCACTTGCGGAAGTCATTAAAGTCTTTGAAAGTAATTGGAGCAGCATTGGCTTCCTGACTCGTGAGCATGAGGAAGAGCGGCTGCGGGTGGGGAAGGAGTCTCTAAAAAGATTCTATGAGGAGCAGGAGGCCTCGGACCATCAACCGGCACTGGTGGAACAAAATTTTAGTTACCTGCTTGGCAACAACCGTTTGACGGGCCGTTGGGACCGGGTGGACATTCGGGATGGCGAAGTCTATATTATCGATTTCAAATCATCGGCGATTGACACTCAGGACAAGGCAGACAAAAGAACGAAGGGAAGTCTGCAGATGGTGAATTATGCTTTGGCTTATGAAAAAGCTGAAGGTAAATTGCCCAAATATGTCGAGCTTCATTTCCTCGACACCGGTTTGGTCGGCCGTTCTCAAATTGCGGATAAGGATGTGATAAAATTTAAAACTAAACTTAAGGATGTCTCGAAAGGAATCCGCGCCCGTGATTATACGCCTAAACCGGGTTATATGAATTGTAACCTGTGCTCATTCTCAGAGGTTTGCCCGGCGACGGCGGCGAAGTGAATTAGAATTAGAACTAAGGAATGATAAGACAGGAAATCATAATCTTGTGTGGAACATGCTATTATTTCTTTTGACGATGGAATTTGTCAAGCCCTCTCATTTAAACACCGCTTCATAAGTAGAATCAGGTACTCGTACCCAGTCGTAGTTTAATTTTTGATTGTTTTACGAAACTTCTTTTCTATTTCTATTGCCCGTTTTAGACTCAAGATAATAAGTACCGGAATTTAAAGGCTCCAACACAAATTTAGAACCGAAGCTTGCAGTAAGCGCTGTCTCCTTGAAATAATTCTCTCTTTCCAAATCTTCAAAGCTATCATAAACAGCAATGCGAGTATTGGAGATATCACCTTTTTCACCCGAGCGGAGTCTGATTTCGCCTGTGATTCCAGAAGGGGTAGGCAATGGATTAAAAACATTTTTTTCTGCTGCAGAACAACCTGGGAAAATACTGTATGCGAAAAGTCCTGATGCGACTAAAAAACTCAATTTGGAGAGTTTCATGATATTACCTTCTTGTAAGATTAAATCCTTTTTTTGTACGCTCTTTTATTTTATTTGAAAGCCTTTTTTAAATAGAGGGTAAATGTAATTTTGAAAATCTCTCAACAGAGTTATTTATTTTTTCCAAGTATCAAATTACAGCTTCATAACATAAGAAGGTGTATCATGTAAAAATCTCTCAAAGGTTTAAAAATTTTGTTATTATTTTTTCAGAAGCTGTAGATTCTTAACTTATATAACCAGGAATGTTTGAACCCAGATTCATCCAGCATTTGTGACTGCAGACAAATCCAACGGGTGATTTGCTATTCCGGGCTGCCTTGGATAGCGTAGGCATAAAAGGGGGAGATTAGGTTAATAGATTTTTGACATTAAGGGAGCGAAACTGATACTCAGGCTTATTCTAAAGCTTTGTCCGTCTCTTTGTAGAAGTAAGCTATGACACTGGAGATTCTTAGACCCAGGGCTGAAAACATGATTGTTGCTCAAACATCTAACAATTTTGAGAGTTTTCTTTACCTTCATGTGTCTTTTTAAGTAAAAGTAAGAGAGATTGGAGGTGTTATTTATTATGAAAAACAATATCGGTGTAATTGAAGCCAATTTGTTCGTTGTAAAGCACGAGAATAATATTTTCCAGCAAGATCAGATAAATTATGAGTCCATGCTGGATAAACAAACATGAATGGAACATGAGAGACAGATGGCAAGAATCCTGGGCAACAGCAAGGACGGATAAATATCGCAATCGCTAGGCTAATATTCGCTTGACAAAATGACGAGATTTCTTATATTTGAATGTTCCAAAAGCGCCCGTAGCTCAGCTGGATAGAGCAACGGACTTCTAATCCGTAGGTCGTGGGTTCAAATCCC
>Ga0114950_10003591_pt1 | contig 11978 bp, 14 predicted proteins | sample N075metaG_FD_83503 | JGI IMG/M metagenome (GOLD analysis project Ga0114950, IMG submission 83503) | Deep subsurface microbial communities from Kermadec Trench to uncover new lineages of life (NeLLi) - N075 metaG | ecosystem: Environmental > Aquatic > Marine > Ocean trench > Sediment | place...
GATATCGATATCAAGTTCTGTGACGACCCGAATTCTCATAACTGCAAAAACAAAGGTGCCTTACCTGTCGTAATTTTCGGTACGGGCAGTTTTAATGTTGCAAGTGTTGATGCAAGCACGTTGCGCTTGTGTCTTGAGGATTTGACGACATGTACCGGTGGACCGAAAGATTGGTCGGTCTCTGACAGGGGTGACCCAAATCAGGACATTGGCGCGGCTATGTGCGCGGTCAACCCGGATACAGGTCAGCAGGAAGATTTCCTGAACCAGGACGGTATCCCCGATCTGAACGTTACTTTCGAGTCCAGTGATATCAGGGATACCTTGCTTGTGGATTTCTGTAACCAGCCAAAAGGCACGATTTCACCCACGCTGTTTATCGTAGGTATCACCCTTGCTGGTGATGCAATTGTGTCAATGCCGGTCGATGATGTCGCTGTAGACCAATTGGAAAAAGTGAACCGTTGATCAGAACAGCGCAACAATGCGTTTGAAGAATCGGGGTCCTGGCAACAGGACCCCTTTTTGTAGGGTGCGTTATTCGTAACGCACCCTTAAATTTGTGCCATTGAACCCGCGCCGCTAAGCCCCGTAGGGTGCGTTAATGTAACGCACCAAAACATCCAGACTGCGGTGCGTTACATTAACGCACCCTACCAAAAAAAGGGGGTCCGAAGACCCCCTGAAGTGCTCACCTGTTGAGGTGTTGGGGGTTGAGCTTATTCATAACGGTCTTTCAGTACCTTGAAGACAAGCAAAAACAGCATTGCGCTGAACGGGATGGCTATCCACAAACCGTTGCTGACATTGAAAACCGTTGGCAGCGTTATCTCACCATAATTGGTCACATTGATCAGCGGTGCCATCATCGGGTAAACCGCTGCATAAATCGCAGCACCTGTCAGTCCGCCCAGTACCGTAAACATGGCATCTGTCTTGCCTTCCGCTGAAGCGACCACGCAGGTCCCCGGACAGTAGCCGGAAACTGCAAAACCAACACCGAATATCAATCCGGCAATGATGATCCCAACCACGTAGGTAGGTTTGATGCTCATATTGGCCATGTCGACCAGGTCAAGCGCGTATATGCCAATGCTGCCGACAGCAATTGCCATCAAAATCAATTTGATGACATCCATATCCTTCAGTAGCAAGGTGCCGAGGATTTTCCGGTAGCTGGATGCGCCGCCGAGTTGCAGGATGGCACCAAAGGCCATGCCAATCATTAATCCGAGGAATAGTTTCATGATGCCGACCCCCTCTTATACAAGGATTTTGCGGTGATGATGCCTGACGCGAAAATGGAGACACCAAATATGAATGAACCTACGGTCAGTTGCGCAATGCCACTGATCATGTGTCCGCTGGTGCAACCGCCTGCAAGGCGCGCCCCGAACAAAAGTAAGAGACCGCCGATAAAGGCCTGTCGCAATCGTTTGGATTTGGCATCACCAAATTCTTTTTCCCACATTGGTGGAAGCGCCGGATTTTTGCGTATGCGTATGCGTTTGGTGACATAGGCTGAAATACCACCACCCAAAAACATGCCGAATACGAGCATCCAGCCATAGCCGATACTCCAGTCATTCTGTTCGCCGTATTTGTTCAGGTAGGTGTTGGATTCTGCGATTTCAGGTGCGGCACTGTGTAAAACAATGGCGTCGGTGACAACGTATTGGGTAGAAACTCCCAGTGGTTTGACCAATGCGGTGGCTACTATTAACAGCAGTCCCAGTAGTAATCCGGCCACTTTCCAGGATAATACAGGTTCATCTTGCATATTGACCTCTTGGTTTTGTTGGTGGGTGGCCTCCTTATATTAGCATTTTATTATATAAGGTCAAATCCAATTTGCGGAAAACCGGCCTTTGAGGTTTGTTATTTATTCAAATTCCATTTGCTCAAACACTCTGCCGGCGTTTTTCGTTGCCAGTTCATCGAATGTATCAAGATGGGAAAAACGCGACTGGTCCAGTTCATAAGCAGCCTGTAAATCTTCACCGTCATCCAATAGTTTCTGGATTTCTTCTCGCAGAAACAACACGTAGTCTCGCGTGTAGCGTCTGACCTGATCCATATTGGTGGGGTGGCCATGCCCGGGGATGACATACAAGGCACCCAATTCCTCGAACCGTTGCCAGCAGAACGTATATCAGTAGACCATTTAAACATTTCATTTGAATCTGAACTCCAGAACGTGAAATTCGAAACCTATAATCAGGAAAGCCAATCCGTATAAATGGTTCCCGTGATCAACTGCTTTAGGAATTGCATTAGAAACTGGCAACAGAAAGAATATAATGGATATCAGAAGCCGTTGTGAATTGACCAGACAGCGGTGATTTATTACCAGCGCAATGGAGCAAGGCGATGGAACCCGGAGTCAAAGCTTATTTCGATCAGGCCACCAATACATTTTCATACGTGGTGACCGACCCGTCATCCAATGCCTGTGCAATCATCGACCCTGTACTGGATTATGATCCGGCCTCGGGACGCACATCCACAGCATCAGCAGATCAATTGATCGATTATGTCTCTGAGAACAAACTGGAAGTGCTCTGGATTCTGGAAACCCACGTGCACGCAGATCACCTGTCTTCCGCCCGCTACGTGAAATCAAAAACCGGTGGCAATACCGGCATCAGCGAGCGTATCATCGAAGTTCAGGCTGTTTTTAAACCGGTGTTCAATCTTGGTGACGATTTTGTTGCCAACGGCGAGCAATTCGACCGTTTGTTAGCAGATGAAGACAGGTTGGCACTTGGCTCCCTGGAAATTCGGGTTTTGCAAACACCGGGTCATACACCCTGCTGCGTGACTTATGTGATTGGTGATGCAGCTTTTGTAGGAGATACGCTGTTTATGCCCGATTTTGGCACCGCCAGGACCAACTTCCCGGGTGGCGATGCGGCCACGCTGTACCAGTCAATACAGCGTGTTTTTCAACTGCCGGCAGAGACACGCCTGTTCATGTGTCATGACTACAAGGCGCCAGGCAGGGAAGAATTTGCGTGGCAGACAACGGTTGCGGAAGAACGTGCCGGCAACGTCCATGTGCACGATGGCGTGAGCGAGCAGGAATTCGTCGAGTTCCGCGAGGGCAGGGACGCAACGCTTGGAATGCCCAAACTGATCCTGCCTGCGTTGCAGGTCAATATCCGTGGCGGTGAAATGCCACCGGCCGAGGATAACGGTATCGTATACCTCAAAATACCGGTGGATGCGCTTTAAGCACACATTGATGAATTCAAAGAAATCCTCAGCAAGAATTTAGTTTGGGTTAGCTGAAATCAGTACTTCCACAAATAGAACACCTGAAACCGAATGGTTCGTGTATATCATCGAAGCAGATGACGGTTCTTATTACACCGGGGTTACGCTCGATGTTGAAAGACGATTTGAAGATCATACGTCCGGTTCCCGTGGTGCACGCTATTTTCGTGGTCGTAAGCCAAAGGCTGTCGTGTATATCGAAAACGGACACAACAAAAGCACCGCCCATAAACGTGAGCTTGAAATAAAAAAGCTGACACGAGTGGAGAAACAATCCCTGGTACGGAACGGTTGACAAATTCATCTTATGGGCCAATGATTCATTTTTCGGAGGGCTATTGTATTCAGCGTGAACCAATTGCAATCCTGAGCAAACGCGACCCGGCAGTTTACCGGGTCCTTTTCTAGCACCCGGACAGGAAAAACTCGGAGAGAAACCATGAAGTTACAATTCTTAAAGAAGCTATTACCCAATACTTTTTTGGCTGGTATATTTTTGCTGGCGCTGATGATGACAATCGGCAGTTGGGCCAAGGAAAAAGAGTTGCCGGAAGTCAGTTCTGATGGCTTACACCTGGTGAAAAATGCCAAGGTGCGTGTGGCTTACGCCATACCTGGTTTGGATTTGAGCAAGTACAGCAAAGTCAAGATACTCGATTGCTACGTGCAATTTAAGAAAAACTATATGCGTGAATACAATATGGATGAAGTCGGTCTTCAGGGTCGCGTTACCAGCAAGGACATGGATGACATCAAGAAACGCCTTGCGACCGAATTCAATAAAGTATTTACCGAGGTATTGACCAAGGCGGGCCACGAGGTGGTGACAGACGTTGGTCCTGACACGCTGTTACTGAGGCCTGCGATCATCAATCTGGATGTAGCCGCCCCGGATCTGATGACTGCAAATTTTGGAAACACCTGGGTGGCATCTGCAGGGCAAATGACTTTGTATATGGAAATGTATGATTCTGAGACCAGTGAACTGCTGGCACGGGTCATCGACCCCGAAGCCGGACGACAGGGCGGCGCACAGGCATCCAACAGGGTGACGAACACGGTTGAGGCTAAGCAGATTATTCGCCGCTGGGCAAAACTGTTGAATGACCACCTCGGTGACATCAGCCAAAGCACGGGCGGATAGGGGGGTGAAAATTACTGGCTATCCTGTGTGAATGTTTATCGAAGGACTTAATCCATGAAAAAATCAGTTTCAGCTTTTCTAATCGCTATTGGTATTTTGATGAGCACACAGCTTTTAGCCAAAGGCCATGGTTTTGTGAACTCCATATATGAAGACATCCCCAAAGAAAATATTTTCAGGGTTAATATTGAAAAAATTGACGGTAGGGACGCACGGTCCAGCTACAACAAGGAGCTGAAGGCGGGTGAGCGCAGCATCGAAGACAGCCTGGTGTTTAACCCTGTTTGGGGAACGGGCATGAGCATGACCGATAATGATATCTACTACCAGACGATCAGCCTGGATGTTGAAGCCGGCAAAACCTATACATTGGGCGCCAAGGTCAATACCCATGCAACATCAGCGGAGCAGAAAGACGGCTCTTTCTGGGAAACGATCATTTACAAGACTCATTGATTGCGGGGTTTAAATTATTGGTCTGTTGGCCTACTGAGTATTTATTTTTGGAGATAACGTGATGATACGAGGCGCTAAGATAGCTGCTGTAATGATGGTTTTTGCGTGCGCAGTTAGTCACGCTGCTGGTGTAATCGTTTACCCGGCGAATGACCAGAGTACCACGCAGCAAAAAAAGGATGAGGGTGCATGTTTGAGCTGGGGTTCCAGTCAGACGGGCTTTGATCCCACTGCACCGATGCAGGCAACGTCGGCACCACCGCCTGATGCACAGCCAACCACTGACCCGGGTCGGGGGGCTCTGCGGGGAGCTTTACTGGGTTTGGGTATTGGAGCAATTACCGGACATGCCGGCAGGGGTGCCGCGATTGGAGCAGGAACAGGGCTTTTGGTAGGTGGTGCGCGCAGGCGCAACCAAATGGATGCGTCCTACCAGCAGCAACAGGCATGGGCCTCCGATCAGGCGGCGCAGTATCAGCAAAACCAATACGATTTTAACCGGGCTTACGCGACCTGTTTACGGGGTCGTGGCTATACCGTCAGTCAGTAAGCTGGCCGGTTCGCAAAATATTGAGGTGTAATATGAAAAAATATATTTTTCCCGGCACGCTGGTGCTATTGGTGGGATTTCTGTCGCCAGTGTTCGTGTTAGCGAGCAATTTCGATGGTTCAAAACCATTGCTCTGTGCGTCCGTTCATGCGACAGAATGCGGTGCTGAAAATCAGACATGTATTTCCGGGGCACCCTGGAAAGTAAATTTCCCGGTTTTTATGCAAATCGATTTCAAAGCGAAAACCGCTTCAACCCTGGACTATCATAAAAATCCACGACTGACAAAAATTGAACTGGTCGATCACCTTGCAGACAATAGAATGAGCATTCATGGAACTGACGGTGAGTTGAGCTGGAGCATGCTGATTTCCGAAGAAACCGGCAGCATGACGCTGGCGATTGCCGGTGAAGAGCATGGCTTTATTATATTTGGAGCTTGCACGCTGCAATAGAAAATACCAATAATGAAACCGGACTGGCATGCGCAGCATGCCGGTCCTCTTTATGTGTTGCTACTTGCTATTCAATGTTCAGTTTTTGCAGTACTTCATCAGCCAGTTCTTCTGCCGGTCGATCGGCAGCGTGCAAATGAATATCAGCACGTTCCGGTGGTTCATAACTTGAGCTGATACCGGTGAAGTTGGGGATCTCCCCTCTGCGGGCTTTGGCATACAGGCCTTTCGGGTCGCGCGCCTCGCAGATTTCCAGCGGCGTATCGACATATACTTCGATAAATTCGATGTCTCCGGCAATTTCTCTGGCCATTCTGCGTTCCTGCCGGAAAGGTGAGATGAATGATGTCATCACGATCAATCCTGAATCAGCCATCAGGCGTGCGACCTCGGCAACGCGGCGAATGTTCTCAACGCGGTCAGCATCGGTAAAGCCCAGGTCCTTATTCAGCCCATGGCGAAAATTATCACCATCGAGCAGGTAGGTATGCCGGTTCCGGGCGGCCAGCTTTTGTTCAACAATATCTGCAATGGTGGATTTTCCGGAAGCGGAAAGCCCGGTGAACCATATGATCGCTGGTTTCTGATTTTTCATCTTCGCACGTAAATCACGATTGGTTTGGAACGATTGCCACGAAAGATTCTGCCCCCGCCTCAGACCAAAATCGATCATGCCGGCAGCAACTGTGTTGTTTGATATACGGTCAATCAGAATAAAGGCACCGGTCTCGGTGTTTTTCGCATATGGGTCAAAGCAAATGGCATCCGCGGTGGCAAAGTTGCAAACAGCGATTTCGTTTAACTCCACCTTGGTTGCAGGCAGATGCTCGGCGGTATTGATGTTGATTGCATATTTAAGATCTGTGATCTGAACCGACGTGGTTTGCGTGCCAATCCGGAGCAGGTAGCTGCGCTCGGGCAACATGGCATCTTCGTGCATCCAGATCAGGTGGGCCTGAAACTGGTCGCTGCGTTCCAATGGCTCGCCTGGTTTGTGTAAAACGTCGCCCTTGCTGATGTCAATCTCATCTTCCAGCGTCAATGTAACCGCATCGCCCATGCTGGCGGTTGGCATGTCGCCATCCATCGTGACGATTCGCTTGATGCGGCTTTTTTTGAGTGATGCCGCCACCATGACTTCATCACCCGTCGCGATTTCACCGCCGACGATTGTTCCGGCATAACCACGAAAATCGTTCGAGGCCCTGTTGACCCACTGCACCGGAAAACGAAACTGACCAGACCCCTTAACGTCTGGTTGCAAATCCTCCAGGTACGGTAACAAGGCCTGACCTGTATACCACTGCATCCGCTCACTGCGGGTGGTGATGTTGTCACCCTTCAGGGCTGACAAGGGGATTGCGTAAACAGACCTGAAACCAAGCTCCGCGGAAAATTCTCCGAAAGCTGTACAGATGTCTTCAAATACCTCTGACGAATAATCCACCAGGTCGATTTTGTTGATCGCGAGCACCACGTGCTTTACGCCCACCAATGCCAGGATGTAGGCATGACGCCGGGTTTGAATGGATACACCGAGACGGGCATCGACCAGCAACACCGCCGCGTCAGCGGTTGATGCGCCAGTCGCCATGTTGCGCGTGTATTGTTCGTGGCCGGGTGTGTCGGCGACAATGAATTTACGTTTCGAGGTTGAGAAAAAACGATAGGCGACATCAATGGTGATGCCCTGCTCCCGCTCGGCAGAAAGGCCATCAACCAGCAGCGAGAAATCGATCTCATCCTCGGTCGATGACCATCCCTTGCTGTCCTTCTTAAGTTCTTCCAGTTGATCGTCATACAGCAATTGTGAATCGTAAAGCAAGCGCCCAATCAACGTACTTTTGCCGTCATCCACACTGCCGCAGGTGATGAACTTCAGCATGCTTTTTGAGCTCTCCTGCTGAATAAATTCCTGCAGGTCCAGGTGGGCGTCGTTGGCAGTAGCCATCAGAAATAGCCCTCCTTTTTCTTTTTTTCCATAGACGCTGACTGGTCGCTGTCTATCAGGCGCCCCGAACGCTCTGATAACCGGGCGGAGCGTGTTTCAAGAATGACTTCCGGCAGTGTAGCCGCGTTTGATTCGATCGCGGTTGTCAGAGGATAACAACCCAGGGTTCTGAACCTTATGCGGCGTTGTTCCGGTTTTTCATTTTCGTTGAGCGGGAATCGATCATCATCGAGCATGAACAATTCGCCATCGCGCTCCACAACGGTGCGGTCTGCGGCCAGATACAAGGGTGAAATGGGAATGTCTTCGAGGTAGATATAGGCCCAAATATCTGCTTCGGTCCAATTTGAAAGCGGAAAAACCCGCATGCTTTCGCCGGGGTTGATGCGGGTGTTATACAGCGACCAAAGTTCCGGGCGCTGGTTTTTTGGGTCCCAGACATGATGCTTTGAGCGGTGGGAAAACACCCGTTCCTTGGCGCGGGATTTTTCCTCATCCCTGCGGGCGCCGCCAATCGCAGCATCGTATTTTCCAGCATCCAGTGCCTGTTTCAAAGCCTGGGTTTTCATCACATCGGTATAGCGTGAACTGCCGTGGGTGAACGGGTTGATGTTTTCCGCCAGTCCGTCAGGGTTGGTGTGTACAATCAGTTCCAGACCGAGACGCTTGACCGTTGCATCCCGGAACTCGATCATATCCCTGAACTTCCAGGTCGTGTCTATATGCAATAGTGGAAACGGCAGCCTGGACGGGTAAAAAGCCTTTATTGCCAGATGCAACAGCACGGAGGAATCCTTTCCCACAGAATAGAGCATCACCGGGCGTTCAAAATCCGTCACCACCTGACGAAATATTCTGATGCTTTCCGCTTCAAGCCGTTTCAGATGGATGTTGGATGCTGTTGCCATAATGATTCAAATGTGAAAGACACCATTGTCACGTCAGCAGGGTCGCGTGACAATAGCCTATTCACATGATTCTGGAAATAGTCCAGGATTTTGGTGACACGACTGACGATTTTTACGGCGTAAAACGAGTCAGCGGCAAGTCATCGGGCCTTATCTTCAGCCATTTGAAAAAAAACTGGATTGAATGATTGAACCCGACGATGGCTTGCGGCACAATTCCGTTCCCGTATGCTTTTGCGTTCAAGGCTGCGGTTCAGTGGTGGCCTCTGTCGGCCTCCCCGCGACGATATGTTGTGAACCCCGTCAGGCCCGGAAGGGAGCAGCGGCAGCAGCAGACTCGGGCGCCGGGGTTTGGTGGGCAGGGGTTGCCATCCCCCTTCTGTTATTGTAGTCAAATATGGATTAAGGTAACCCCATGAGTTATCAGGTTTTGGCCCGTAAGTGGCGCCCACAGACTTTCAGTGATCTGGTAGGGCAACAGCACGTTGTGCAGGCGTTGGTCAATGGCCTTGATCAGGATCGCGTACATCATGCATTTCTGCTGACCGGTACCCGTGGCGTCGGCAAGACCACCATTGCCAGGATACTGGCCAAATGCCTCAATTGTGAAGTTGGGGTATCTTCAACACCCTGTGGTGAATGCTCGAGTTGTGTCGATATAGACGCTGGCCGGTTCGTGGACATGATGGAAATTGATGCTGCATCCCGGACCAGGGTGGACGATACGCGGGAATTGCTTGAAACCGTCCAATACACGCCCTCCAGGGGGCGATACAAGGTATACATTATCGATGAAGTCCACATGCTGTCCACGCACAGTTTTAATGCGCTGCTCAAAACGTTGGAAGAGCCTCCACCACACGTCAAATTTGTATTGGCGACAACTGACCCGCAAAAACTGCCAATAACGATTTTATCCCGGTGCCTGCGCTTCAGCCTGACCCGGTTGATGCCGGACGAGATCAGTAAACGCCTGGGAGAAATTTTGCAGGCCGAGTCTGTAACCGCCGAAGCCCCGGCCATCATGCGGATCGCCCGTGCCGCCGATGGCAGCCTGAGGGATGGGCTGAGCTTGCTTGATCAGGCGATTGCATTTGGCGGAGGCAGTCTCAAAGATGATGATGTAGCAAGCATGCTGGGTAGCATTGATCACGCACACATTGCGATGATTATTGACGCCCTGATCGATGCGGACGCAAGTAAATTGCTGGAGACGGTTAACGACCTGACGGTTAAATCCAGAAACCTTGAAAGCGTACTCGACGAGTTGGCAGAAGCGATGCACCGGATTGTGTTGATCCACGCGGCGGCGGATTTTCGTGACCCGGAAAGGGCAGATTGGGATTCACTGGTGGAGAAAGCGGGTCGGATTTCACCGGAAGACGCTCAACTTTACTATCAGATCGCCATCAATGGTCGACGGGATTTGAGTATTGCGCCTGATCCGCGCACCGGACTCGAGATGACTCTGTTGCGGATGCTGGCTTTCAGGCCGGCAGAAGGTCAATCCGGTACGACACCGGTGGCAAAGCCGGTAAATGTCGTCACGCCGGTTGCTAAAAGTCAGGAAGCTGCAAATGAAGCTGAAAAAGATGCTGAAAAAGATGCTCGGGCAGCGTTTGATTTGATGCATAAAGCGGATCAGGAAAAGGCTTCTGAACCTTCTGCGGCCGAGGCCAGCGAGGTGCTGGTATCTGTTGAGTCGGCAAAGGATTGGTCCAGCCTTCAAGCCAGCTTGAAATTATCCGGAACCGCGATGGAACTGGCGCGGAATATGCAACTTGAATCAGCGGGTGAAAAGCGTTGGGTGTTCCTGGTTCCAGAAACATTGCAACATCTCGGCTCCTCGAGCGTGATACAGAGCCTGCAGACCGCGCTGTCTGCCCGGCTTGGTCACACGGTCATGCTGGATTTGCACACCGCGACAACGCCGCTGGAGTCGGTGGCATCGCAGGCGGAGCGTACTGACAGAGATCGCATGAGCGAGGCGGAGCGTGTGGTCGACGAAGATTCGACGGTGCAGGAACTCAAGAAAAAATTCGGTGCAAAAATAGTGCCGGATTCTATTCAACCACTTCAATAAACGGTGCGCAACGATGCGGGTATCACGGAAAGAATCAACAGGAAACCAGAATGAAAGGTAGTATCGCAGGGCTGATGCAACAGGCTCAGAAAATGCAGAAGGAACTGCAAAAAGCGCAGGAACAGTTGGCCAACATGGAAGTCACAGGTCAGGCTGGCGGTGGAATGGTCAGCGTTGTCATGACGGGTCAGCACGCGGTCAAGCGGGTCACAATTGACCCTTCGCTGCTGGACGACGTTGAAATGCTTGAAGACCTTGTGACCGCCGCGACAAATGATGCGGTTAACCGCGTAAAAGAGTCCAGCGAGCAGCAAATGTCTGGGTTGACCCAGGGCATGCAGTTACCGCCCGGTTTTAAATTACCATTTTAATTTGTGCCAGATGGCTGAAGAAACACTGCTCAGGCAATTGATCGAGTCCCTCCGGTGTCTGCCGGGTGTCGGCCCAAAGTCAGCACAACGGATGGCGCTACACCTGCTGGAAAGAAATCGGGAAGGAGGACTGCAACTTGCCACCAGCCTCGCCGAATCCATGCAAAAAATTGGTCGCTGTTCGCAATGCCGCGACCTGACGGAACTGGACATTTGTAATCTGTGTTCCAATCCCCGGCGGGATGAGACAATGCTGTGCGTTGTGGAGTCACCGGTGGACGTTCTGGCCATCGAACAGGCAACCGCCTATACGGGTCGCTACTTTGTGTTGTTGGGGCGATTGTCGCCGCTGGACGGCATGGGTCCTTCGGAGTTAGGCCTGGATCAACTGGCCGAACGTTTCAATGAATCCGCGCCCAAAGAATTGATCATTGCGACCAACCCGACGGTGGAGGGCGAAGCGACTGCATATTACCTGCAGCAAATGGCAAAAAAGCACGATATCCGCGTCACACGAATCGCACATGGTGTGCCGCTGGGTGGTGAACTCGAATACACCGATCAATCAACCCTTGCTCACGCGTTTGGCAATCGTCTTCTGCTCGACTAACCCGCATATTTCAGTAGTCGCACCTGTCCTTCGCCAGCATGGCCCGAATAGCGCGCTATCCGGGCCACATTCCATGCATGCCTTGAAGCGGCCTACTTGCTGGCCGCCAACTCGCTGTTATTGTCCAGCAGGATGTACTCCCGGTTGATATCAACGGTGCGTATGCCGATGCCC
>Ga0114950_10003592_pt1 | contig 11977 bp, 9 predicted proteins | sample N075metaG_FD_83503 | JGI IMG/M metagenome (GOLD analysis project Ga0114950, IMG submission 83503) | Deep subsurface microbial communities from Kermadec Trench to uncover new lineages of life (NeLLi) - N075 metaG | ecosystem: Environmental > Aquatic > Marine > Ocean trench > Sediment | place...
AATCTCTTCTGGGTAAGCGTCGAAGCGCGAGGACAAAATATCGTACTCACCGGTGCAGCCCCCGATTTCCAGGCTAAGAAGCACGCGGGTGAAATTGCCATGGATGTGCAAGGGGTGACTGGCGTAACTAACCAGATTGCCATCATTGGGGAAGCCGGCACCTGTCAGAAGCAGATCGACGATTACCTGGTTGATGAGCGGGTTTCTTTCAAGACGGGCAAGGCTTCGTTGAGTGAGTCGAGTTATCCGTTGCTGGGTATGCTTGCGAGCATTGCTCGCAGCTGTAACACCCGCATTGAAATTGCCGGCCATACCGATTCGCGAGGCGATGCAGCGGTCAACTTGAAGTTGAGCCAACGTCGTGCCGATGCGGTACGCAAATATCTTGTAAACAGTGGCGTTAATCTGGATTGGATCCGGGCGATCGGCTACGGAGAAACTCAGCCCATCGCGGACAACTCGACCGAAGCCGGTCGCAGAGCGAATCGGCGCATTGAGCTGAGAGTGATAGGAGGCGCGACATGATCTACCTGATCTTGAAAATATTCGGGTATCTCCTGGTCGCACTGCTGGCAGGTTTCGCCAGCGGATGGCTGTTTCGGAACCTTGTGGCCATCAAGAAAGACGAAGAGCAACAGAGTTCGCTCAATGATGCGCGCTCGAAATTACCGCAGTTTGAATCGCTGCTGCGCGGGCGCGACACGCAAGTCAACGCGCTGAAAGACGATCTCGAAAAGAAAGAACAGAACATCTGCGACCTGATGGATGCAGCGAGAGAAAAGGAGCAGGCGTTACTGAAAAAAACGCGTGAACTTAAGCGCCTGACAAAACAAGGTTTACCAGACGATGACAGCATCCTCGAAGATGCCGACCTTGAGACCCGGTCTGCCGAGACGTCTGCCGAGATGCCGTCAATTGACGAAGGGGAAGTAGCCCAAGCGCGTGGCGCGCAGACCGAGGCGTTGAAGATACAGATTGCCGACCTCGAGAAGGAACTCGAACAGGCCGTTCAAGCGAGGCTTCAGGCCGAAGCTGGCGCATTGGCGAACACGACCGATGCAGACCGAGATTCCAACCAGGTGCGCGAACTCGAGGCGCGCTTGCGTCAGCAGGCCAGGGACTTCGAGCGGCTGAGCAAATCCGTTGAGCAGGAGCGGCGAAAGGTCGTGGAACTCGAACGTGAACGGGAGCTTCAACACAGGTCGCTCCAGGTGTTACATCAGCAGCTTGAACTCGAACGCGATCGGGTGGAGCGTCGCTCGAACGGATGAGTTTTGAGACTCCTAGATAGCGTTTAAGGAACCCCGACGGGCAATAGAGCCGAAGTGAGCTGCCCGAGGCCTCGACGGCTTTTCCCGGCTGACCTGACTTGCTTGTGAACTGACGATGCCATCTCCAATTCGGCCCGTGTAGTATGCCCTTAGTGTACTACCACGGAGTCGGTTCGCGTATACCTCAGCCGAACGTGCAGAAATTTGTGAGTGTGGATAGGGCATGATGGGCAATTGCTGGTTCGTCTTCGCTTTCGTATGCGCGTGCAGTGCGGGGCCGGTTGTTGCCTCGAGTTCATCGGCAGCGCCATCGGCAACACGAGAGCCCACGGTCATTCTCTTGAGTTGGGATGGCCTGCGTCACGATTTCCCGGACAAGGGTACCTTCCCGGGTTTGCAGCGAATGGAGCAATCCGGTGTCCGGGCTGACCGGCTGATCCCGGTGTTTCCTTCCAACACCTTTCCAGGCCATGTTTCTCTCGCGACAGGAACGTATCCCGATCGTCATGGCATCGTCGACAACCATTTCTTTGGCCGCCAGGAAGCGAGTTGGTACCACATGAGCAGCAATGCGGATTGGATACGCGCCGAGCCGTTGTGGATAGCCGCCGAACGTCAGGGGGTAATTACTGCTACCTATTTCTGGGTAGGGTCGGAGTCGGACTGGCGCGGTCAAGGTACTCGCTATCGAATTGCACCCTTTGATGGCCGCCGTCCTGAATACAAAAAGGTCGACCAGATATTGAGCTGGTTGCGCCTGCCGGTAACCGAGCGACCCCGATTGATCATGAGTTACTGGGCAGGCGTAGATTCGGTGGCACATCGATATGGCCCGGATAGCCCGGAGGTTGTCAGCCAACTCGCCCGTCAGGATGTGCAGCTACAACGATTGTTGGCAGGTCTCGATGCGCTGGACTGTTGGGCGATGACGACTCTGATTCTGGTGAGTGACCACGGCATGGCGGCGAGCTCCAGGTTCATCGACATCAAGCACGTGCTTGATGATGCCCACATCGCCGTCGATGTGATAGGCGCCCACCCGGCACATGTTTATGTCGAAGATCAGAACTTGAGCCGACGTGCAGGTGCGCTTCTTAAGCAACTCGACGAGGTTACCGTATACCGGGGTAGCGAGTTTCCGACCGAGATGCGGCTGGGTTTTCCGGATCGGATTGGCGACTGGGTTGTTACCACCGAGCCTCCGTATTCGTTTGCCCGTCCAACCTCGGGAAGTGTCAAAGGCATGCATGGCTTTGATCCCTCCCTCGACGAAATGGGAGCATCGTTTTTGGCGCTGGGTCGAGGCGTCGCGAGCGATCTCGAGATTGCAGACATACATCAGATTGATGTTGCAGCGACCGTGGCGCTTTTGCTCGGTATTGATCCGCCACGGGATTCCGAAGGCCAACCCGTTGCGGGTATTGGCATTCGCTCGCCGAGCGAGGTGGAGTTACCCCGATGAGACCCGGGCGGACATCGCGGCTGTCGTTGGTTCGTCCAGTAAAGGTAAGGTATCTGTGGATGTCCCAGGCGTTGTGGGTCGTTATATTTGTTTTTGCCAGTGCCGCAAAGGCGGATGATGATGCCGAGGTCATAAAAAATGCATTCGATCCACTCAATGCCTCTATCCTCGAAATGCAGGCCGCCATCGGCAGTGGACGGTTCACGGCCCGCGAATTGGTGGAGTTCTATCTGCAGCGCATCGATGATGGGGATTCGGTGCTGAATTCGGTCGCACGGATCAACACCGCGGCGCGTGATACTGCCGAGGAACTCGATCGTGAGCGAGTTTTAAAAGGAATTCGCGGCCCTTTACATGGCATACCCGTGCTAGTTACAGACAACTACGAGACGTTCGACATGCCGACCTCGGCAGGATCTCGGGCGCTCGAAGGTTTCTTCCCCGAGCGCGATGCGTTCCTCGTGCAGCGGCTACGCGACGCGGGCGCAATAATTCTAGGCAAAACCAACATGCATGAATTCGGCTACGGCAATACCACGGTGGGTTCGGCCTTTGGAGCCACGCGCAACCCGTACGATATTCAGCGTAACCCGGGTGGGTCCAGTGGTGGCACCGGTGCCGCCATCGCCAGCAATTTTGCGGCTGTGGGAATGGGCAGTGATACCTGTGGCTCCATTCGCATCCCCGCATCCCACAACAACCTCGTCGGGTTGCGAGGTACTCAGGGACTTTCCAGCCGTACAGGCATTATCCCGCTGTCCCACACCCAGGATATTGGCGGACCATTAGCCCGCTCTGTGATGGATCTGGCACTGGTACTCGATGTAACGGTCGGCTTCGATCCACTTGATGCACAGACGGCGGACGGTTTTGGCCATATCCCCGAAAGTTATGCGGCTGGGCTCAATGAGGGAGCGTTGCAGGGCGCACGCCTCGGCCTGCTGGAAGATCTGTTGCGAATCGATCCGGAAGATGAGGAGGTCGCGCGGGTAGTTGAGCAAGCGGCTAATGAAATGCGGGCGCTCGGGGCGAGCGTCGAGCGGGTGCGAGTGGATGATCTGCAATCGCTCATCAGCACTCGCATCGATGGTTTTTTTGTGCTCATCCGTGATTTCAAACAGGATATCAATGCCTATCTGGCGGCCAACCCGCAGGCAGGCGTTGGCTCACTGGCGGAAATTCTTGAGCGTGGCGACTATCACCCGGCGATAGAAGAACCTTTGCGTGCATCGGAAGCGATGGACGATGACAGCACTGCGGAATATTTGCAGGAACTCGGCAACCGTGAGCGATTGAGGCAGGCAATCACCGGGCTCATGGCCGCCAAAGGATTGGATGCGTTGATGTATCCCACCATTCGTCGCAAAGCCACGCTCATAGGTGAAACGCAGCCAGGCAGCAACTGCCGTTTGGCCGCAAATTCAGGCCTGCCGGCCATCAGCGTGCCGGCTGGCTTTACCCCCGATGGACTGCCGGTAGGGATTGAGCTGCTCGGAGTCGCCTGGGGCGAAGCCAAGCTGCTGAATCTGGCGTACTCCTTTGAGCAGGCAACGGGGCATCGACGACTGCCACTTTTCAAAACACCGGTTGATGATGTAAAGGAACAACCGGAACGGGTGGTGGATGGTCTTAAAGAATCCGCAGACCGTCGCGAAGAACCGCCTGAAGCGCCGCAGAAAAAGGAAACGTCCGATGGCTAAGTGGCAGGAGGAGCGTAGCTTCTGGACCTGGGGCTGCCGATCGGACGAGCCGAGCGAAGCGGATCGGCGCAAAATGGCCGAGGTAATCAGTAAACGTTTTGGTCGGGCCGTCACGCCGCCACCCATACCGAAGCTTGCCGACGTTCGGCTCAGGGCCTCCCGGGTGGAATTACCCAGCGGGCTGACCGACTGGGTGAGTGCCGATCATGGGGAGCGAGCGCTGCATACCCACGGCGGGCATCCGCTGGAGCTTTTGAGCGCACTGCGAGGTGAATTCCCCAACCCGCCCGATGCGGTTGCCCATCCACGCACGGATGATGAACTCGAGGCGACCATGGAATGGTGTGATGCTAAGGGTTACGCGGCCATTGCGTATGGTGGCGCAACCTCGGTGGTATGGGGTGTCGGCGTTCCTGAGGAGTGTTCGGGTGCGGTGACAATCGATATGGATCAGTTTCACGAGGTTCTCGAGATCGACGAGGTCTCCCGCGCGGCTCGAATCCAGGCGGGTGTGTTGGGGCCGGATCTGGAAGATGCCTTGCGAGGTCACGGATTAACGCTACGGCATTTTCCCCAGAGTTTCCCCTGGTCCACCGTCGGGGGTTGGGTTGCAACTCGCTCGGCTGGCCACTACGCCACCAATCACACCCACATCGACGATTTTGTCGAGAACATTCGCATGTTGTCGCCCGTCGGATGGTGGTCCTCGCGGCGTTTACCCGGGAGCGGTGCCGGGCCAAGCCCGGACCGGCTAATCATGGGATCCGAAGGCATTCTCGGCATCATTACCGATTGTTGGTTACGCCTGCAGAAACGCCCCATTTATCGGGCGAGTGCGCCAGTGATCTTCGATGATTGGGCAAAAGGTAGCGAGGCCACCCGGCAAGTGGTGCAGGCGAAACTGTGGCCCGCTAATCTTCGCTTGCTCGATGAAGTGGAGGCCGCGCAAAGCGGAGGGTTGAAAGGTGATCAGGCGTTATTGATCATCGGTTTCGAGTCCGCGGATGTTCCCCAGGGCGCCTTTATCCGCGAGGCGGTTGCCATCGCTCGTGATGCGGGGGGACATATCGACGAAGGCGCCATTCGGGTGGACGACGGTTCGGGCAAGGCGACAGGTCGAGAGGGTGCGGTTGGTGCGTGGCGGCAGTCGTTCATCGGGGTCAACGCGGGGTTGACCAACGGTCTCGGGCTATTGGCTGATACCTTCGAAACAGCCATCACCTGGGATCGTTGGCCGGAATTTGATGCCCATGTCCGCGCGCGGGTGGGTGCGGTGCTCAACGAGGTGCTCGGTAAGGGTGCGCGGTTGAGTTGCCGGTTTACCCATGTCTATCCTGACGGTCCAGCGCCCTATTACAGCTTTAACGGCCTCGCTCAGATTGGCGGAGAGTTCGAACAGTGGCAATCAATCAAGGCGGTTGCAATGGATGCCGTCATCGAAGCGGGGGGCACGATCACCCACCACCATGCGGTGGGACGAATGCACAAATCCGGTTACGAACGGCAACGTCCGGCACCGTGGGGTGAGGCGTTGCGCGCGTTGAAGAAGAGCCTGGATCCAAACGGTATCCTGAACCCGGGTGTACTGATCGACCCTTGAGAAATGCGCCGTCGGCGTCGCTATTGCGCTCTCGTCAATTTGGGTATTCCCGTTTTCTATAATGTAACCGTACCCTTGCTTCGTGTTGGTCCCACGAAAGGTTGAAGAAAGGTAGAGATTTGGACGAGAGACGATGCGGTTGACAACCTGGAGACAGAAAATCATGTTCACCACAGTTGCGTTCATCGCTTTTGGCGTGGCTTCACTCATGGCCGCAACGCTAGCCTTGGCGCCCACCACGGTTGGTGAGGCAAAAGCTCCAAACCCCAGAACCTTCAGTGATGCTGTGGTTCAGGTATACGGCGCGGACGTATGGGGTGTGCGCGGGCGTTTTGCCATTCATACGTGGATCGCGACAAAGGCGAAAAATGCCGATACCTATCGCATCTACCAGGTCATTGGTTGGCGACTGCGACGCGGTCAATCGGTTGTGAGCATCACGGAGGGTATGCCTGACAAACCGTGGTTCCGTTCTTCGCCGATGTTACTTCATGAAGTTCTAGGACGACCGGCAGAGGCGTTGGTCGCACGTATCCACGCGGCAGCCTTGAGTTATCCCTACCGGGATGAGTACACCATGTGGCCAGGTCCAAACAGCAATTCGTTTACCGCCTGGATTGGCTTGGAAGTTCCGGAGTTGGGCCTGTCTCTCCCAGTCAAGGCGATCGGTCAGTCCTGGATGACGGATGAATATCCCGCTGACTGACTACCACCAGCGCATTCACGCGCGGTTCACGTTCGCACCCTATGATGGCTGGCAGTCACGGAGAAACTGGTCATGTCATCCAGTAACGGGCACAACGGAAATTGGTGGACACGTTATTGGGCGCGCAAGGGCCGGTTACGGGCGCACTTTGCGATTGCCTTGGCGAATAGTTCGCACAATCCCCCGGATAACGTAAAGCGCCACAATCGCTGCCAAGCTGCTTGAAGCGAGGGCTTCGTTTACTCGTCAAATCCCGGGTTGAGCACGGGCTTGCGCACAGATACCCTAGAGGTACCGTAAGCGATTACGCCCAAACGAAGGAAAAGGTCATGAGCGAAGCCACGCTGGACACGATGCCCGCGGATCCTTTCGCGGTGCCCCTCGATAAGATCAACGTCAGCGATCCCTCGTTGTTCGAATTCGACACCTGGGGTGGCTATTTTGCGCGCTTACGTGCCGAAGCGCCGATTCATTATTGCGCAGAGAGTAACTTCGGTCCTTTCTGGTCGGTGTCCAAGTTCAACGACATCGTTTACGTCGATAAGCAGCATGATGTTTTTTCCTCGGAGCCGACGATTCTACTTGGCGATCAACCTGAAGATTTCGCCCTCGAAAATTTCATTTCCATGGATCCGCCAAAACACGATGAGCAACGGATTGTCGTCCAGCCTTCGGTGGTGCCTCGTAATCTGACCAGGCTTGAACCGAAAATCCGGGAACGCGTGAAGAAGATTTTTGATTCGTTACCCGTGGGGGAGACTTTCAACTGGGTCGATCTGGTTTCCATCGAACTCACGACGCAAATGCTGGCGACGTTATTCGACTTCCCGTTCGAGGACCGCCATAAACTCACCTACTGGTCCGACATTGGCATCGCAACGCCCGAGCTGACAGGCTCGGATGCGATGACGGAAGAGGCCCGTCGCGAAGGTCTTAATGAATGTCTCGAATATTTCACTCAGTTGTGGCGTGAAAGGGAGAACAAGGAACCTGGCTTCGACCTCATCTCCATGATGGCGCACAGCGAAAGCACCCGGGATATGCCTTCCCGGCCGATGGAATATCTGGGTAATCTGCTGCTCTTGATCATCGGCGGCAACGACACAACGCGTAATTCCATTTCCGGCGGGGTACTCGCACTTAATCAGTTCCCCGACGAATACCAGAAGGTGCGGGACAATCCGAAGATCATACCCAATCTGGTTTCCGAGATTATCCGGTGGCAGACGCCGCTTTCGCATATGCGTCGTACCGCAAAGGAAGATACCGAACTTGGCGGCCAGCAAATCAAGAAGGGCGACAAAGTAGTCATGTGGTATGTCTCGGGCAATCGGGACGAAGAGGTGATCGATCGTCCCAATGAGCTGATTGCCGATCGAAAAAACGCCCGCCACCACCTTTCCTTTGGATTTGGCATTCATCGCTGCATGGGGAATCGTCTGGCGGAGATGCAGCTCAGAATCTTATGGGAAGAGATCATCAGCCGATACGATCGGGTGGAAGTGGTTGGGGAGCCAGTACACCTTCGCTCTAATTTCATCAAGGGGTACGCCGAGCTGCCGGTGCAGGTGCACCCGCGATAATTCGTATTCTCCGATAGAACGGTTCAGACACCCACGACCCTGAGTGCGAGATCCTCTGGTTGCACAACCGTACATACTCCCGAGTTGAGGAGCCCTGCTCTTCTCAGGTCAAGGTACGGTGATCCCATGACGTGGATAGATACTATTTCCTGCGATGCGGCAACCGGACACCTGTCGCGTCTCTATGATCGCGTCAAAGGGCCGGCTGACAACGTCGACAACATCATGCTCGCTCATAGTCTCCGACCTCACACGATGGAAGGTCATATGGCCCTGTACAAACAGGTACTGCATCACCCGCGACAACGAAGTGTCGAGGTGGTTTCTGGAAACGATAGGTTTGTACACAAGCTTGTTAAACCGTTGTGAGTACTGCATCGAAAATCACTATCAGGGGCTTCGTCGAATTCTAGACGACGAGGCGCGTTGCGCTCAAATTCGACAGAGACTTGTTGCCGATAGCTGGACTTCGGTATTCGAAAAAGCCGAATGCGCGGCACTTGGTTACGCTCGAAAGCTCACCTTGCAGCCGGCAGAAATATCCCAATACGATGTTGGCGACCTGCGCACATCGGGTTGGTCGGACGGCGAGATCCAGCCAAAAATTGCGGAGGCGCCTCGGTGACACTTCGAACATATTCGAAATATAGAAATTTATAATAATTTCAAAACGTTAACCATAATATGCGCCGTACTCGTGCAATATCCGGGCTAGACGTGGATACCAAGGACGACATTCTGGGGCTCTCGCCAGACGGTGAGGGCGGCTCGGAGGACTGGACGCATCGGTGAGCGGAATCGCCGGCATTGAAAAAAGAGCACAATTCCTCAATGGAAACCCGTGGCTACATACTCCAGGCGAGTTACCGGATTCAAGCTGGCGCGCCGGTTGTCCATCTCTATGGTCGCCTCGAAGACGGGTCGACTTTTCTCGTACGCGATCACCGTCAGAGCCCGCATTTCTATATTAAGACTGATGCTGTCGGAGGCGCTTCAACCGTCGGACCCTTACGCCTGACAGCCACGGACAAGACGACGTTTACCGGTGAACGTGTCACCCGAATAGATGTTGCGACGCCGCCTGATGCCCCGGGGATTCGAGACAGATTGCACGAGGCTGGAGTGGAGACCTTCGAAGCGGACGTGCGATTTGCCATGCGCTATCTCATCGATCGAGGCATCAAAGGAGGCTGTACTATCAAGGGCGTGGTGAAACCGGGTAGGGGGATCACCTGGGTTTTCGATGATCCTGAAGTTTCCCCCGCCCTCGTTGAAGTACGTCCGAAGGTGCTCTCTTTCGACATCGAGACGGATGCCAAGGCCGAACGGCTGTTGGCGATTTCCGTGTACGGCGAGAACCTCGATGAGGTGTTTGTGGTCGATCCACGACAACGAGAGATGCCGGATCGCGCGCACGGGTTTCTCGATGAAAAGGCGGTGCTCCAGGCGTTCTGCGAGTGTTTGAAATCTTTCGACCCGGACGTACTCACTGGCTGGAATGTCGTGGATTTTGATCTTAGTGTGTTGGCGCGTATCGCCGCCCGTGTTCGGCACCCGTTTCAACTCGGTCGCGATGTGGGAGATATCCGAATTCGTGCCGCCCAAGGTTATTTTGGAAGCGGTAGCGCCAACATCCCGGGCCGTCTGGTTCTGGACGGCATTGATCTATTACGCGGAGCCTTTATACGCATGGACGAATACTCCCTCGATGCGGTAGCGCGTAAGGTGCTCGGCGAGGGTAAAGCCCTGGATGGCGATGCTCGCGACCGCGTCGGTGAGATACTCGAACGTTACAACAATGACCTCGAAGGATTTGCTTTATACGCACGTACAGATGCTCGCCTGGCTCTTGAGATCCTGGAAAAGCTGAACCTTATTGACCTTGCATTCGCGCGCGGTGCGTTAACCGGCATGACCCCGGACCGGGTGGCTGCGAGCATTGCCTCGTTCGACTTTCTCTACCTCTCAGCATTGCATCGGCGCAATGTAGTTGCCCCGTCGGTACGTTCGGGAGATTCACGTGTCCATGTAGCCCAGGCGGGCGGGCACGTATTCGAACCCTCAATCGGGGTACACGACAACGTCTGGGTGCTCGACTACAAAAGCCTGTACCCCAGCATCGTGCGTACCTTCAACATCGACCCCTTAGGCTTTCTCAACGAGGCGCAAACCGTTGAGGCGGGTGACGCGGCTATCGCCGTTGTTACAGGCGTGGGCTTCAAACGTGAACCGGCCATCCTGCCGCACATGTTGGATGATCTTTTCCCCAAGCGCGAAGCGGCAAAACTTGCCGGGGATGAAGTGGCATCACAAGCCATCAAGATCCTGATGAACTCGTTTTACGGGGTACTCGGTACCCCGGCCTGCCGGTTTCATAACCCGGAGATAGCAAATGCCATCACCGGTATGGGTCGTCATTTTCTGCAGTGGTCCAAAGCCTGGTTTGAAGACAAAGGATATACCGTGTTGTATGGCGATACCGACAGCGTCTTCGTGTCGTCTGGTATGCGGGATCCGATTGAGGCCGAATCCGTCGGCAGTCGCCTTGCATCCGAAATGACCCGGGAGGTGGGGCGTTACATCCGGGATGAGTGGCGCCTCGAAAGTCGCCTCGAACTCGAGTTTGAAAAGCTCTATGTGCGCCTTTTCCTGCCTTCAGTGCGCCATGGCACGACCGGTGCGCGCAAGCGTTATGCGGGAGTACGCCACCACAGTCCGGCGGGAGAGATCGAGTTTGTCGGCATGGAGGTGGTGCGCCGGGATTGGACGGAACTCGCCAAGGTGGTGCAGCGTGAACTCTATAGCAGGCTGTTCTCAGACAAGCCGGTGGACGCCTACCTGGCCGACCTGGTTGGGCGTGTGCGCAGCGGGGAGTGTGACGACCTGCTCGTCTATCGCAAAGGATTGCGCAAACCCGTTGATCAGTACACCGCAAACACCCCACCCCATGTCGCGGCAGCCCGAAAATCCAACCAACCGCTGGGCAGGGTTGTCGCGTACCTTGTCACGACTGCCGGTCCGGAACCTCTGGATGCGTTATTGCACGAACCCGATCGCGAGCACTATGTAGAAAAACAGATCAGACCGGTGGCGGAACCGGTGCTCGGTATGCTGGGGCTGGATTTTGACCAGGTCATTGGGGATGACAGGCAACTGGGGCTGTTTTAGCCGATCCCACTTTGGGTGCAATATCCGGCTCCGTTGTTCGTTGTATTAGCATTGGAGGACAAAATGAAGGATCGTGATGTCCGCTCTTTTGTTGCAAACGAACGGCAACGATTCGTCAATTATGTACGTTCTCTGGTCAAGGAAATGGCGGAAATGGACGCAGAGGATATCGTCCATGACGTGCTTGTCAACGTTCTTGAACGGGCAGATCAGCCAGCGGTGGAGTATCTGGCGGCCTATGTTTTTCGTTCGCTCAAGAATCGCGTGATTGACCGTGTCAGAACCAGAAAACCAACGGTATCGCTCGAGGCTGAGCTAGATGAGAGCAGCCGGCAACTTATTGATCTTCTTCAAGATCTCAAACCAGATGCGTTGGAAATTTTGCTGACCCGGGCAGGGAAAGAGGAACTATTTCAGGGCGTTGGAGGAATTAAGCGACATGGAAAGAGGGGTCATCATCGCCCATGAACTCGAGGGGGTTCCGTTC
>Ga0114950_10003593_pt1 | contig 11977 bp, 15 predicted proteins | sample N075metaG_FD_83503 | JGI IMG/M metagenome (GOLD analysis project Ga0114950, IMG submission 83503) | Deep subsurface microbial communities from Kermadec Trench to uncover new lineages of life (NeLLi) - N075 metaG | ecosystem: Environmental > Aquatic > Marine > Ocean trench > Sediment | place...
AACCATGATAAAGCCGCCGCCGCCGCCCATTATCGCCGCCAAAATGCCGACCAGGAAGCCAATGCCGATTGGCACCAGCGCACTGATATACAGCCGCGACCGGCGGAATCGCATTTTAAAGGGTAGGCCGTGCAGCCACATATGCTGGTGCAATTTGCCGCGTCTCGCGGTTCCCGCCTGGCGCCGCAGCATGGTTCGGCTGCTTTCGACCAGCATCAGCATGCCGATAGCGCCCAGGAACACCACATAGCTCAGGGAGATCAGCAGATCGACCTGCCCCAATTGGCGCAACAGCGTAAAGATCAAAACGCCGACGCCGGAACCGGCGAAGCCCCCGATCGTTAATATCAGGCCCATTTTGAAATCGACATTGCCGCGCCGCATATGCGCCAGCGCGCCGGAAACCGAAGCCGCGATAATCTGGTTCGCTTCGCTGGCGACCGCGACAGCGGGCGGTATGCCGATGAAGATCAGCAGCGGCGTCATCAAAAACCCACCGCCGACGCCGAACAATCCCGACAGAAACCCGATTCCACCGCCTAAGCCTAGAATCAGGAAGACATCGACCGGCATTTCCGCGATGGGCAGATAGATATTCATCGTTCGGTCAGCTTAGGCCGCAGGGTTGCGCGTACGGGGTTCAAGTGCTTTCGCCGGTCTCCACGGGCAGCCCAGCGGCTGTCCAAGCCAGAAGGCCGCCAGCCATGCGGTAAAATGTGCCTGTGTAGCCGGCGGCTATGAGTTGTTCCGATGCTAAACCACAACGCCGCCCGCTGCGGCAATGGATAATCAGCGTTTTGTCCGCCGGCGGCGTTACCGCGCCGGGGTCGAATTGCGACAGCGGCATGAGGGGAACCCCGGCGATATGCGCTTCCGCATATTCGTTGGGCTCGCGCACGTCGATGACGTATGCGGTGCCGTCGTTGAGTTTCGCTTGTACCTCCGCGGGTTCGAGGAAGGTGACTTGCTGGGTCATTTTCAGGGGCCTCTGGGTTTAGGGTGTGATCTCGTAGATGTCCTTGGCGGGCCCCGTCGGCGGATTAACGGCTCAAGCGCCCGATGCGCTCTGATGGTCCGTGGCGGCGGGAGCCTGTGCGGCGGATGCCTCGTCCGAACAAAAAAGACCGTGGAGGGTTTGCAGTACCGCGTCGGCTTCCGGACTGGCGATCGAATAATAAATGGTTTGCGCCGCGCGCCGGGTCTGCACTAAATTGTCGCGGCGCAGCCGGGCAAGGTGTTGCGATAACGCCGATTGACTGAGATCGACCAACCGTTCGAGTTCGCCGACGGATTTTTCCGTCTCACTCAAGTAACACAGGATCAGCAGCCGCTTGTCGTTCGCCAACGATTTGAGCAATCGGCTCGCCTGGCCCGACTTCTCCTTGAGCGCTTGGATGTCCATAAAAATTAGTATATTCGCATGTTCGAAAAACCGTCAATCAAGTAAACGAAATTTTGGGGCTTGCGGCGGTGCCCGATAAACGCTCTATGAATCCCTCGTGAACAATTTCAGTCGGACTAAATCATGGAAGTACTCGACACGTCTGGGCTCAAATGTCCCCTGCCGGTGTTGAAAGCCAAGAAGGCGCTCAAGGCTTTGAGCGCGGGCGAGCGGCTGACGGTCATCGCCACCGACCCCGGTGCGATGAAAGATTTCAATCACTTCTGCGAAGCGACCGGCGACATTTTGGAAAGCGCCACCGAGGACGATGGCGTGTTGACGTTCGTCATCCACAAAGCGCGATGTTGATTGTTTTGCCGGGACCGGGAACAGCGCGGTGAAAGTCGATGGAAAGGCCTACCGCACGATTTGGTGCGATGACGATGGCTGGTCGGTGCGAATTATCGACCAAACCCGGCTACCTCACCAGTTCGAGGTGGCGACCCTGACATCGCTCGACGAAGCGGCGCGGGCAATCGAGACGATGATGGTCCGCGGCGCCCCGCTGATCGGTGCGGCGGCAGCCTACGGGATGGCCCTGGCGATGCGCACGGACGCGTCCGACACCGCGCTCGAAGGGGCTTATGAAACGCTGATTGCCACGCGCCCGACGGCGGTCAATCTGCGCTGGGCGCTCGACGACATGCGCGACCGCTTGCGCAACCAACCGCGCGATGCACGCGCCGATATTGCCTACCAGCGCGCCGGCGTAATTTGCGACGAAGATGTCGCGATCAACAGCGCGATTGGCGACCATGGTCTGGCCTTGATCCAGGATGCCTATTCGGCAGCCGGCGAAGGCCGGCCGGTCAACGTTCTGACCCATTGCAACGCGGGCTGGCTGGCGACGGTCGATTGGGGCACCGCGCTGTCGCCGATCTACAAGGCTCACGACCTGGGAATCCCCGTTCATGTGTGGGCCGGCGAAACGCGGCCGCGCAATCAGGGGGCTGCCTTGACCGCCTGGGAGCTTGGGCGGCACGGCGTTTCCCACGCGGTGATCGCCGACAATGCCGGCGGTCACATGATGCAGCACGGCATGGTCGATCTATGCATCACCGGCACCGACCGCACGACGTCGCGCGGCGATGTGGCCAACAAAATAGGCACCTATTTAAAGGCTCTGGCGGCGCACGATAATGGCGTGCCGTTTTACGTCGCGTTGCCGTCGCCGACCATCGACTGGACGGTGAGAGACGGGGTGCGCGACATTCCCATCGAACAGCGCGACGAGGCCGAGGTAACCCATATCTCCGGCCGCGCGCCCGATGGCGGGGTCGTCAGCGTGCAGCTCACTCCCGATGGGACGCCTGCGGCCAACTACGCCTTCGACGTCACCCCGGCGCGTCTGATCAGCTGGTTCATCACCGAACGCGGCATCTGCTCGGCCAGCGCCCACGGCCTGTCGGCGCTGTTTCCCGAATACGCCGGCTTTGGCTAGCGCGGGGGCTAACGCGGCGTCGCGTCGCCGCCTTCGACGATAATCAGTTCATTCTTGGCTACGCCGGTGGCCCGGCGAAAAGCGGCAGCGTTGGCGTACTCTTCGGATTTGGAAAAAGTTTCCGCGTGTTCCACTGAATCAAATTCGATGACGACGTAACGGTCGTACGGCGGCGCGTCGCCCTCCATTACTTTGTACGCACCGCCGCGCGCCAATACCCTGGCGTTAGTCTTTTCGAACAGCGCTGGCAGTTCGTCGGTGTATTTCTTGTATTCGACCGGATCTTTGATGTTTGCGCGAGCCAACCAATATGCGGGCATGTCGTTGTGTCCTCGTGATGGGTTTTTTCTTGCCGCTGCATAGCGTGTCGCCGCCATGCGGGAAAGAGCGGAAATTATTCGGCGGGGATCGCCATCATCTTGGAGCGCCGTGTCGCGCTAGGGCGTTTTGCGTGAGAAAACGGCCACCGGGAGAATTCTCCGGCGGCCGTTAGTCTCCCAATGACGTACGCGAAACCGTCAGTTTTGAGGCTTGCGGAAAGCCTTGCGGCAGGCGCCGCAATTCTTTCCCAGAGAACCGACAACCGCCTTTGGGTCGCTGCCGAGGTTACCTGCATTGGCGTCGGCGACGATCTTCGCCGCTGCGGATTCCAGATCGTTGGCAATTTTTCTGAAGCCGGCGAAGTCCTGCCAGATCTCCGGCTTGGCGTTGGTATCGCCGGTGCCGCTGCCTTGCGGGAACAGCGATGGGATTCGACTGGCGACTTCGTTGATTGCGGCGGCGGCGGCGGCGCTATCGCCGGCGGCGACCGCGGCGCCGAGCTTTTTCATGTTGCCGCCATTTTGTTGCATCGCCGCGACACGTTGCTTGGCGATATCGCTCATTTTAGCATCCGACGCGGTGATGCCAGCGGTGCCGAGGGCAAATCCGATAGCCATGACGGCGGCGGCGCTAAGAATTCGTTTTACGATTTTGGAAAGTGATTTCATGACGAGTATCGTGCTCCCTATCCAACTCTGAATTTCACCGGGCGCTATGCTTGATCGCATATCGACGCCTCAATAGGTCAAACTTTAAGCGTCTGTAAAGCCATAGAAAACATCACGAAATCACGCAAACGTGACGATGTTTCCCCAATTTCTTCAATCCTATGTGAGACAGGGAATAAAACCCCAGCCCACTTGTTAATGTGTTCGTGTGTTCACGCATAACCGAGGTCCGAATCCGATGAAGAAGTACATGCAGGCTGCTGTTTTAAGTTTTGCTGTAATCGGTTTGACGCCCCATGGCGCGGCCGCCGCTGAACCGTTGACGGTGGTCGAATTGTTCACCTCGCAAAGTTGTTATTCCTGTCCACCGGCGGAAAAATTGCTCGGCGAATTGGCGCAGCGTGACGACATCATCGCGCTGGAACACCATGTCGATTACTGGGACGATCTGGTGTACGGCGCGGCGGGGCGTTGGAAGGATGTCTTTTCCAGCCCGGAATCCACCGACCGGCAACGCCGCTACAACAAGTCCATCGAAGGGCGCGGTTATCCCTATACGCCGCAGATGGTGTTCGATGGCAGGGCCGAGGCCGTCGGCAACCGCAAGCGGGCGGTGAACCGCGCCATTAAGAATGCGCGCGAAAAACAGGGAGAACGGCTTACGGTGATGGTGGCGCGGCTGCCTGCGGGTGGTCTGACCATCACGGTCGACGGGTCGATCGCCGATAAGGCGGGGATTTGGCTCCTGCGGGTCAAGGACAAACAAGTGACCGAGCCCACCGGCGGCGAAAACAAAGGCAAAAACCTGGTCAACCACAACATCGTTCGCGAAGTGCGGCGGGTTGGCGATTGGTCGGGCCGCAAGGCCGTTGTCGAGCTGTCCGGGTACACGTTGGAGGAAGGCTTCAGTTGCGTCGTCCTGGTACAGGCCGCGCGGCCGGGACCGATCATCGGCGCCGCGCGCTGCCCCTCCCTGTCGTCCTGACGAAAAACTCCTATCGATCGGCCGCTACTTCACGTATTTGCGGAATTCCGGCTGGCGTTTTTCGCGGAAGGCGTTACCGCCCTCTTTCGATTCCGCCGTGCCGTAGTACAACCGCAGCGCTTCCATGCCGAGTGCGCCGATGCCGTTGATATGGTCGGTGTCGGCATTGAATGAGCGTTTGGCGATGGCGATGGCGGTCGGGCTGCGTTCGACGATTTCCGCACACCAGGCACGCACTTCATCATCCAGTTGATCGGCCGGCACGACCTTGTTGACCAGGCCCATCGCCTCGGCCTCGTGGGCGGTGTACTGGCGGCACATGTACCAAAACTCGCGCGCCTTCTTTTCGCCGACGATGTGGGCCAGATAGGCGGTACCCCAGCCCGGATCGACGGAGCCCATCTTCGGCCCGACCTGACCGAACTTCGCGTCTTCAGAGGCAATCGTCATATCGCAGATCGCCGCCAGCACATTGCCGCCGCCGATGGCGTAGCCCTGCACCCGCGCGATAACCGGCTTCGGCACGTCGCGGATCAGCGACTGCAATTCGGTGATCGGCATGCCCAGGGTGCCGCGCAGTTTTCCGTAGCTCCCACTGGCCTTGCTTTCCGCCGACTGGTCGCCGCCGGTCGAAAATGCCTTGTCGCCGGCGCCGGCGAACACGATGACGCCGATGTCCTTGTCCCAGCCGGCGTCCTGGAACGCATCGATCAGCTCGTTGACGGTTTGGGCGCGGAACGCGTTGTAGACCTTGGGGCGGTTTATCGTGATCGTCGCGACACCATCCGCCTTCTCGTAAAGAATATCCTCGTAATCCATCGCCGTTTTCCTCCCGGCTGTTTTGGGTTGCGGTGTGATTATTAACTTACATTAGCCGTGCATGGTCAGCCCGCCGGACACGCTTATGACCTGGCCGGTGATGAAATTGGCATCGTCGCTGGCGAGAAAAGTAACGATGCCGGGTATGTCCTCGGGCTCGCCCAGGCGGCGCATCGGTATGGCACGTTGCAGCGCCTTGATCAGACCGCTGTCGGTGTCGCCGTCGGGCGCGAACGAGCGCAGCAAGGGCGTATCGACCGGGCCCGGCGCCACGGCGTTGCAGCAGACGCCGTTGCGCGCCAGTTCGCGGGCCAGGGTTTTGGTGAAAGCGATGATGCCGCCCTTGCAGGCCGAATAGACCGCCTCGCCGCTCGATCCGCCACGGCCGGCGTCCGAGGCGATATTGACCACCTTGCCGGCGCCGCGCTCGGCCATGCCCGCTACAACGGTGTGGTGCATATTCAGCGGGCCGAGCAGGTTGATCGCGATGATCTCGTTCCAGAACGAGGGCTCGGTATCGAGGAAGTTGACCAGGCGGTCCCAGCCGGCGTTATTGACCAGAATGTCAGTGGGTCCGGCCGTCTCTTCGAAGACGCGCACGCCCGCCGCCACCGCATCGTAATCGGTGATATCAACCCGCCGCACCGAGGCCGCGCCGCCCGCCGTTTCGATCAGGGAAACGGTTTCGTTGGCCGTGTCTTCGTTGATGTCGAAGACGCCGACGATGCAGCCTTCTTCGGCGAAGCGTTGGCAAATGGCCCGCCGGATGGCGCCGCCGCCGCCAGTAACGATCACTACCTTTTTATCCAATCCACGCATGGCTTATCCGCCTCCCCCTTGTACGACCGTCGATTATAGCGTTTCATCGCAACAATGCGGCATAATCTATTATAGTCGGACCGGCGTGGCCGGACCTTCTGGGAAATACGGCCGCCGAAACATTCGACGCCCGAAATGAAGTCGTTCAGGGGGAAGACAATGGCTAAATCCGCTGACAAACGCCCGCCGGTCGCCGTCGGGCATGTATATTTGCCGGTCAAGGACGTGACGGCGACATGTGTATTTCTGGAAGAGTTGGGGCTGCGGCCGGTGTTCGAACGGGAAACGGTTGCCGTTCTCGAACTTCGCGGTGGGACCCACATCATCGTCGAGAAATCGCGCAAACGCATCAAGCCGGGCGACCAGGCGCCGGTCGACTTCATGGTCGATGATGTAAAAAAGGCGCGCGCCAAATACGCCAAGATGGGCATGAAGCCGACGCCGATTAAAACCGGCCGGGTGCACAGCTCGTTCTTCGTTCCCGGGCCGGACGGGTGGTCGTTTAAAATCACCTCGTCGCACGCCACCGACCTGCCCGTGTAATAAAGGGGCCCGTGTAATAAGGGAATGACACCAATGCTTCCGGAACCGACCGAACAGACGCGTACGGCAGTGGAAGAGGAGAAGGTGCCGATCCTCGACTTGGCGCCTTATCTGAGCGGCGAAGCGGGCGCGCGGGAACAGACCGCGGCCGACCTTCGCCACCTCCAGGAAAATCTCGGCTACTACTACATCGTCAATCACGGCGTGCCGGCGGACCTGACCGATCGGACGTTCGAGAAGGTGGTGGCGTTCTTCGCGCTGCCGGAAGACGAAAAGCGCAAAATTATGGTCAACCGCCACCAGCAGGGGTTCGTGCCGTCGAAGGCAAGCATCATGAAAACAGCGTTGACCGACGCCAACACGATGGCGGATCTGAACGAAGGACTGTCGCTGATGCGCGAGCGCACACCGGACGATCCCGAGGTCGTCGCCGGCGATCGGTTCTCCGGGCTTAATCAGTGGCCCGACGGCGTGCCGGGGCTGCGCGAAACGTTTCTGAAGTATCACGCGGAAATGGAGGCGCTCGGCCGCCGCTTGTTGCCGCTCTACGCACTCGCACTGGACAAGCCGGCAGATTATTTCGACCCCTTTTTCGAGGACGCCCATTTCTATAACCGCAACTCGTTCTATCCGGCAGTCGATAGCACCGACGGGAGCCAGGCGCTGGGCGCCCATACCGATCATAATTTCATGGCTCTGCTGCCGATGTCGGCCGAGCCGGGGTTGATGTACGCCACCCCTTCGGGCGACTGGTTCGAAGCGCCGAACGTTCCCGGCGCTATCGTCGTCAATACCGGCGAATTTTTGAACCGCTGGACCAATGGCCGGTTTCTGCCGACGCCGCACCGCGTCACCGTGCCCAAGCACGACCGCTATGCGATCACTTTCCACTACAGCCCCAGCGACGAGACCGTGGCCGAACCCCTCGACACCTGTTGTGGGCCCGGCAATCCGCCGCGTTTCGAACCCAAGACATTCCTCCAGCACATGACCGATTACATCGACGCGGTCTATATGCCTCAGCAGGAGATGATGGAGGCGTAGGCAACCGCTGCGGTCATGACTTCTTTGGATACTCAGGTTCTCATCGCCGGCGGCGGCCCCGTCGGCCTGACCGCCTCCCTGGAATTGGCGCGCCACGGCGTGCGCTGCATGGTTGTCAACGACCAGCCGCAAACGGCTCTGCATCCCAAGGCCAACGCCATCAGTGCCCGATCAATGGAGCATTTCCGTCGTTTCGGGGTGGTGCCACAGATACGCGCCGCCGGTCTGCCAGCGGATTATCCCACCGATGTGACCTACGTTACCCGGCTGACCGGCTACGAGATGGCGCGTTTGCGGATGCCGAACCGCGTCGATGCGGTCGCGCAGGCGAACGCGGGCAGCGGTCCCTACGATAGCGCCGAGCCGCCGCACCGGTGCAGTCAGCTATACCTCGAGGCGATCCTGCACGCGGCCGGCGGCCGCGCAGCCTTCGATCGATCTGCGCTATGGCCACCGCCTCGAAGAATTCCGTGGGACCAATGATGGTGTCGTCGGGGTCGTGCGCGATCTGGCGAACGACCAGGTCTTCGACGTAGCGGCGCAATATTTGGTTGGCGCGGATGGCGGTCGCAGCACCGTCCGCCGGCAACTCGGCATTCGCTACGAGGGAGAATCCGGCGTCGAGCGGCGGATGATGGGCGGATCCATGCTGGCGACCTACTTTCGCGCGCCGCGCAATCGGGCGTGGCTGAAAATCGCGCCGTCCTGGCAATACTGGATTGTCACCCCTGACTTGCGCGCGTTGATGATGTCGGTGGACGGCGCCGATCAGTTTGTCCTGCACGCGCGCATTCCCGATGGTGACGATCCGGACAGTATCGACGAGCGCGAGCTGATCGACCGCGCCGCCGGGGCGCCGGTCGAGGCGGAGATTATTCTGCGGCAACCGTGGACGGCAGGTCATGTGTTGCGCGCCCGATCGTTTGGCGCGGGTCGGGTTTACCTGGCGGGCGATGCGGCGCACCTGTTCACGCCGACCGGCGGGCTGGGCATGAACACTGGTGTTGATGAGGTGGTCAATCTGGCGTGGAAACTCGCGGCCTGCGTCAATGGCTGGGCCGGGCCGCAGTTGCTCGCCAGCTACGAGGCCGACCGCCGGCCCATCGCGGCGCGCAACCAGGCCTTCGCCCGCGGGTTCGCGGAATCGATCGGCACCTTCCCTGTCGACCCCGCCATCGAGCCGGAAACCTCCGAGGGGGCGGCCGAACGGCAACGCCTCGGCGAGCATTTGGCCGACCATGGGCGGCGCGAGTTCGTCATTCCCGGCATCGTGCTGGGCGTGCGCTACGAAGAGTCGGCCATCATCTGGCCTGACGGCTCGCCGCCGACCACCGACGACCCGTACGACTATATTCCGACCGCCCGCCCCGGATCGCGGGCGCCTCATCTATGGCTTGGCGACGGCTCGGCATTGTGCGACCGGTTTGCCCCCGGCTTCACCTTGCTGCGAATGAATGCAAACCGCACCGTCGATGACCTGTTAACAGCCGCTACCGAGCGCGGTGTGCCCATAACCGTGGTCAATCTGGACGAACCTGGCGTGCGCGAACGCTACGAGACAGATTTGGCGCTGGTCGCTCCCGATGGCCATGTCGTTTGGCGCGGTGATGCGGCGCCCAGCGACTGCTTGGCGCTCATCGACCGTATCCGTGGCGCCTAGCGCGACTGTTTAGCGAAAAGACACGCGATACCGTCGCGCGCGCCATTGCGGCCCGGCGTCATAGGGTTTCTGCGAAGCCCGCAGGCTTCCCACGTGGGAACACTATATCAGGCGCCGCGGGGCGACCTGAAGGTACGGCTCGATTTAGAGGCCGCTGCGCCAGGTTCCCGACGATTTGCAACGCTTGCAAACACGCTCTCCCGACCATTCGCTACTGAACGGTTCGCGGCATTTCAGGCACTGGCGCGATTTCGGTAATTCCTCGCGCCGAATCGTAAAGCCGGCATGCAAATCGTCGTCGATGTGAGTATCGATATTCTTTGTATCGTCCATGATCCGATTAACTATTTTCTTCTTTTTGTTCCATCGGAACGCCAGCCGCCGGAAACATCCGGTCTCGGTCCCAATGATCCTCTCGTCCCTTTAAAACAAGGTCTTTCCGTTGGTTAGCGATCTCAACCAGAGCGCTTCGGAAATTACCCTGTCCATTCCCAAGTGAGCATTATGACATACGAGTCAAGGCTTGGAGCGCTATTCGAATCCAAGGCTAGTATTGACCATTTTTTTTCAAAGGCCAGTCTGGTCCGGGGCCTGACGAGACCCTAAAGTCGCGGGCACGGCGGGACAACCGGGTGGTGGAGCGGTGCAATGAAAGTCTTTTTGACCGGGGCGAGCGGCTATATCGGCGGCACCGTTGCCGCCAAACTTTTAGCTGCCGGGCACCAGATTACCGGCCTGGCCCGTGACGAAGAGCGCGCGGAACTGTTACGCGCCCGAGAAATAACGCCGGTTATCGGCACCCTCGACGATTTCGATGTGTTGGACGGGTCGGCGCGCGCCGCCGATGCCGTCATCCACGCCGCCGACTCCGATAATTCGTCCGCCGCCCGGGTGCTGATCGATGCGCTGCGCGGCAGCGGCAAGCGATATATCCAGACCAGCGGCGCCACAATCGTCTCCGATAACGCCGGCGGCGAGGGCGGCGGCGCTGTCTTTACCGAAGACACGCCCTTCGATCCGCTGCCGGAAAAGGCGGAGCGCGTCGCCACCGACCGGATGATTTGCGATGCGGCGAGCGATGGCGTCCATTCCGTGGTGATCTGCCCCAGTCTGGTCTACGGGCAGGGGCTTGGCATACGGCCCCACAGCCCACAGATACCTACGTTTATCGAGGTGGCGAAAGCAGCAGGCGTACCGCGCCATATCGGCCGCGGCGAGAATATCTGGTCGCATGTCCATATCGAGGATTGCGCCGACGCTTTTCTGCTGGCGCTCGATCGCGCGCCGGCGGGCTCGTTCTTCTTCGTCGAGGGCGGCGAGGCATCGATGATCGATACCAACCGCGCGGTCGGCCGCATGCTCGGATTGGGCGATACGACCGAGGTCTGGCCCCTGGCCGACGCGCTGCGCGCCTGGCCTCCGGCGATGGCCCACGCCATGAGCTCGAATGTGCGCGTGAATGCCGACAAGGCCCGCGCGATGCTGGGCTGGACCCCAACGGGGCCGGCCCTGTTCGATGATATCGAACACGGTTCTTACCGGGTGTATCGATGAGCCGGGACTTAACTCAGGAGGGCAAATGGCGAAGCAGCAAATTACCTCGGATCGAATGCGCCAGCCGAGCGGCCACTTTTCCCATGCCACGACCGTCGAGGCGCGGGGCAAGCTGGTGTTCATTTCAGGCATGACCGCCCATCGGCCCGATGGCTCGGTCGCCGGCGTCGGCGATATCGAGGCCCAAACCCGCCAGGTCTGCGAGAACGTCAAAGCCGCTGTCGAGGCCGCCGGCGGCACCCTGGACGACATCTGCCGGGTCGACGTCTTCGTGCGCAACATGGAGCATTTCGAGGCCATCCACAAAGTTCGGCGCGAATACTTCAGCCCGCCGCTGCCAGCCTCGACCATGGTGGAAGTCACGAAAATGATCCATCCCGATTACCTGATCGAGATCAGCGCCATTGCAGTGCTGGAGGACGGCTGAACGGCAAGCGAGGACTGGCCCGTTACGCCGCACCGGCTAATTTATGCTACATAGGCGCCGTTTGATCGAACAGGCGTACCGCTAGGGTCACCCGTGAAAATATTGTTCGTCCACCAAAACTGCCCGGGCCAGTACAAGCATCTGGCACCCGCTTTGGCGGCACGAAAGGGCTGGGATGTGCGGTTTTTGACCCGGCCGGGCAAACCCGATGTGGTTGGGGTCAAGAAGGTGGAATATGAGCTGGCGCGCGAGCCG
>Ga0114950_10003597_pt1 | contig 11975 bp, 6 predicted proteins | sample N075metaG_FD_83503 | JGI IMG/M metagenome (GOLD analysis project Ga0114950, IMG submission 83503) | Deep subsurface microbial communities from Kermadec Trench to uncover new lineages of life (NeLLi) - N075 metaG | ecosystem: Environmental > Aquatic > Marine > Ocean trench > Sediment | place...
GCTTGTTGCCCGACAGGTCGCCGACCTACGACTTTCTCTCCAGCACCGGCGTGAGCGTCGCCATCGTCCTGATCTTGCTCACCGTCGATTTGCGATCGGTGTTCAGCGCCGGACCCCAGATGCTGATCGCGTTTCTCATCGGCGCGGTCGGCACGGCGCTCGGGGCGGTTTCGGCGGCGCTGGTCTTGAGTGACGCCGTGGGCCCGGAAACCTACAAGTTGGCGGGTCAGTACACGGGCACGTACACGGGCGGCGGCGTGAACTTCGCCGCCCTTGGTCGGTACTTCGAGACCAGCACCGACATGTTCAGCGCCGCGGTCGCCGCCGACGTCGCGATCACGGCGATTTGGCTCATCGCCTGTCTGTCGATTCCCGTGCTGCTGTCTCGCGGGGCCGACGATGGCGGCGAGGTCGAAAGCGATCCCGACGAGCTCGCTCCGGCGGTGGCCGGAGAGTTGCCGGACTCGACGTCGGCGCTCGAGGCGGATCTCGAGGATGCGGGCGCGGCGGTCGGGGTTGCGGGCATTTCGGCCGACCTGCGAGAGAGCCTGTACAGTACCGTCAATGCCGTTTCGCTCTCCGAGACCGCCGCGTTGGTCGCGCTCGCCGTCGGGTTGGTTTGGTTCGCCGGCGTGTTGGCCGCGGCCTGGCCGGTGCCCGAGGTTCTCTTGTTGACGACGCTCGTGCTTCTCGTTGCTCAAGTGCCCGCGGTCAAGGGGTTGTCAGGGAGCGCCATGTGCGGCAATTACCTGTTGCATCTTTTTCTCGCCGCCAACGGCGCCCAGTCGGTGATCGCCAACATCTTCGAGATCGGCCCGGCGATCTTCTATTTCGCCGCCGCGACGGTCGCGGTCCACGGAATCGTCATCTTCGGGATCGGTCGCCTCGTGGGGATCGACGCATCGACGCTGGCGGTGGCCTCGCAGGCGAACATCGGTGGCCCCGCTTCGGCGATGGCGCTGGCCGGGGCACGCGGCTACTCACGTCTCTTGTTGCCGGGAATCGCCGTCGGCCTGCTCGGCTACGCGATCGGGAACTACATGGGAACCGCGGTGGGTACGGTGATTCGTTCCTACGTCGGCGGCTAGCAGGCAATGGTGAACGTGTGATGCGCCGCAGCCGTGCGATCGATGTGAGCCGCCGCGAGCTACCAGGCCGTTTTTTCGCTCCGTTATTGCTGCTGGCGGCGGTGGGCTGCAGCGGGCTCGGCGCCGGCGGATACTCCGATGTGCTCATCGACAACGTCACGCTCGAGATGCCGTTGACCGATGCTCAGCCGGCAAGAATCGTCTTCGACATCGCCTGGGAAAACTCGTTCCGTGACGATCTGAACTGGGATGCGGTGTGGGTGTTCGTCAAATTCCGTGAACCCGGGCAGCCGTGGCGCCACGCCGGTATCTCGACGACTCCCGCGGCGCACCGCATCGCCGAAAACAACGGCGTGTTGGCGACACTTGCCCCGTCGGCGGACGGTCGCGGCATCTTCCTGCACCGCGCTGACGACGGTGTCAGCGCCATCGACTGGGATCGAGTGTCGCTCGCCTGGTCGCTCGTGGGCGACGGTATCGACAAGAATGCCAGCGTTGAAATCGAGGTGGTCGGGCTGCCGATGGTGTACATCCCGGAGGGGCCGTTCAACCTCGGGGACGGCACCGTCGTGGAGGCGCTGATCGCGGCCCAGTTCGAGCGTGGGGCGTCGCACCAGCCGTTCGTGATCGACAGCGAAGCCGCGATCACGCTCGGAGGCGGTGGCGACGACAGGCTCGGGAACCACAACCGCCGTGTGTCGAGCTCCACGTCGCAGCAGTTCTGGGACGACTTTTCCGACGGCGCGCCCCAGACGCTTGCGGCCGAGTTCCCGAAGGGCTTCGCGGCCTTCTACGTGATGAGGCACGAGCTCACCCAGGGCGACTACGCCCGCTTTCTGAATCTGATCGATCGTTCGCAACAGGGGACGCGGAACCCTGCGTCCGGGGTGCCGGTGGGAGAGGAGCATCGCTACGCGATCTCAGCCGACGCCGTCTTTCGTGCGACGCCTTACAATCGCGCCGCCAACTACTTGTCGTGGATGGACGTCGCGGCATTCGCCGACTGGAGCGGGTTGCGCCCGATGAGCGAGTTGGAGTTCGAGAAAGCAGCACGTGGTGATCGTTATCCCGACGCCGGAGAGTTCGCCTGGGGGCCGGAGGTGCCACCGGCTGGCAAGTACTCCCTGCAGGATGACGGCACGCCCGAGGAGCTCATCATCAACCAGAGCAAAGGCGCCAACGTTGCGTTCGACGGAACCATTGGATTGGCGAGCAGCGTCTCGGGCCCGCTTCGAGCCGGTGCCTTCGTGCCCCTGGCGACGTCGCGCCTGAACTTCGGAGGTTCGTATTATCGCGTCACCGAGATGAGCGGCAACGTGGCGGAGATGGTCGTGACCGTTGGTCGCTCTGCCGGGCGTCGTTATCAGGGCCGCCACGGTGATGGTCAGTTGTCGCCGGCGGGCAACGCGGCCGGCACCGAGGTCGAGTGGTGGCCGGGGGCACGCCGCGTGGCAAGCGGTGGTTACGAGGTGCTCAATGCCGACGGCACCGGCACGCGCGGCGGCGACTGGGCCTCCGAGATTCGCCGGCTTCAGGTTTCGGACCGCGAGGACATCAACAAGCCTGCCGATCATCGCGACATGCGGTGGGGCGGCCGCCTCGTTCGTAGCGCCGATCGCTAGCCCGGGTATCTCAACGCCCTCGCGACGGAGGGCGTTGAGATACCCGGCTAGCGGCCCATGGCGTCGTCGTGTTGCAGCAAGGCGCGACCAGGCTGGTCGTCCGGTGCGAGGCGCAGTCGGTGCGCCGTCCCGCATGGCTCCACGGCGCTGTCTTCGGCGTAGCGGATGCGATACGACGGAGCTTCCCCGTAGGTGAACGCGCTGAGCCAAAAAAGGTCGGCAGAGAACGCCTGGTGCAAGTTGGGTCGCCGGGCACGGGTGTCGATCAGCACCACGCACTCATCGCTGCCGGGAGCCGGGACGGCGGCACGGATCTCGGCGACGGCGCGCATGGACAACCGCGCCTGATCGGCCGGGCGATGGTTCCGATCCCAGGCGAACAGGGGCCAGGCGGTGAGCACGAGCAACACAACGACGCCGGCGGTCGCTGTTGCCGCGCGGCTGCTGTGCCGGCGCAGCCCGTCAGCTGCGCCGACGATCAGCGCGCCGCCGATCAAGTGGATGCCGAGGGCAGCGAAGTACACATAGAGGCTCGAGCGGCTCCCCACCGGCAACGCCGGCAGCAGGCCAACGAGAAACCAGAGGCCGCCGAAAACGACCACCGGGCGACCACGCGACGATGCTGCGCGGGCGCATACAACGAGCGCGCCGGCCGCCGCAGCGGCGATGCCGACGATGCCGAGAAGAATGAAGTCGATCATCGCCGCTCGCCCGATGTATTCGAGCAGGTTCGGAAGCATCGCTGCGGCGTCGTAGGAGTATCCTTCACCCTCGCTCCATGGTTGGCGCGCGCCCACGGCGACGCGCATCCACAGATACGGTGCCCACAAGGCGATGGGACCGAGCGCGGCGATCATCGAGCGCGCCCCGCCGCGGTAGCGAATCATCATCGCCATAAGCAACGGCACGCCGAACACAGCCTCATAAGACCCGAGGGCGACCGCCGTGGCGGCGCAGGCGCCGAGATACGCGCCGCAGCCGCCTTCTTCGCAACACCAGCGGTCCCACAGCCAGAGCGCGGCGAGCGCCGCCGCCGTTCCGAGCAGCGCACCCCTGCCGCTGATCCAGATCACCGCCATGTTGTTGTAGTGATGGCTCAGCGCCGCCAGCAGCACCGCGGTGGCCGCCGACCGCGGCTCGAGCAGGCGCCGCGCAATGCCGGCGAACAGCCCGAGCACGACAAGGTGCAGCACGAGGTTGGTGAGAAAGAAGGCCGCGGGGTCCGGCCCCGCGCGTCGCAGATCGAACATCCATAGCATCTGGGTGAACGGCCGGTAAAACCCCAGCGTCTCGGTGAAGACGCGCCCGATATCTGCCCAGCCGTCGAAATGTGCGTGCCACAGCCAGCGAAAATCGTCGCTCTGGAATCCGGCGCCCGCGGTGGGCCAGTAAGCGACGAGCGTCAGCGCGATCGCCGCGCTCAGGGCCGCTACAAACGGCACCGGACGGGAAGGATCAGTTTTCCGCGGTCCCGATCCGGAGGAGCGGGGCGACGATGTGGACAAGGTCATGCTCGGTAACGATGTCGATAGGATGGCGGCCCAGAACGGATTTCACTTCCACCGACAGCCGCCTATCTTCCGTCCGCTCGTTGTATGGGCGTATGACGTCGACGCAGGATAGCAGCCCGCGAAGCCGTTGAGCTGTCGTGTTCACCGGCGCGAAGTGAGGGGCGGGGATCCAGCCGTCGAGAAGGACGTTATCCCTGCCTTCCTGCGCGACCAGGTTGCTCGCCACGAGCGCACGCCGACGCGCGATGCAAGTTCCTTTGCATCCGCGACTTAGAACTACAAGCTTCGGACATAATGAATATTCATTCTACCGTCGATCGAGGAGCGGCGGCCGTCCGATCCTTCGGCGATGTACTTCCGGGCGGTGTTGGGCTCGGCGGTTCGGAATTGTGACGATGGAGACGGCGATGGGACGCCACGATAGGGCCGGCGGGGAGCGGCAGGGACGGCGGAGACGGCGGCCAGCGTCGGCTCGCTCGGCACCATGAATAATAGGCAAGGTACGAATTTAGCGAGCCTATCCGCGACGTGGTTTTCAGGGGCGAAACCGTCGCTTTCATCGGTGCGGGTGGTTATTTTCAGGTTGGCGTTTCGATGACGCTCGGGGTACCTTGCCGCGGGGTTCCTGCTTGCCCGCGAAGAGGGTGGGTGACGGCGGAATCTTCAACAGCTTCTATAAGGACGAAGGCGATGGTTGACGACGGCGCAGACGACGGCTTGCTCGGAGCCGACGAGCTCCGCGCGCTTGCCGGCGTGCGGGAGGCTCTGGAAGGCGTCGAGCGGGAGCAAGGACGCATACTGCGGGAGCGGGGCCGCCTGCGCGACCAGCTCGAGGGCTTGTTGGGTGGGCTGCGGGCGAACGGGGTCGTGCTGTCCTTCGATGCCGCGGGCACGTTGGTGGGCGCGGACGGGGCGGTGGACCGGTTGCTTGGTATCTCCGCGGACGAACTGGTTTCGAACTTCGACGAGATTGCCACGGGCGCCATGAGAGAGGCCGTCGAGGAAGCGAACCGGAAGGCGTTGGGGTCAAGCTCAAGCGTGGCCGAGAGCGACGGTTCATTGCGCTGCGGTGGCGCGGAACATGCCTTTCACTGGATTCACGTACCGCGGTCGGATGGCGGCGGAGACGTCGTCGGCGTCGAGGTCATCGGAGTGCTCCTGGTCGATACGGCGCCGGGCGATGACAGCGTGGACGGAGCCGATCCTTTTGAGACGCTCGTTATCGAGACGGCACAGAGCATCATCGACGATGCCGGCGACGCTTCGATCGGGCGCGCCCTGAAGGCGTTCGGCGAGTCGTTCGGGGTTGATCGCGTGGTCATCAACGGCTACGAGGGCGGCGATCACAAGTTCTTGGTTCGATCGTCGTGGTTGCGGAGCGGCACCGAGCCGCTGGACGCCGAAAACCGTGGCATTTCCCGATCCGAAATCCCCTGGGCTTACTCGCAGCTTGGCGCTGGCGAAATGGTCGTTATCTCCGAGGCCGCCGAGCTTCCGCCGGATGCCGCCGCGGAGCTGCGCTTGTACGCCTCGGAAGGCGCGAAGACGTCGCTGCTGGTCCCGATCGCGCGTCGGGGAGCGCTGTTCGCTTTTGTGTCCATGCAAACAGTGGACGCCGAGCGCGAGTGGAGCGACGCTCAATTAGTGCGGGCGCGGAGGTTCGGGATGCTGCTCTCGGGCGCCCTGGCGCAGGCATCGGCGGTAGCGGTACTCGAGGCGGCGCGCAACGAAGCGAGCGACGCTGTCGGCCGCGCCGAAGAGGCGGAGCGCAAGGCCGAACGTGCCGAGGAGAAGGTCGAAGACGCCGAGGAAAGGGCGCAGGAAGCGCAGCAGCGTGTCGACGAGATCTCCGACGAAGCGGAAAAGGCACGGTCCCGCGTTGCCGAGCTCGAGGTCGAGCTCGAAACCGCCGGGCAGGAAACTCGCGCCGCTCGTGAGCTATCCGCCGCGGCCGACGAGAGAATACGGAATGCCGAGGTGGCGGTGGACGACGTGCGCAGCGAGCTCGACGGCGTGAAGCAAGAAGCCGCAGAGGCGCAATGCGAGTTGGATGATCTCAAGGAGGAGGCTGAGCGAGCGCAGCGTCGTTCCGAAGATACCGCGGCCGACGCCTTGGTCGTGCGCAAGAGGCTCGGGGAAGCGCGCGCCGACGCCGAAGCCGGGCGGCGCGAGGCGGCCGAGGCAAGAGTCGAGCTGCAGGAGCTCCGTGAGGGTGTTCGTGAGGACGCCTCGACCGCCGCGTCGGAGTCGGAGTCGCCGGTCGTTGCGCCGGAAGCCGAGCTGGAAGCCGAGTTCGAAGCCGCATTTGAAGCTGATCCGAAAGACGAGCCGGAAGACGGGCCGGAAGGCGAACTTGAAGCTGAGCGCGAGGCCGAGAAAGAGTCGGTCGTGTTCGGCGACCATGATCTGGACGCCACCATTGAGCTGGAGACGAGAGATCTCGACCCGGCCGCCGCCGCGGAGCCAGACACGAGCGATCTCGACGCGATCGCCGCCGCGGAGCGTAGCGCGGGACAGTTCGATCCGGACGCCACCTTGGAGATCGAGTCGCCGGGGGACGGGTTGCCGCGCGATCTCGGACTCGATGAGATCCTCGAGAAAACCGACGCCGTCGAGGAGAGCACATCCGCCGCGGAAATCGCCGGCCCAGATCCGGAGCCGGACGTTTCCTCGGGCGTCGACGCGACGGTGGAGGTCCCCGGCCCTCCGTCCCATGAGACCGAGCTGCTCGACGGCGCCGGTGACGCCGCCGACGCTGATCCGAACGTCGCCGACCTCGACGATGCGGACCCGGAGCTCGCCGAACCCGACGGCCCGACGATCGACGTCGAAGAACCCGCGGCTGCGGAAGTAGCGCGTGAGGTCGAGGAGGCGCGGCAGATGGCGCGCCAGGTCGCCGGCAAGGGGGGTGATGAGTCGTTCCGAGACGCCGACGACGCCGATACGATTGACGAAGAGGATGAAGCACTTGACGTTCTCGATGGCGAGGCGCCGGCGTCGCCGGGGTCGCCCGGCATCGATCCGACGATCGGTTTGCAGGATGTCGGTGGCAACGTTGAGTTGTACCGCAACTTGCTGAGCAAGTTTCGGCAGGACTACCTCGGTGCGGCGGCGAAGATCGAATCGGCGATCGCCAAGGGCAACATCGAAGTTGCCCATCTGTTGCTGCACGCCGTCAAGGGCGTCGGCGGCATGCTGGGAGCCGAGCGTGTGCGCTCCACCGCGGAGGATCTCGAGACCAGCCTCATCGGCAGCGACGAGACGACCTCCCAGGCCGCCCTCGACGCGTTTACCGGTGCGCTCAATGAGGTTCTCGACTCGATCACCGCACTCGACGGCGGCGCGGAGTTGTTGCCGGCGGAGCCCGCGGCGGCGTCCATCGCCGAGAAGCACGTGTCCGACCCGATGGTCCTGCGCAGCTACCTGAGCGGGCTGCGTCACCATTTGCTGTCTGAAAAGTCCAAGCAATGCCAGCTGGTGATGCGGGAGATCACGGCGCGGACCTGGCCGGGAGAGTTCAACGATCAGGTTGCCGAGCTCGCCGGCCTGATCGGCGCCCATGAGTTCGACACGGCGCGCCACGTGTTCGACGCTCTGGTGTCGAAGCTCGACGACAACTGAAGCGTCCCGAGCCGGAAGTTTGCGGCCGGAAGAAAGGCCTGCCGGCTGCTTACCTGTTTCTCAAAGAAGCGCTGCGATCGACGCCGTCGAGCTCGGCCGGTGCTTCGATGCCCATGATGCCGGCCAGCGTCGGCGCTACGTCGGCGGTGTGGACGCGCTCGCTGATCTGCCGGGGTCCGATGCCCGCGGCGACGACGATGAACGGCACCCAGGTGTCGTAGTCGTAGGGTGTGCCATGGGTCGAGCCGGCCGCCATCCGGTCGAGGTAATAGGGCGCGTACTGCAACTGAAAGTCGGGGCTGCGCTGCGGGTGAAAGCCGTTGAAAAACAGCTGCCTGAAATACGCGGCGCCCTCGGTCGGTTGGTCGGTGGCCGGCACCGGTGTGGTTGCCATCAACTCGCTCCGTGTCCACACGTGCTCGACGTAGTCGCATCTGCCGAGCAAGGTGGCGACCTCGCGCTCGACCTCGAGGGGGTCGAGCCCCTCCGCCTCGATCGCCTCGTTGTCGAGATAAAGGCCGGCCCGTAGCCAATCGCCGTTGCCGTACCGTTCGGTGAGGGCGCGCCCGACGGCCTGGAAACAGGCGATGTCGTCCATATCGGTGCGTTCGCCCCAGTCGCCGACCGATTTGCGGTAGGCGGGCATTGGGACGACACCGTGATCAGCGCTCAGCGAGATGACGACATTGTCGAGCCCGATGCGCTGATCGACGAACTCCAGGAGATCAGCGAGCGTTTGGTCGAGGCGCAGGATCGTGTCGAGCACTTCCCGACTATGCGGGCCGAAACTGTGACCGACGTAGTCGAGCGCGTGAAAAGCGAGGCCGAGAAAATCGGGGTGGTCGTCGACGCCAAGGCTCTCTTCGACGATGATCGTTTTGGCGAGCTCCGCCAGGTACTCGTCGCTGAAGGGCGACGACAGCAGGTCGTTGTAGAAGCCGCCGGTGGGTCGCAACGACTTCGAGCCGAAGGCGTATGGAAAGGAACGCTGGTAGATGCCCTCATCCAACGTGACGATATCCATCTCCGCGAGCATGTCGTCGGCAACCGGCAGCGGCTCCCACAGCTCGCCGAAGAATTGGTCGAGCCACTTTCGATCGTTGAATGATTCGAGCCAGTCCGGCTCCGTATAGTAGCCGGTCGTAACCCAGTCACCGCCGTTGTACCAGAGCGCGGCGTCGGCTTGGTGGCCCCCTGTGAGGATGGCGCTGCGGTCCTTGCCCCCGGCGGCGAAGACCTTTGACTCCGGATCCATGTCTTTGAGCCAATCGCCGATCGTGCTGACCAAGAGGTTGCTCGGCGATCGACGGTATTGCTCGCCCTGGACGCAGTAGACCTGTGCGCGGGTGGCGCGGTTGTACCACTGGTTGGAAATGATCCCCGAACGTCGTGGGTAGCATCCCGACGCCAGCGTCGCGTGCCCGGCGCCGGTGACCGTGTTGGCATGGTTGTGGTGCGCGTCTGTGAAGACGGCGCCGTTGTCGAGTAAGTACCCGAAGCCACCCGACAACAGCGGACGCATGCGGACCAGGTAGTCCTGGCTGAGCTGGTCGACGACCAAAAACAGCATCAAGCGGGGTGTGTCTTCGGGAAAGGGCGTCGGCATCGGTGGCGGCGATCCGCAGCTCGTCAGGACCGTCGTTGCGACGACGATCGCGTTGACGGCGACTCTGTGGTTTCGGTGCGTGGACATCAGCGTCGAGCCAAGTCGCGTGGCTGCGGGGAGAGCTCGCCTTCGAACAGCAACCAGGTATCAGGATCGAGGGTGACCGCGGTCGGCGCGGAATCGACGGCGAACGAGAACGTTTCGGCGGCGCCGTCGATGTGTACGGTTTCTACACTCGTCGTCGTCTCGCCAGCGACGGAGATTCCGATGTCCAGCGGAAACGTGAAGAGCGCTCCGCCGGGCTGAGTCTGCCGGACGGTGATCGTGACGCGCCCGGCGCTGGCGTCATAGCTCCACGTGCTTTCCAGCACCGGGTGGCCGGGCACATACGCCCATTGTTGAAAGAACCACTGGAGATCCTGTTCGGAGGCCTCTTCCATGATGCGTTGCAGGTCTTCGGTCAGCGCGTTGGCGTCGCGGTACTCGCGGTAGTAGTTGTGGATGCCCGCCCAGAAGGCCTCGTCGCCGATCTGCCGGCGCAGCATGTGCAGCACCCAGGCGCCCTTCTGGTAGGCGTTACGGTTGAGCATCCGGTTGGGGTCGGTCAACTGCTCGGCGATCAGCGCCAGCTCCGGGTTTTCGGCGTGAAAAACGATGACCGTGTCTCGCGCCCCCCGCATGCCGTTCTCCATGACGTCGCGACCGTGGGTGAACTCGTTGTAGAGCTGGGTGAAATACGTGGCGAACCCCTCGCTGAGCCAGATGTGATGCCAGTCTTGTTCGGTCACCGAATCGCCGAACCATTGGTGCGCTACCTCGTGAGCGATGAGCCCCTCGCCGGCGCGATCGCCGCTCACCGACCCCTCGCTATAGAAGATATTGCCGGCGTTTTCCATACCGCCATAGCGCGTCTTTGACTGTACGTTGGCGAGCTTCTCGTAAGGATACGGACCGATGTGGCCGTCGAAGAAGCGCAGCACCTTCTCGGCGATGGCGTAGTCGTAGAAGCCCTCGTCGCGGTTCTGCGGGTAGACCCAAGACTGCAAGGGGACGCCGGCTACCGTGCCCACATACTGCACGGCGAAACGCGCCACGCCGATCACCATCACCTTGGGTGGGATCGGGATGGTCGAGCCCCAGTGCGTGCGTCGATTCCCGTCGCCGAGGTCGCTGCGCTCCATCAGCCGCCCGTTGCCGATCACCTGGTAGTGATCGGGAGCGATGACTATCCAATCAACCGTGGCCTTGTCCGAAACATGATCGACCGTCGGCAGCCAGTGGCGCGCCCGGTTGGGCCAGTTGTCGCCGAAGAACGTGCGATCCCCAAACATGTTCTCGCCGATAATCAGGCCGTCCGCCGGCTCGCCGCGATACGAGACGGTGAAGGTGCGGCGCTCCTCGGCCGTTGACGGGGAGGCCATCGAGATCGTGATCCGGTCGTCGGCGTGCGAAAAGCGAACAGATTCGCCGTCGCGGCTCACGCTCGAGACCTCCATTCCGGTCGCCGCGCCCGGATCCCGACCGATCAGGTCGAGCGAGAACTCGCTGATTCCGGCCACCAGGAAGCGGACCGTGATCTCGGCTTCGCCGGCAATCACGTCGGTATCGTCGCGCAGCTCGAGGTGGAACCGGTAGTGCAGCACGTCGACATTCCAGTTTCTCGGGTAGTCATCCGTGGCCCCGGCGGGGGCGCACACGAGGGTGACCACGAACAGCGCGAGAAACGACGACTTCATCTTCACGGCAGGCTCCCGGGCGAGTCGAAATGAGTCTGACATTGAACCCAGCTAATACTATCCTCCAAGTAGAGGGTGCAAAAAAGGCGGCAGCACCGAGCGACCGGACCGGCTGACCAGATCTGTAACAGGAGAGCGAACATTGCAGCTTCCACTGGAGATCACGGGCCACCACTTTTCACTTTCTACGCGTGACGAGAAGCTCATCGAAGCGCAAACTTCGAAGCTCGAGCGTTTCTACGATCGGATCACGAGCTGTCGCGTGGTGATCGACGGCCCGAGCAGTCACCACAGGCACGGTGGCATGTTCAAGGTTCGGATCCACCTCGGCGTGCCGGGCAACGAGATCACCATCGACCGGCAAGAGGAACAGGACCTGACCGCCGCCGTCCACGCCGCGTTCGATGCCGCCCAGCGCAAGCTGCAAGATTACGCGCGCACCCGGCGCGGCGAGGTCAAGCACCACTAGCCCGAACTGCTCAACGGCTTGCGTCGCGACAGCGAGTCGTCCCGATGCCGACCAGCCCCCTCCCGATTACACGCCGCCCCCGTCGCGCATGCTACGCACCGCTTCGTTGCACGGCCGGGTCAAGTAGACGTTGGCGGCGATCCGGCCAAGCACGACGGCGAGCGTCGCAGCGACCGCGCCCATGAGGTCGAATCTGAATATGGCGACCGACAGGATCGTCGCCACCGCTGTGATCTCCAGCGCGGTCGCTCCGGTCAATGGCCGTGTCAGCCTCGAGCTCACCAGCAAGGCGCGCTGAAAAGACATCAGCACGCTCAGCGCC
>Ga0114950_10003599_pt1 | contig 11971 bp, 15 predicted proteins | sample N075metaG_FD_83503 | JGI IMG/M metagenome (GOLD analysis project Ga0114950, IMG submission 83503) | Deep subsurface microbial communities from Kermadec Trench to uncover new lineages of life (NeLLi) - N075 metaG | ecosystem: Environmental > Aquatic > Marine > Ocean trench > Sediment | place...
CAACTACAGCTCCAGCGCCGGGATCGAGCGATCCGCGCGTGCTCTGCGTGATTACCTCCGGCGGCATGTCCGCGGTGGCCGCATTGACCTCGTTTGCCACAGCCTCGGGGGGCTCGTAGCGCGGGTCTACATTCAGGAACTTGGAGGGGCGCGCCGCGTCGATCGGTGCGTCACGCTGGGTACGCCTCATCGCGGTACGTACAACTCCTATTGGCTCAATTCACGTGTTGGTAGCGAACTCAGGCCCGACTCTCGTCTCCTTTCTCGTCTGCATGGCTCGCGTGCTAAGGCTCCGGGCGTGCGGTTCATCTCGTTGGTCGCTGGCTCCGACAACTTGGTCATTCCCCGCGTATTCGCGAGCCACGAGCGGGAGATTCACATTCCTGACCTCGGTCACGTCTCGATGCTCTTTTCACCGCGGGTTCTCCGTACGGTTGCGGACTACCTCGTCACTTCCGAGGCAACGAGAGCCGAACTCAAGCGGGAACAGGAGTGTGCCGTCTAACATGGGCATGAAGCCGGACGCCGAATAGCGTCGTCCAAATTGCCGCTGTACCCTTGGCACTCAACTTCTTTGGGCTCGGCACACTCGGCGGCGGCTATTCGGCGCCGCTTATCCCCGGTCCGTTGGACGGCAAGGAGATGTATCACCGATCGGCTTGTGTATTTACTGTGCACTCACTGTGCATGAATGCGCTTGGGGTGAGTTTGCTGAAGCGATCGCTTCAAGGGCTGAGCATCAGGATCGGAAGCGGATATAGAGAACAAGCCCGTTTTCGCGATCTTCGACATGAGAAAGATTGTGGCCAATAGAGTCCAATTCGGCCCCCGAGGGTCAGCCATCTGCAATGTCCCCGGGGCCATGCCCTCCACGGCTATCTCCTGAGTGAGCGGGCCAAAGTCAAGGAATTAGTTCCAGAGTCCTCGAAATTCCGCTTCCATCTTGGGTCCATTCTGTATTACAACGTACTTGCGAGCTGAGGCTGCCATCGGAAGTCCGAAGGGCGCTTGGCCGCGGGTGTCCTGTGCGCGGCCGAGACCGGCCCTCACAACGCGTGCAGGATTTCCGAGTTCCCTAGAACCCGACTCGCTTTGCGTTGACTGGCCGAGTCAAGAGAGAACCTCACCATGAAGCTGTTAGTTTCTGCACTAGCATTCATCGCTGTGGCCATCACTCAACCCGCTCTCGCAGCCGATGTCGACTTCGACTGGGATCTGAGCTCGGGCCCTAACCTCGACGCTACGATTACCGTTGGAGATACGGTGACGTGGACCTGGGCTGATGCACTCCCTCATACCGTGGAAGATGACGGGGCGGGAGCAGAGGCCTTCAGCAGCGGCATTATTGCCAGCATGGGGTCGACCTTCTCCCACACTTTCACCGTAGTCGGTTCGACGGACTACCTCTGTGGCGTTCACGGCGCCGTCAACATGGGTGGTACCATCACCGTAGAGGCGGCACCGGTCGCGGCTCCGGCTCTAGATCCCCTTGGGATCGGGCTCTGCATACTGCTCATGAGCGCCGGAATCGTGGCTTCGAGGCGCAAGAAACTCGGCGCTTGAGACCGCGAAGTCTCCTAGTTCACCTCGGCATACGGAAGCGCCTCGGCAGTTAGCCCGTCCTTTCTTGCAAGGCGGGGTGAACTCCGATCAATACTTGGGCCAGCACTTCGCGACGAGCCGCGAGCGCGAGCAAAGCGCCGAGGATTCCGATGGCTAGCACCGAGATTGAAGGGCGACGGTCAACTTGCACCGACGCTGTTCTTAGCGTTCGGTCCAATGACCGGTCGGGCTGATGGTTTACAGAAGTCCGGGATCATCGTTTACACCTTGGAATCCTCCTACTCGACCCAACCGGGCCGAATTTGCGCGTACCTAGCGAAGCTCGCCCCAACAGCCGCCCAACAATGCGCTTGCAGGCGGACCGGCTTCACTGTTGGCGTTCCCGGTTCTTTTGTAGCATCCGGGACACCAAGGCGTTTCGGAGTCGGGAGCAAAGCGCCGCCGGCCGCTGAAGCGCGACCGTTAGGGCTGTTGATCGATATACGGGGCGGCTTCCTCGCGCAGCGAGAGCTGGCCTGGTCACACGACCGGCACGAAGCCCGGGCGCTTTCTCGGCCAGTTCTCCGATCACTCCTGACTCACCTGGGTCGGACTCGATCAATCGCCGTTCGGGTCCTGGTAGCGACGGCGGGCCGGCACCGAGACGATGCGATCTTCTCTCGCGAGCCACGCCGTGAGCTGCTTGCCCCACACGCAGCCGCTGTCGAGCGCGCGCAGGCGTTCGCCGACGACGAGCCCGCGCTGGGCCCAGTGTCCGCACACGACCATGCGGCTGCCGCGGTAGTGTTCGTTCCACGGCGCGAAGCCCGGTCCGGGAGATTCGCTCTTGTTCGGCCGGTGACCCCGGGTGTCGCAGTACCTCACGCGTGTGAGAAACGCGAGGTCGGGGTCTTTCAGGGGCAACTGGCCGAGTCGAAGCGCCTGCTCGAGTGGCGCCGCCACGGCTCGCGCGTCGCTCCAGCTGGGGCTCAGGCCGGCGTGCACCAGCCAGATGTCGTCCCACTCGTGGACGAGCGGGCGCTGTCGGAGCCAGCCGAGTAGCTGCTCGCGATCCGGGGCGTCCAGAATGTCGTGGAAGGTGTCGCGCCGGTCGGCCTTGCGTTGTCCTGCTGCGGTCGCGAGTAGGTGCAAGTCGTGATTGCCCAGCACGCTGTTGGCGCCGAGCTCGATGACACGCCGGAGTGCCCGGGCCGACGCGGGCCCGCGATTGACCAGGTCGCCGACGAACCAGAGCTCGTGTTCGGCTGGGTCGTGGCCAAAGGCTTCGAGCAGATCTTCGAGCTCGTCGGCGCAGCCCTGGAGATCACCAATGAAGACTCGTTGTCGCGCGTGCTCTGTCATGTTGCGCCCAGCATGGTAGCCGCCCCGGCACCGGCTCGGTCAGTGCGAAGCGCAGCGCCTCAGGTCGAGGTGCGGAAGTTCGGTAGTGGCGCCTCGAGCGCCGCCAGTGCAGGGCCGTAGAGCAACTGCTTGAGGGCACGTCGCGTCTCGGGGTCGCGCTCGGCTTGGGCGGAAGCCAGCGCGAGCGCGGCGGCGATCAGCTCTTCTTCGGGGTACGCCTGCTGCACGATCCCCAGGGCGGCGGCTGCGCGGCCGCCGTAGCGTCGACCCGTGGCAATCGCCTCGTGCAGGGCGCGCGGAGGCAGGCGACTCGCGATCAGAGCCATCATGCCGGCGGTGAGTGGCTGGCCCGAGGCGAGATCGATCTCGGGCAGGCAGAAGTAGCCGCGGTCCTCGCGCATCACGCAGGTGTCGTGGGCGAGCGCGAGCATGGCACCGGCGGCGAAGGCGTGTCCGCCGATTGCCGCCACGCCAAAGAGCGGCGATGCCAGGACGCGTCCGAAGACCCTGTGCACACGCTCGAGGAAAGGGCCCGCTTGTTCGCGACCTTCGCCGCCCAGCCACGCGAGGTCGAGGCCGGTCGAGTAGAAACGTCCGGATCCTGTGGTGATGAAGGCGCCGGCGCCCGCGGCCTCCGCCCGGTCCAGGGCGGATTCGAAGTCATCGAGGAAGGCGGGGTTGAGAGCGTTGTCGCCGGCGGCGAAGCGAATCCGCGCGACCGAGTCTCGTATTTCAAGTTCGATCATTGGGCTAACCCGGCTAGCCGGTTGCGCTGTCTCGCGCCCAGCCCAGCTCGTAGGGCGCCATGAAGATCACCTTCAGCTGCATGCGGCTGTGGAGCCAGCTGCCGTCCACGCGAACGTACTCATCTTCTTCCAGCCCCGACATCCAACAGGCAACGTTCTTCACGGTCGTGCAGGCAGCCAGGATGTCCCAGGTTGCGCGGGCGCGATCTCCGTCGATCTGGATCTGCGGCTTTACAAAGTAGTGCCAGGAGAAGTGGAGAGTGGGCTCGAGAAAGCGCTGGTAGATGGCCTCGCGCCCCTGGCACAGCCCGAGCGCTCGGCCGCCGTCCCACACGGCGTCCTCGCTGAAGAGCGACGCGAGTTCCCGCGCGATGGGTTCGAGCTCATCGCGCGACTTTGGGCCATCCGCGCCGTGGCCGTCCCGTCGGTAGCGGAGGTCCGCGAGCTGTCCGTAGCGCGCCTTCAGCCGGCGGATCGCCTCGATGTCTTCCACCACCTGAAGTCGTGACTCCAGGTGCTGCAGTCGCTGCTCGAGTTCTAGTTCTTTAAGCGAACTCATTCGAACCTCCTCAGCACTTCGCTGTCAATCGCGAATCATCTTCTGTCAACACGTGGCTCTCCTCGTCGAGCATGGCGTCGCCGTCGAAGAGAAAGCGCCCTGTGAAGCGTTTTCCGTCGAGCATCCACGGCATCCAGATCATGTCGTCGGCCCACATCTCGTGGTAGGGAATCTCGCCAAGCGGCGTCCAGATCGGCACAGCCTCGTCCGATTCTCGTACCTCGCCCCGGCAGCCGGCCGCGCTGAATACGTGGACGTGAATTCCGTAGCCGTCCACGAACTGGAAGCTGAGCTCGCCGCGCGCGCGAATATCCGTCGGTGTGACGCCCACTTCCTCCTGGACCTCGCGGATTGCGGCTTCGAGTGGTGACTCGCCGCTCTCGATGCGCCCGCCGGGTCCATTGATCTTGCCTGCTCCCAGGCCTCGCTTCTTGCGGATCAGCAGGATCTCGCCGTCCCGGATCACGAAGAGCAGCGTCGCGCGATCGCTGGGGGACCACGTCTCCCAGTCGATATCGGCCACGCGTCGCGATTCGATCGGTTCGCTGTTCGACACGCCGGCGAGGCTACCACGCGCCCGTGGAGAGCGTCACCAGAGCGTCCTGCCCGGTGATCCGGCGATCCGGTGATTGGGTGATCCAGTGATCCAGTGATCCAGTGCTCGGGTGGACAGGGTGACCGAGTGATTGCCGATGGCGCCGGATGCTGCGGCTGCCCGCGAGGCTCGATACCCTCCTGCTTCGCGCGGCCTCAATTCGAGCCGGGGGTTGAGCTGGGTTTCGCCGAGACGAGACCGGCCGCCACCCGAGCCATGACCGACCGGGCGACAGGGCTTGGAGTGAGCGAAGACAGACCGATCAAAGCCAGCGGCGTGAGTCGCGTAGCGGTGTACTGCGCGTCGAGTCAGAGCTGCGACTCCGCCTTTCACGAAGCGGCATCGAAGCTCGGGCGCGTACTTGCTGCGAGCGGGATCACGATCGTTTACGGCGGCGGTGCAAAGGGGTCCATGGGGGCGTTGGCGGACGGGGCGCTGTCGTCTGGCGGACGCGTGCACGGTGTGATCCCAAACTTCATGGAAGAACTCGAGTGGGCCCATCGCGGACTCAGCGAGCTGAAGCTGGTCGATGATATGCGAGCGCGAAAGCAGCTGATGCTCGAGCAGAGCGAGGCCGTTGTCGCGCTGCCGGGTGGTTGCGGAACGCTCGAAGAGTTGATGGAGGCGATCACCCTCAAGCGCCTGGGCATCTGGTCGGGTCCGATCGTATTGGTCAACACGCGCGGGTTCTTCGATCCCTGTCTGGCTCTGCTGGAACGCTGCATTGCGGAGCGCTTCATGGCCGAACGGCACGCCGACATGTGGAGCGTCGTCGACCGGCCAGAAGAGGTGCCGGAAACAATCGCTCGGACGCCGCAATGGCCGGCCGAAGCGCGCAGCTTCGCGACTCTGTGAAGGTGGGAAGGGTTCATCCGTGACACGGGAGAGCAACATCCAGGTCGTCGAGATCCGCGGCGACGTCGACGATGCGCTGGTTTGTGCCTTCCGACGCCTGGTGCCCCAACTCTCGCGTTCCAACCCGCCGCCGGGGCTCGCCGAACTCGAGGCCATCGTCGCCTCGGAGGCCTCCCGGCTGCTGGTCGCTCTGGACCCGAGCCGAGAAGGCGAAGACGCCATCGTGGGCACCTTGACCCTCGCGCTCTTCCGCATTCCCACCGGTCTGCGAGCGTGGATCGAAGACGTCATCGTAGACGAAGGAGCGCGTGGCAAGGGCGTGGGAGCGGCGCTCAACCGCTTCGCGATCGAGCTAGCCCGCAGCGAGGGAGCGACGAGCGTCGACCTGACCTCGCGTCCGAGTCGGGAGGAGGCGAACCGGCTCTACGAGCGCCTGGGCTTCGAGAAGCGCGATACCAATGTCTATCGCTATCGCGACGAGGACAGCTAGACTCGGCCCCCGCTAGAGTCTCGAGAGTTCGCGAGTCAGGAGAATGGAATGAGTGACATCGAGCTGGAGACCGTCCTCACGAGCGTCGCCCCGCTGCGCGTGGCATCGAGCCTGCACAATGCCCGGACGATTCTCATCGCGGGGGAGGTCGATTCGAAGCTCGCTCAGCGGGTCACGGGCCAGCTGCTGGTGATGGCCGCCGAGTCCAACGACGACATCACGATCTTTCTCCACTCACCGGGTGGGCACGTCGAGTCCGGCGACACCATCTACGACATGATCGGTTTCGTGGCTCCACGGGTGAAGATGGTGGGGACCGGCTGGGTGGCGAGCGCCGGGACGCACATCTATCTCGCGGTGCCGCGCGAAGACCGCTACAGCCTGCCCAACACACGCTTCATGATCCACCAGCCGCTCGGAGGCGTTGGGGGGCAGGCGCTGGACATCGAAATCGAAGCCGAAGAGATGCTCAAGGCGCGAGCGCGTCTCAACGGCGTCATCGCGAAGCAGACGGGACAATCGCTCGAGAAGGTCGAGAAGGACACCGACCGCAACTTCTGGATGTCTCCGAGCGAGGCGATGGAGTACGGCATCGTGGGCAAGATCATCTCGTCCTCCGCCGAGCTGTAGCGCGCTGGGGCCTCAATGGCCGCGCGAGTCCGGGCAGAGGGCTTCGGCCAGAGACTCCACCAGCAGATCGGAAAGCGCTGCAAAGCGGCTCTCGCCGATCAGATCCCGGTGCAGGTTGAGGGCTCGCAGGGCGCGGCCCAGTCCTTCCATGGCCTCTTCGGAATACGCCCTGACGGCGCCATCTCGCTGCCACTGCGAGATGAACTGCATGAAGAACTCGTCGTCGTTGGCCTGGGCTTGTTCGAGGGCGTCGGGTGGTAGGTGGCGAAAGAGCGCCTCGAGTTCCGCGGGATCGCGCAGCGTTCGGAGCAGGGGATGGGCGTCGAGGCTCTGGAAGTGCAGTCTCAGGAAATGTGCGAAGCGGTCGCGCGCAGAGCGATACGGCCGGGCCATCTGCTCCTGCACCTCGCGGCGAAGAGCCGTCTCTTCCTCCTGCAGGATGCTCGAGAGCAGAGCCTCCTTGGAGGCATAGAAGAGATAGAACGAGCCCTTGGCCACTCCGGCGGCGCGGGCGAGGTCGGACACCGTGGTCTTGCGCAGGCCCACCCGCTCGAACTGTTCTCGTCCTGCGGCGCGGATCTGGCTCTCGATGGTCTCTCGCTCGTCTGCGCTGAAAGCCCGCGGCATGCTCGAGAGAATATCTCATCTATTTCCATTTGACCAATATGGATATATGGTCAAATGGAAATCATCGCCGACCGATTTCCAGCCTGCACGCCGGGTTCGAGGTCTCCCCCAACCAGGATCGCCCCGTCCGAGAGCGAGGGCGGCGAAAGCGAGGGGGGGACGCAGGGCCATCCCCCCCACGCCCTCTCGGGGGCTAGTCGGTCGAACTAACCCTCGCGCCGCCGATGCTTCTGTGCGCGACTCGCCCGATCCGCCCGCTCCAACTGGCGCCCGGCCTTCCGGTCGAGCCGGTCGTTGATGCGTTCGCCCTTGCGGTCCAGCCGTTCGTTGCGGCGGCTGCCGAGGCGATCCAGTCGTTCGGCGCGTCGATCGTGTCCGGCTTTCTCGGCGCGGGCGGATCTGCGGTCCATGCGGGTCTCGAAGCGGTCGCCTCGACGATCCAGGCGTTCTTCGGCCCGATCCCCGCGCTTGTCCAGCCGCTCGGCGGAGCGCTCGGCGCGCAGCGTGCGCCGCTCCATTCGCTCTGCGCGCAGCTCTCGCTGGGGCTCGAGGGCCTCGTCCCTTGGCTCGGCGTTCGCGTTCCCGCCAAAGCAGAGGGCGGCTGCCAGTGCAGCGCACGCGTAGAGGTGCGGTCTTGCACGAAGTCCCGCCGGTCCTGCCAGTCTTGTCCGTTGTGTCATGAGTTGTGCCATTTTGGTCCTCGTTCGAAGTTCCCGTTCACTTCGTCCAACCGCGCGGCTGCGGATCGGTTGCGGTGTTTTCGTCCCCGCGACCGCCAGCCAGCCCTGCGCGGCCCGGGCGCGACCCTGCTGCCAGCTCGCCGCGACTGGTTTGCCGGTGAGGGGCCCGAGGCCTGGGAGCGGGGCCGGCGGAGCCAGCGCAGGTGCGCCGCAGAGCCGCGTGATCCGCGGCTCGGACACGTCCCAGAGGTCTTCGCTAGAGCGGCCGACGAGCGACGTAGAACACATACGAGTAGCTGCCGTTACTGGCGCGGTAGATGTCGATCTCGCGCTGTACCTCGTCGAGCGTTTTCGCCGCCGCCTCTGCGTGTTCCCCAGCGGCGTACTTCTCACGCAGCCGAGCGATCCGCTCCTCGAGCGGGCCATAGAACGCCCACCATGCAGCTTCGGGCAGAGCGAAGGATTCAATCAGCTGGTAGTTCGCGCGCTCGATCGCGTCGCCGTTCTTCTCGCGAGACGCCATGGCGGGGTACTCGCGGTGCCAGAAGTCCCAGGCGATCGGCGGAGGGTTGGGGGTCAACCAGGTGAGTTCGGTCACAGCGACGCAACAGCCTGGTCGCAGAAAGCGTCTCCACTCCGAAAGCCCCCGCTCCATTCCCATGTTGTAGATTGCGCCCTCGCTCCAGATCAGATCGAAGCTCTCTTCGGGAAACTCGAGCTCCGTCATGGAGGCAACCTGGGTCTCGACATGTTGCTGGAGGTTCGCCTGCGAGGCGCGCCGCTTCACTTCGGCAAGCGACTCGGGGTCGATATCGACGGCCACTACGGTGCCACCGCAGCGACGCGCGAGGATGAGTGTCGGGTGCCCGGTGCCACTGCCTACATCGAGTATGCGCGGGCGCTCCGGGAGCTCGCCCACCGCCTCGAGCGCCCGCAGCGTGGCCTCTTCGCTGCCAGGTCCCTGCTGGGGGAGCCGGCCGAAGAGCTCGCGGAAGAGTTCTGGACTCACGGTCTGCCTTCCCGTTCTTTCGCGTTCTCTCCCGTTCGCTCCCGATATTCTCGGCCGCGCTGGCATGCGCCTGGCTTGCCGCGAGGACTTCTAGCTGAGGCTGCGATAGAACTCGAGAGCTGCGTCGCCACAGGACCGGGACGACACCACGCCGGCTCGGCTTTGGCATACGCGCTTGAGTTCGGGCGCGGCATTGGACGGGCAGAAGCCCGAGCCGAGTACCTCGAACATCGAGATGTCGTTTCGGCCGTCGCCCATCGCGAGCGCTTGCTCGGGAGCCGCATCGAGTTCTTCGAGCAGCAGCAGCGCTCCGTCTCCTTTGCTCACTTCGCTGATGACGTCCACGTAGTGATCACTGGAGTGATAGACGAAGTCGCCGGAGTCGATCGCGGCATTGGCTTCCAGAGCGCGCTCGAGCGCGTCGATCAAATCCTGCGACCGAACGCCCGCAGGCACGGTCAACGTGAGGTTGGCGCTCTTTGGCAGCGCGGGAAGGGGATGCCCAAAGAGAGCGGATAGCTGTGACTCACCGGCACTCTGGTACCACGAGATGGCGTCGCGAATGGGGCCCAGCTGCATGTAGCGCGCCGCGCGTTCAGGCGGGCCGCAGCGCTTCGCGAGCCTCTGCATGTCGATCGCTCTCTTCTCCGTGACGTCGAAGGCGACGGCGCCGTGCTCGGCCAGCAGGTATCGCACCTTTCGACTCGCGAGCGCGTCGACGACGAAGTCCATGGCGCTCAAGCCGCGTCCTGTATTCAAGACGACGTGCGACACTACAGAGGTATCGATGGCTCGACCGATCTGATCCAGCAACCGCGCCTGTTCGGCGTCGGGACTCCGGCCCGGCCCGTCGGGCAGGGGAGCGTTCGGGGGGTTGAGGCAGCCATCGATGTCTTGAAATACCACCCTCGCGTTGCGCCAATCCACCGAACCGACCCCTTTCAGCAGGCACTTGAGCAGCTATTCCTGCGAACTTCGGGCAGGCACTTGCAGCGGGGCCACAAGATAGCGAAGGCAAGCGCGCATTCTCGCAAGAGAGGCGCGCGTTCGCGGGGCCACTGGCTGGGGAAAGTTCGCGGAGGCGCCAGCTGAAGTGCAGGCCGGATTGCCCCGAGTCAGAACAGGAACTGTTCTTCGAGATCGATCACCGACCAACCCTCACCGGCCTTCTGCAGCGCCTGCTTGCGAGCCGCTTGCTCGGACTTGGCGAAGACCATGAGCGAGCGCGAACGCGGCTCGCCCTGGAGCTTTACCCGCACCCGATAGCGACAGAATGCGGCCGTGGCGGAGGGCGCCGGAGCCCTTCGTCCGCCGATGCTCTCGAGCAATTCGACGTAGCCGGGGGAGGCGCGGTTGATCTGCAGGCCGACTCCGCTGCGGGTCGGGCCCGTCAGCTCCAAACTGGCGACGCGCTGCCAGACGACGGTGGTGTCCACCTCCAGACTCTCGCCGGAGGGCCCGTTGAGGTCGATCGCGACGTTCGCACCTGGCTGTGTGCTGAGAGAGGTCTGTACGAAGAGACCGCTACGGGAGACATTGAGAACCATGCCCGTCTGGCGGCCCCCGTCGAAGAACAGGTCGCAGGAGAGCCGTCTCTCGATTCGGGGATCGTGTTGAGCGTAGGTGTGCATCTTGGCTGCCTTCGACTCCTGGAGTTCGGTGGGGGTCGTGGGGCGTCTCGTATCTGCCTATCGGTAGGCTCCAGCGCGTCTTGAGGCGTGATAGTCTGCCTGTAAGGGGGACGCTGTGGCTTCAGCTGAGCACGACGAAAAGGAACGCGACGAGGTCGAGGTTGGCCGCGCGCCGAACGCGACGCTCGGCGAGGTGATCGTCTCCACTTTGCAAGGAGAGGGCATCCACGCGCGTCTTTCGGGCACGCGCATCATGGTCGCGAGCCACCTTCAGATGAAGGCTCGAGATATCCTTGACTTCTTGCAGGCGGAGATTGCAAAGGCGTCGCGCTGAGCCCCAGATACCGCGGAGAAAACGCGATCGAGGATTCGTTGGCGGACTGCTAGCCTGAGGCCGTGCCGAATATTCGCTGGCTTTTGAGATTGGTGACGGTCGTTCATCGCTTCATCTACTCCGCCAGCGGTGGGCGAGTTGGCGCTCGGCTGATGGGCATGGACATGTTGCTGTTGACCCATGTCGGCCGGAAGAGTGGGCAAACGCGGGTTGCTCCGCTGCTCTACGTCCCTGTCGGCTCGAGCTTCGTAATCGTCGCGTCGAACGCCGGCGACGATCGCACCCCGGCCTGGTGGCTCAACCTATCGGCGAAGCCCGACACCGTCATCCGGGCGGGAAGAGAGCGCATCCCCGTACGCGCTCGGCAGGCATCCGGCGAGGAAGAGGAACGTCTCTGGGAGCAGCTGATCGAGTCCTACGAGCCCTACAGCCGCTACCGAGAGCGAACGAGTCGGGACCTTCCGGTGGTCGTCCTCGAACGCATCTGATTCCAGCTAGATTCATTTGGAACTGGCAGCCAGTTGGAAGCCAGCCGCGACATCCGCGAACCTGGAGAGCCATCCGCGCCGAGACCCCGTCATGCCGCAGCGCTCGATCGAGTACCGCAGAACCCGCGACATCCCGCTCGACTCCATCCTCGCCCTGTATCGAGCCAACGCCTGGTCGGCTGCCGACAAACCCGACGCGCTCGGGCGCGCCATCGCCAATTCCGACTTCGTGGTGTCGGCCTGGGATGCGGCTGAACTCGTGGGGCTCGGCAACGCGCTCTCGGACGGTCACCTGGTTGTCTACTACCCGCATCTGCTTGTCGCCCCTTCCCACCAGGGCCGCGGGATCGGCAGGCAGTTGGTCGGAATGCTCAATCAGCGCTACGAGGGTTTTCATCAACAAGTGCTCGTGGCAGAGGGAAA